>Ga0065721_10006200_pt1 | contig 15667 bp, 21 predicted proteins | sample Mesricmetagenome_FD_59108 | JGI IMG/M metagenome (GOLD analysis project Ga0065721, IMG submission 59108) | Mesophilic microbial community from rice straw/compost enrichment Sample: eDNA_1 v2 (version 2) | ecosystem: Engineered > Solid waste > Grass > Composting > Bioreactor | place: USA: Davis... | reverse complement strand
GGAAGCCTGGGCTTGGGGATCACTGGCGGGTTCAAGTTTCCGACGTTGGTAAGAAGGGCATCAGAGATGGATTATGGGAGAGGACACACGAAGAGGAATGGCTCTAGCTCGACGTTGGGTGCGTCTGCAGAGAGCTCGGGTGCTGGGGCTAGGGTGAATGGGGTGATAGGTGTTACGGTTGACGAAGGGGACTTCACGGATCTGAGAGATCCTTTTGCGTGCCCGAATCTGAAGAACGGGGAGGCATTGAGAACTGTGTCGCAGGCAGAGCTGAGCGGGAGGGAGAGTCGGACAGGGTATAGGGAGGATGAGAGCTCTTTTGATACGGATGGTCTCTCACCAGGAAAGGTGCGGGGTACAAGGATGAGTGCTTGGGGAAAGCTGCCGCTCCCCTCCTCGTCTGGTTCGTCGACGACGGCGAATAGTCCGATGTCGATGAGGTATCAAAGGTCGATGAATTCGCCTGGCATGCCGAGCAAGAGTCCGAAGAGGAGTGGGGAGAAGGAGAGGAAAAGTAAGAAGACGAAGACGAATGGGGTGGAGGACGTACAGAGGAGTAGTTGCAGTGGGGGCGTGGAAGAGGGATATGATTCGGATGGGGTATTTGTGTGCGAGGAGGCGTTGATCGCGCAGCAGTTGTTGAAGCAGTTGGATGAAAGGCTATGGGCGGCCGCTGCTTAACATCCTCTGATGCGTTGTAGACGTTCAGTCTTTTCTGAGTTGACTTTCGTTTCGCTCTTTCGTTCTTTCCTTTCCATTATCTATGTATCCGCGCGCTCCCTCTTTTCAGAGCTCACCTTTTCCACCATGGCAACCAGTTATCTCTCTTTCACGTTTTGTTCTCACTATCGCTTCACGTCCACTTTTTCCCTCTTACACTCTTTCTTTCCTTCAATTCCCAGACCTTCGCTTCGCAGACACACTCCTTCAATTTAGTTATGGATTCGTCCTTTCGCGCTCACCCGAATGACATGTTCGAGTGAGCGGCTTCTTGCATTTCGGGCAATGACTTTGCCCCAAGACTTTTTATTACCTATTTATAATTCTTATTCGACACCTGGGCTTGAGTCCCTTGTATTATTAGCCTTATTGGCCTTCTCACCTCGCCGCTTACCCTTACTGTCCCACGCGGTCCTGTACTTTCATTCTTTGTCTGTTATTTGAGCCTCAGCGGTTTCTGGTCCCCTTCTCCTACTTTTATATCACTGTGGGTGTGGCGTTGTACCTTTATTTCTCTCCCTCCCCTTCGAAGGGAGGGTGAGGAGCCTGGATTGTGTGTATGTACCTGGTAGAACTTGTTATTCATGTACTAGATGTTCCTTGAGATTCTTCTTCCATGCCTATGTTATAATCCCGTATGCCATTCTTCTTCGTTTAACCCCAGTCATATATCGCTTGAAAGTCTTCCCAGATTGCCAGTGGTCCTTTGCGTTTCATCGGGTCTGTAAGCCTATTGGATGTCGAGTTCGGAAACAAACTGATCTTATCAACGCCTCAAAGCGAGCGCTTCTGCTCTCGGCTACGGTCCGAGTTTGTGGCTTGGCAAATCGTCTCCACATTTCCTATCGGTTTCCTCTTTGCAACCCACCATCGTATCCCTCCAGTGTCATAAAATGGCAGTCGACATCGACTACTCAGTCTACCTTGTCACAGGAAGGGATCTCCTTCCACCTGGAAAGGTAATATCGTTCCCTCCACGCTGGTCGGGGAAAAGCTGAATGTTTGGAGTAGGATTATTTGGAATCGCTAGAAGAGGTATGAGGAATCATCAGGCGAAGGCACCAACCACTGACCTCCGGTTCAAAGTCTATTCAAGGAGGGGTAACAGTTGTCCAAGTCCGCGAGAAGAACGCGGACACTGGTGAAGTAGGTGCACTTCCTCTACTCACACACACTCGTACTCCATCCTGATCTCCTCTCCCCCCCAGTTCATCCAACTCGCGCGCGACTCCAAAGCTATCTGCGATAAATATAATGTCCCTCTCATCATCAATGACCGTGTCGATGTCGCACTCGCCGTGGGCGCCGCTGGTGTGCACATCGGGCAGGATGACATGCCCATCGCACTCGCTCGCTCGCTGCTCCCTGCAGGTACCGTGATCGGGGTGAGTTGTAACAATGTGGAGGAAGCGAAGGAGGCGGTGAAAGGTGGAGCGGATTATGTGGGTGTGGGTGCGGTGTGGGGGACGAAGACGAAGAATTTGAAGACCCCGATCGTGGGTGTGAGAGGGGTTGGGGAGATCTTGCAAGTTTTGGATGGGACAGGTGTGAAAAGTGTCGCAATTGGTGAGTGAATCTGTGGTTTTTTTGGTGATGAAAAGAGCTGAGGCGACAAAGGTGGGATCAAGTCGAGTAACCTCTGGCGAACCTTGCATGGGAGTGTTTCTGTAACTGGACACGCTCTCGATGGCGTTGCTGTTGTCTCGGAGATTGTGGCTTCACGCGAGCCGGCAAAAGCTGCAAGCAAGCTCTCAGAAATTGTCAAGGCATTCAAGGAGACGAACGTATGGACGCAGGAGAGTCACACGAAAGAGACTCTGCTCCAGAAAGTAGCTGACCTGGTCTCGAAGACCAGGACCCTGGGTCCGCTGGTTCATCAGGTTAGTTTTCTCTGCTGCCCCATCGCAACCCAAAGTTGACGCGACCGAAAGATCACAAACGACGTCGTGACAACTCAATCTGCGAATGTCACCCTTGCCATTGGGGCAAGCCCACTCATGGCCACTGATCCTCAGGAAATGGATGATCTCGCAAAGATATCCGGGGCTTTGCTTGTGAATATCGGAACTCTGCGAGAGGACTGGCTCCTCGGACCCCAATTGGCTGGTATGTCTGCTGCCTTCTGAATTACCGAAGACTAAATGACAATTTGAAATCTCTCTTTGCTCACTCTACAGGGCAATCGGCCAATAAGTACAGGAAGCCCATTGTCTTTGATCCTGTCGGGGTCGGTGCTAGCGCCTTCAGAATGCAAAGCACGAAAGGTGAATGTCCTCCCAGTGCATGTCTTTGACATGAACCCTGAGTAACATCCCTTCCAGACCTGCTTAACCTATGGCAAGCCGGCGTAATCAAAGGGAACGCTGGAGAACTCGCTGCACTTGCTGGGACGACAGAAGTCCTCTCCAAAGGTGTCGATAGCGTCGGATCTGGATTCAAAGACCCCGTCGGATTCGTGAAACTATTAGCGAGGAGAGAGCGTAAGTCTTCTGCATTCTGTCCAGTCGGCAGGTTCAAACATTTGGTCTCTTCAGGCTGCATCGTCGTCTTAACCGGTCCGGTCGACTACATCTCTGACGGAACGACAGTCGTCTCGCTGAGCAACGGCAATGAACTCTTGGGTAAGATCACAGGCTCAGGGTGCATTCTTGGTAGTATCATCGCTTCGTACTGTGCGACCGCGACAAGCGGGACGCAGCCCACCGAGGAGACGAAACTCGTCGACCTCGACGCACTCTTCTTGGGTGCTCTTACAGGGTATGTCCGACTGCTTGGCATCCCAGACGATTCTGTGTGTAAGAACTGATGTGGGGCTGCCTTATAGTGTCCTGGTGTTGACTGTGGCGAGCGAGCTTGCAGTCGCGACTGGAACTGTGAGAGGGCCCGGAACCTTCTTGCCTGCGTTAATCGACAATCTTTCCACAATCTCGGGAGAAGATGTTCAAAAGATTGGGAAGATTGAGGTGTTTCAGTGAGATGTGAAAGTCAAATGGAAACGTCTAGGTGTAATATCCACTTCACGTATAACCTTCTGATCGAAGGACAAAAATATATTTTCAGGCCAAGTGTTGGTCATAGCCTTGCTAGACTACGTCCCTGTCGTATCGGGATCGTAGATGATTTTAGCTGGACTCCTGCGTTCCCTCCCCTGTAAAATGTCTGTCAGTCCATCTCCAAGAAGTTGGAAGCAAAGCGACACACATTCTCCATCCAAGCAATTTGCGCCTTGAGCTCCGTTAGGCCAAACGACATCACTATCGAGTAGTCGAGCTGATAGTACGTGGACACTATCCGACCTCCTTCATATCGGTATCGAGGTTCGAGTTTCAGATGAGAGAAGTCCATCTCGATCGTGCAGAGGAGGTTAAACATCGCTAAACAAAGGCAACTGATCAATGAGTTCTAAAGAGCGCAGCGGGTGGGGCGTACTGGGATCCTTGTCCTTCCATCGTGGATTTGGGTCGTCACCGCGGTAACAGTGGATTGCGTATGTGATGCGTTTGAAGAAGTCGAGGTTGGTAGACTTTTGGCAGTAATCCTCCCTGAACTCCGTTGCTTCCGCGACTTGAGTGTTCTGGCAGGATATTGATCGTTATCGAAACATCCCTCCACCCCAGACTAAAGGGAAACCGCGCACCTTGGCCAAAATAACATCAAAGTACCCCCTGATCCTCTGTTCCCCAGAGTACGCGAAGAACGTATTTGTCATTCGACTCGTATGCTCTGGGTTGGAAGGGTCAAATGGAAGTGTACAAAAGTGGCCATAGGTGAGTTTGGCGACGCGGGTGCGCACGAAGCGGTCAAGGTAAAAGGAGATGGCGCCGTCAGACACGGCTTTGTTCCTGACAGAGGGAAGGCGTATAAGTGTCAGCTCGTATATGGAACAGGTTTGAGGGGCAGAGTACGTACACATAGTTATCGGGTCGAACCACATCGAATCCTTTTGGACGCAGGACTTGTGCAACTTGGTCGTAAAGCCAGTCGCTGCTGGAGAAGCCCCCAACCATCACGACGTGCTGGAAGGATGGCTCAGGGCGTTGTCAACCATAGAAGAGTGAAGGTCTTACTGAGATTGGTTTGTGAGAGGTCCTGTGTTGGTCTTGCACCGAGTTGATGATACATTCTACGGAAGGAGAGAAGAATGTCGCGACCTCCGTTCTGTCAAATAAGGATAATTTGCAACATTTCAGAGAGGAAGGTTGAGAGGGGACACACCCTTCCAGCTTCATTTGTCCGATTCGAATATTGACAGCGAGATCTTTGTCTCTCGTGCTCCCAAACTTGATATATTGCGGTTCTTTTGCATCTCTGAATCTCAGCTTCGTAGTCTTGTCAAAGCATGCGACGATATGTTCAAGGTCTTCCAGAAACACAGATTCGGCGAGGCGCTCTGAAGGAAGAGTCTGGGTCAAGAAAGGAAAGGGAATGAACGTAGGGGATGCACACTTTCGATAAAGTTGCGAGCATGTAGGGTTACAGAGAGCGAGCCATGGAGGTGGCCTGTTCGCACAAGGTTGTCAGCACCACAAACTAAAAGAAGGGAGGGGCATAATACATTGTGGCGCCGCAATCTCGTCGAAGCCATTTGGGCCACTGCGGGCGTATGCACTCAGATCGATTGTCCCTCCACCTGCATCCACGATGATAACACCATTCCCATTCTGTGACAACAACCATTACGACCCGTCTCGAAGGATAAGAAGACACCGCAGCGTACCTCCATTGCACCAGCAGGAAGTCCATTCCGGACCGCAAAGTGCAAGCTTGCTTCTCCCTCACTCACGAAGACGATCCGAAGTTGCGCTGCTCCGTCATCGGGCACAAGACCCCCGAGGATACTGGCATCACGCATCTGCTGCCGCTGGAAGCCTTCCCATCCATTGGGATGCGAGAAGACATAGTCGATGTCGTTTGTATGCGAGGCGTGTGCCCAGAGCTCTGCACCGTTGGGATGTGTTTCTTGGATGTAAGACCTGGCACATTCGAGGAGGTAACGCAGGAAGTCGGCGAGGACATTGACAACGGTTTTTCCTTCTGGAAGAGGAGGGATGGCTGAGGCTATGTGAGGGGAGAGTTGAGATTTGGGACGGAGGTGGAGTTTGAACCTGCGAGGATAGGCATTATGGTTAGGATCCCAAGATCGAGGTCATGGGGCACTGGAGGAGCTCGCACCATTCGGCTTTCCTCCATCCTTCCTCTTCGGCACGGAGAGCAACAGACTCCTCCAGGGCTTCTGCACCAACAGCCTTCACCGCACCGCTACTGTCGTAGTAGATGACACTCGGGATCTTGGATGCACCGCTGATGTACTCCTGGGCAGGAAACCTGCTCAACCATAAGACGCGTCTTCTTTCCAACTAGCGCACTCTTAACTCGCCTTGTAACGGCTTTGATCTCTGGAACTAGCCCTGGGTCTAGAACACTGGAAAGTGTGGTATCAGTGCAATTCTCTAACACTGTATTCCATAGTACCTGTATGATAACCCACTGTAAGTCGTGCCGACATCGAACGCAATGAGGATCTTGCGGCGAGTGCCAGTGTAAGGCGTAGGAGCATCCATAGTCGAGGTCATGCCAGTGTTGGAAGAGGGAAGATCCTCGGAGGTGAAGAGAGAAAGCTGTCAACCTGTCCTGTGCAGCACATCTTGATTAGCGCCCCAGCAAACATGGGAGTCACCAGACAGGGCAGTGAAGTCGCTAACAAAGTCCGACCGTTCACTCAACTCGGCTATTCTGGCGATCCCGGGAGGGCTTGACCAGAGGAATTGGCAGGTATGCGGCATTAGCAGATTCTACATGCCCTCTTTCGATTCAACTGCAGACAAAAAGGTCAAGTCAAGAGGTTCACTGCGCTGGAAGGATCTGCAGGCAGTGGAGAGGGGCAAACCTGCCAAAAGGGTCAACTCCGGACCCAATCAGCCCGCACGTCAGCAGCTCGCCCTCCTTCAACGCGAACACCCACCTCCGCTTTCTCTAGAAGCCCTCCCACTCTACAGCATGTAAGGTAGCTTACTTTGAGGCTAGAAGAATTCATTCACGAACAAATCCTCAGATTATGCTTTGCTGAACGTGTTGAAGCAAAACCCTTCGCGTCGAATAACCAACCTCGTAGCCTAGACTCACGCAATGACGCGAACGGACCCTCATCGAACCTCTCGCATTGTGCGGAGGAGGTTCTCTTCTGGCACACTGAATCAGACACCAAACGTTCCCAAGTCCGCACCACTCCTCCCTCGCCGGACCTTTCAACGGCCGATGTCTCTGAGCCCACCGAATGGCGAGGACCAGCAGCACCTCCGACGGAGACACAAACCTCTGGGACTTAGCAGGTCGGATGGGTCGGAGAGCGACGATGAAGATGATCGGCGTGAACGCCCCTCGACAGCGTTCGACTTCCGGGACACGACACGGTCCCTATCGCCCAAGCCTCTCTTCGGCACGGACCGACCAACGGGTTATTCGTCGCTACCTCCAACACCCATCCTCCGACCTCAACCTGAGACCCCCCCAACACCACTCTCACCCCTTGTCTCTCAATTTAACACACCAGAACAACCGAAAGTCCATGCACAGACGGTGCCGTTCTCGTTGTGGGACTACCTCAGGGAGGAGCTGTTGGCGACGGATTTCGACTCCCATCAGGAACAGAAATGGGAAAGGGTCAGCAACTTTCTGAGTATGCCTTGGGCCATGGAGAAGGTGAGCTTTTCCTCATTCTGTCGTGAGCTTGTGCTCATCCAGGACGTCAGATTATTGGCTTTGGTTTCATTGTCTGCTTCGACTCCTTCCTCTACACTTTCACTATCCTCCCCATCCGCTTCTTCCTCGCGTTCCTGAGTCTCTCTTACAATATGGTCCGACGCTCTCCCCCGCCACTCCCGCCTTCACAGAAGGCCGACCTCCTTCGTGGACTCCTCCTCGTCTTCTCGCTCCTCGTCCTAACGCCCATCACGGACGCCAGTAAGATATACCATCTGATTCGAGGACAAGACACTATCAAGCTCTACGTCATTTTCAACGCACTGGAGATTGCGGATAGGCTATGCGCGTCTATTGGGCAAGATATTCTGGATTGCTTGTTTTCAAGGTCGACGTTGGAGCCTCTCACGAACAGGAGGCCAGTTAGCAGCCAAACGTTTAAGCCGTTCCTGTTCTTTGCGCTTGCTCTGGCGTATACTGGTGCGTGTCATAACCATTCTTGTGATTATGTGCACACGCTGATATGCTCTTAGTCGTCCACGCACTTGTGATGGTCTGGCAGGTCATCTCCATGAACGTTGCTATCAACTCGTTCGATCATTCTCTCCTCACCCTCATGGTCTCGAATCAATTCGTTGAGATCAAGGGAAGCGTGTTCAAGAAATTCGAGAAAGATAACCTATTTCAAATCACTTGTGCAGGTGGGTCGACTCCCAGGCGTCCCTTCGAGTAGTGCTGAGGTTTTGCAGATATCGTTGAAAGGTTTACTCTCGCGTTAATGCTTGTCATCATCGCTTTCAGAAATCTTATCGAGCTGAGCGGGACTGAGTTTGACTTTGCGGAGGGGTTCGTGTTGCCAAAAAGTTTTGGCTGGTTCCGGGGGAACAATGTTCTGTGGACTATCTCATACGTAAGTTCAATTGGTGTCGCGTCACATTCAAATCCCTGACTACCAAATTACAGCCCGTCTTTATGGTCCTTGGTTGCGAGATGCTCGTCGATTGGCTGAAACACGCGTTCATCACCAAATTCAACCACATCCGACCATCCGTATATGAACGATACACTGACGTACTATGTTTGGATCTCTCGAGCGGGAGTGCCGTCGGACGTCTTCAAGCGCGCAAGGTACGCCGTTTCTATCTTTACGTGCCAAGTATCCGATTTGCTCACATTACTGCAGCACTCCTACGTTGACCAATCACCTCTGGTTGCCCGCCGTTTGGGCTTTGCCTCCCTTCCTCTTGCAGCTGTTGCAATTCTCGTTGGCTCACAGTCCCTTAACCTCATCTTCACTGTTACATCGGACTTTACTTACCCCTGGACGTGGACGCTCCGTATGCTCTCGCAAGCCGAGGTTGTGTACTATGCGACATGGACGATTGTGGGGCTTCTGTTCTGGCTATGGTGCGTGTCCCGGCAACTGGTTTGATATGCGGGATTACGAGGCTAACGAGAATCTCGGTGCAATAGCTTCGTAGTGATCAAGATTATCATCGGTGTAAACCTCATCAGCTATGCAACCAGAAGACGTGCCTCGATGGAAGAGAGGGAAGCTGCTGATGTCGTCAATGATTTCGGACGTGATCCTATTGGGGAGGGCAAGGAAGAGCGAGTGCGTCCTTCCACTTGAACCTTTATCTCGACCGAGTCCTTACGTCTCTTTACCTTACCCCACCGTACCTCACCTCACTTCACTGCATCTCGCTTTTCTCACCTGGTTTACCCAACCTCTCGCCACACTGCCGCCCATCTACCTCCCTCAACATTTTCTAGAAATACAACAAGGAGCTCAAATCGATATTGGATGATGACAGAGATGATGCACCAAGGAGGTCGGATATGGGGGAAAATGTGCCTGGCGATGTGAACAAGAAGAGGAGGCTGAAGTTGGAAGAGTTGACGCGGTATACAATGGTGAAGCGGATATGGTAGCTTTGAGGCTATGTACCACTATATAACATCTTTCTATCTGCATTTCAGAACAAAGTCGGCAACCGGATGGTGAAATTGGAGGGGTACACGGACTGAGGAGTGTTCCTAAGAGTCAAAGGCACAGCCACACTGGCCGCATCGTTAAGCGCCATAACTGAATCTGCTAGGACGGCCGCGGTCATTTCTCCTCTTCCCACAACCACGGCCACCATAACCGGCCTCTACGACAAGGCAAAATGGCGAAGAAGTCAAAAGAAGAGCCTGTGCCTACAATCAACAACGTCGTGAACCGCGATATTCTGCAGCGCATAAATTTTATGTACCAGGCGAGTGCATATTTGCAGAGTCTGCAGGGTTTGCCCGTGGAGGAGTCGTCCTCTACATCCGGGCTCTTGCATGAGGTTGCAGAACCCTCACAGCGTGCATCTGGAGCTGGAGANGCCAGGCGGAAGAAAAGAAAACTGGGTGCAGGTCAGAAGCGGAAGACGGCGGGAGATNTGGCTCAGGTGTATTCAAGGACAATGAAAGTGGTCGCGAAGAAGACGACCGTGAAGATGTGCGCATTGCAGCTTCTTCCCCTTGCTCACACGGATGCACTGACATTTGATTCCTTGGATCTTCAGGGACCCCTCAATCAAACGAGCGATCTGCAAAGGATGTGATGTCGCGTTGATCCCAGGGTCGACGGTTTCGACGCGTATAGAGAGTGAGTAGGTCTTCTCGGTCCCTGGACACACTTGTTTATGCAAATCTTCGTCAATTCAGAACTTCCATCTCACGGGACAGCTGTCGTATATATCTGCTTGAATTGCAAGACGAAACGGAGCATACCCGCCCCACGGACTTTGCCTCTGGAAACGATATCGCCAGCGTCCCATCCCTCTTCCACCCAAGTCGCATCCTCTATGATACCGCCACAAACCGCCGAACCGCAAGTCGATCCCTTTGGTGGCTTTGCATCTCCTGCAGAAGCGAGGACTGAGGAAGCACACAAATCCAAGTCGGCGCGCCGTCAACACGACAAGGGAGTGGCACGTCCGCCTCCGCTCTTTGCCAGGAAGGATGCTGGGCATGTGGTGTTTCGAGGTTCGGAGAAGCTTGAAGATGTTGAAGAATAGGGGATTATATCTTGGTGAAAGGTCGGGTTCTGCTTCATGCTCAAGAGCCCGTCCCCTTTGAAAACATCAGGGACGCGGAGAGTTTAGATCCTCGCCATGTTGGATGATCGATGATGGGTCACGGTAAAGATCTAATTTTGTCGGTGGGTAACTCCGCTAATGGAACTTATCCTACAGTTGGAGGGCACGCAAAGCCCGCGCACCCACCAATCACCTCGCGACAGCAACGAGACACCCTTCTCCATAGAGCCACCCCCTGCGAGTCTCAGAGGCCCTGGAGACGCAGGCAACGCTTCAGCTTCATAGAAGATCTGAAACTGATTTGTAATCGATACAAGACTTGGAATGAATGTGAACACCGGAGTTTGTCGGGCCAGGCGACCTGCCGCGAACCCCAGGTAGAGGTTTCCGGGACTTGTGCTAGACCTCGTCCACTTGGTGGCAATGAACCACGAGCCCACTCAACTCCAGAGCGAACATTCCAATGATCCCGAACTGACACATGTCAAGAGACTGTAATTCTATCGAGATGTTGGCAGGCAATACGCAACACAAATTTCTACTCATACTCAACTCGCACCGATCTTGCACAAAGCCAACCTTAGGCCTGGCACGAAGTCTGCTGGAGCAGCAGCTTGAGACTGTAAACCAATCCCCCGAATTCCTTTCATTCCACCAGCAACGGAGGCAAGATCGGGATCTCCTTGAAGGCGCCTGCAAAGAGGGACATCATGGCCGCATTTTTGGCGAAGGAGCGCTTCTTCCATCGGTGTTTCCTAGACAGGCTCGAGGCATCCTGTCTTCTGATTCCAAACCTTCGCCATTACGTTTGCGAGGACCCACTCCGCTTTCACTATATCAACCACTAGACGCTGGGCCTGCAGCCACCAGCCCCCTTTGATACAGTGAGCAGCGTCTCCATACGACCAGCGCAGCGAGATGGACAACTACCCTCGGCACATCTTCGCTATGCGCTGCGTCTCGCTGTTCCTTGCCGTTACGTCCCTTACGCTCGGCTCGCTCGAACTCCCCACACTACCTGCCCTCTGGACGATTCCGACTGCCTTCCTTTGCACACTCCTTTACCACGTCCTCTCGACAACCCTCCCATTATCCGCCTTCGCCAAGCGCTGGAAGCGGCCAATCGCCGCTTTCAACATCTTCGGCGCGTATGTGCTCGCAGGGCTCTGGACAGCCGCGTTTGCGATGTCGATCATGTACACTGCGAAGCTTGCACATGGCAAGGACCCTGCCTCGCCGGACGAGCATGCCCTCAGCCCCTTCCTTATTACCGCCAGCATCCTCTGCTTTTTCCAGCCCATCATCTTCGTTGCCACGGGAGTCCTCTTCCAACGGCAATGGATGCAGGAGCAATATCGGGATAAGTGGCAATGGAAAATACAGATCAACAGCTCAACTTGGAGGTCAGTGGTCTTCCCGGTGCGAGGACCTTCCCATGGACCCACAATAACACTCACACTCCCGCTTTATCTGCAGCGTTGGACACGATGTGACGAGCAACTATACAGCTTCCACCCATTGAACCAGTGGCGTGCTCACTTGAAAGTGCTTCCCTTTCTTGATTGACGAGAGGTCGACATGACCGGATCTATGCCTCATCTACTCGTTCTTTGCCTTCTTGTAGTCTAGCACCCACTATCGATGCATCTTCACATCTGTCTGCTCATACACACTCGCACATGTATTTTCTAGATACCAAGCAAATTAAGAAACACAAATTACAATACAACTTCGTCATGAGTCGTTAAGATAAGAGAGTGGGCGCGATACTTGCACCCGGAGTTTCTACTCCGCGTCACCTCCTGGTACAGACCCTTTGGATTCTTGAGCCTGACCAGCCCCATCCGTCGATTCTACCCCCTCTTTTTCCGTCTTAACCGTCTCGGCTTCGCCCATCTTCGCGTCTTCATCCGCTGAATGTGCCCCCGGCGCCTGGGGCGGCAGAGTGGACGCTTGTTTCACCGAATCCTCATTACCGGGCACAGACTCCGATGGTATCGCACTTGAGCCCCCTTGCGTTCCTTCTTCGCCGCTCAAATGTGCTGAAGTTAACTTCGCTTTGTCGATGTTGGCATGTGGCTCTTCAGCCGCTGCCGCTGCGCCTGCAGTGAACGCCTCGTCCAATGAGGTCACTGTCGTAAGAGCCATATCGAGGACGGCTTCTACCCGCTTCCTCAGCGGCTCATGGTCGCTCGTCACAGTCTAAGAGCATGAAAATTAGTCAAAGATGGCCGGGATAAAGAGACTAGAATACCGGAGCACTTACGAGAGAGAGGAGGTTGATCTTCGCCACAGCTTCGTCAAGTTCCACGAGCAATGAAGGCTCTCTGTCGTCTTCGTCTTCCTCGTCGCCCTCTGGCTTCTCTGTGGGCTCATCCTCGGGCATGTGAAGCTCGACGTCGCCAAAGTGGGCCTCGAGAAACATGGCTAGACGCTGAATGCGCGTGACGGATGAGGTATCGCCAGGGGGGTCAGCATGTGGATGGCGGTGGTGTGGGTCGAGTCGAGAGTCGTTGTGAGAGTGCTCATGCGAGTGTGGAGTGGATGTCACTTTTTCCGTATAGGAGATCAGTCTGTATTCCCGCAGATCCAAAGGTGTACGCACGTTTCACTGAAGCTGGGCTCTTGTCGATTCCGTTGATGAGCGCAAGAGTCGAGTCGGCGATCATATCGTTGCTTGCACTGCTTTCCCACTCGAGCGTCAACTCATGCTCGCCGGTCTGCTTCACGTCCAATACGCCCATTACCTACAAAATTAAGTAGATGATAGCCGCAAAGCCAAACAAAAAGGTGCACAAAGGGGAAGTCGTTAGCCATTCGATTCGCTGAAACAATGCAAAACGAGGAGGTGAGGCTTACCCGCATGGTCAATACCCCATCACTATCCTGTCCCTCCTCAACCTTACCGTACATTCCCTCCAAATGCCATCGGACCAGGTCCCACCCAACACCAATCACAATGCGTTGGCGCTGCGTAACAATGCACGTCGAGAGGCCAGCAAAATCACGGAGGTCTCGGGGATCGAGAAGGGTGTACGAATAATCCTTTGCAACGAGCAAACCTGACAGGTTTTCGCCGGGTTGGGGTGCTTTGTCGGCCAAAGTCCCGATAGCCTGTTGGACCGAGTGTCAGTCATATCATGTAATACGGAGTCGATAGCGCAGCAAGTAAACCACGAGGCAAAGAGGAAGGTAGATGTCGATGTTGGGCTCGGTTACTCACCTTGGCGACTCGCTCTCCTCGGAAGGAAAGATTGAGTATCTCCAGGTTACGTGGTGTATGAATCTTCACATCTTCATCTCTTTCTTTGTATTTCGAAGTCATCGCTGCCCGAAGCCGCCCCATCGTATTTTGCTCGCCGTGCACAAGAACCTACACCATCCACGTCAGCTCATGAAGTGGCCGAGAAATGGGAATGGAAAAAGGACTCACAACGTGCTGTGCCTTGACTGCTTGAATGAACTCGGAGTTCTGAGAATAATCCACATGGGCACTGAATGAGATGTAGTCGACTGAGATCTTCCTCGGGATAGTGTTGCCTTTGAGCCCTTGGAATTCTTCTGGTTCGGTCATGATGTCCTAGAATTCAAAAAGGAAGAGGCCATTGAGCTCAACCTCTCAAACACAACAACACTCATGCGAAGGAAAGAAGGGGTGGGGGGAAACATATCCATTTCATCATCGTATATACAGAATTGGTTGAGACATGTAGGATGTGAATGGTGATGACTACCCCCCGACCGAAAGGTGAAACACTCACCCTGGCTAATGTTCCTTCAATTGAGTAACCGGTGATGATGAGTCCGTTGCGAGCATCAGGAGCCCAGAGCTCGAAGAGTTCTCGACTGGGACCAACTTGCATGAAACCAGGACTTGCAAGCACGACGCACGGCGGTCCTTCGGCAATCTTCTTCTCCCAGCCTCGCGTTCCGGGGACGTTGGAGATATGCCTATCATTGAGGGGTGTGTGAATCTGCTGAACGATGGCTCAATCTAAGGAGGCACTTACTTGAAAACGAAAGGGTTGTCCCGCTTTGCAAATCGTGTTCGAATATTCGAGTTCATAGTGTGAATATAGGTCTGGTAGACAGCCATGCACTTCTTCGCCAGGTTGGAGGCGTAGTAGATAGGGACGTTGTGAAGTTCTGGATGCTTCTTCCAATACTCATCCAAGATCAAGAGAAGTTCCTGCGCGCGACCCAGAGCGAAGGCAGGTAACAGGACGTGGCCACCTCTCCGAATGATGGAATGAACGAGATTCGTGAAGCGACTCTCCTTCTCGTCCCTTCCTTCCAGAGAGTGCACGCCATAAGTGCTCTCAACGATGAGCACGTCAGGTCGCACTGGTGGAATTTCAGCTTTGACCAAGTGCCGATCCTCTTCGCGTGAGTAATCTCCAGTGTACAGAATCTTGAGGCCAGCAATGTCGATGAGATACATGCAAGCCCCGAGCACGTGTCCGGCATGGTATGGCGTGAAGCTGACTCCAGGGCAGACGTTGATAAGTTGGTGAACAGAAACAGGAATGATGGAAACGAGGGACATCTCCATGTCTATGGGTGAAAAGAGGGCGTCTGAAGTTGAAGAGCTAGAGAGCGTAAGAGGCGTGCGGTGGCCAACAGCGGTTGAAGAGACGTACCTCATTCGAGCAAAATCCTGCATCATGAACTTGTGAACAGCTTTTGTGGGGTGTGTCATGTAGACCTTCCCTTTTCCATCCTTGAAGTTAGTCTGCATTGCAATGAGCACGTCCCTTCCAAACGCAACAACTTCGAAACGCGTACCTTCTCAGTGATGTATGTCAACGCGGCAGCATGGTCAAGGTGAAAACTAGAATGTGAACGAGTATGAGAGGCAACGCCGAGCGCGTTCAACAGGTTACATACTGCGTAATGAGGATACAATCCACTGTGCTCCAGTCCAGATTATCGATGAACGGCAATGAAGCCATTCCGCTGTACGCTGGATGCACACCCGCGTCGCAAACGATGGTTTTTCCTCGGTATTGAAGGACACAACATGACCGGCCAACCTCCTGGCCGGCGCCCAACATCGTGACACTCAGGGTGGCGGAATCGGACATAGCACTGACTGCTGTTCTTGGTCGATGATCACTTCAGTTTTCGGACGTGAAGGGTGAGGAAACGATGTTGAAGGACGACGATGATGGTGG
>Ga0065721_10051231_pt1 | contig 15668 bp, 15 predicted proteins | sample Mesricmetagenome_FD_59108 | JGI IMG/M metagenome (GOLD analysis project Ga0065721, IMG submission 59108) | Mesophilic microbial community from rice straw/compost enrichment Sample: eDNA_1 v2 (version 2) | ecosystem: Engineered > Solid waste > Grass > Composting > Bioreactor | place: USA: Davis... | reverse complement strand
GACCGCAATAAGCAGCTTCGCCGCGTGAAGCATTGCCCGCTCATCGATGTCGAAGCGCGGATGATGATGCGGCGCGGAAGAGCCGTCCGCTTCGCCGGCGCCGACGAAGAAGAAGCATCCCGGCTTGTGGTTCAAGTAGTAGGAGAAATCCTCGCCGGCCATCACGCGCTCGCTCGTCAGGACGCCGCCGGGCAAGATCGTCTCGGCAACGCGGAACCATCTGGCCGTCTCTGTTTCGTCGTTCACAACGGGCGGATAACCTTCGATATAGTTCAATTGATATTCGCATCCGTACAGCTCGCACGTATGCTTGACGACTTCCTCGAACCGGCGGCGCATGAACGCGCGCAGCTCCGGCGTGAACGTTCTGATCGTTCCGCCGATCCGGCATCTTTCCGCGATTACATTATTCGCGGAGCCAGAATTGAACTTGCCGATGGATAGCACCGCTTCCTCGAGCGGATTGACGTTGCGGGATACGATCGTCTGCAGCGCCGTAACGAGGGCTGCACCTGCGAGCAAAGCATCGGTGCTTTCGTGCGGCAATCCGGCATGCCCGCCCCGGCCGATCAGCTCGAGCTCGAACTCGTCCGGCGACGCCATGAAAGGCCCCGAACGCGTGCCTGCGTATCCGTAAGGCATCGGCGACCATAGGTGCACGCCGAATATCGCATCGACGCCGTCCAGCGCGCCGTCCGCGATCATCGCGTTCGCGCCGCCCGGCAGAAACTCCTCTCCCGGCTGGAACAAGAAAATACGCGAGCCAGCGATTTCATCGCGATGCAAGCTATAGTACCGCGCTACGGCAAGCAGCTCGGCCGTATGACCGTCATGGCCGCAGGCGTGCATGACGCCAGGCACCGTCGATCGGTAGCTCGCCGTCTTCTCGTCTTGGATCGGAAGCGCGTCGATGTCGGCCCGCAAGGCGATCGCGCGGCCCGGCTTGGCGCCGGACAGCTTGGCGACGACCCCCGTGCCCGCAACGCCACTGCGCACCTCAAGCCCCCATGACGATAATAAGTCTGCGATCATCTTAGAGGTTTCTACCTCTTTAAAAGAAAGCTCCGGATTCGCGTGCAAATGACGGCGCCATCCCACCATGTCGCCATAAATCGATTGCAGCGTCTGTACGTTAACCATCGTGGCGGCGCCCCTTCCGAAAAGGATATTTGTACTATTGTAGCAGAAAGTCGAGGCGATCGTAACCGGATGAATGCGGCCGAAGGATAACATTGTCAATGAACGTTCGAACTTGTGACCCATCGCAGGCTTGCAGAAGGCAGGCAAACCGACTATCATGGAAGGGAATAAAGCTTGTTCGACCTTCCGAAGGAGGATTTTTAGGATGTTACTTGACAATACGGGAATCATCGGAGTACGCAGCGACCTCGGCCACCTGGACGATTCGAGCGAGAAGCTTGGCTTCGTTCGTTGGCAATGGGAATACCGCCGCGCTACATATGATCTGAAAATTCAAGACCGTTCCAAAGGCGAGGACTACTTCCTGCGCATTACGACACGTGCCGTAGAAGGCAAGCTTGAGGACCCGGACGCTATTCTCGAGATCGAGCATGTCTACATCGGACGCGCCACGTTCCCGCACGGGCTCGACTACGAATCTCCGATTCCTGCGCCGATCCTGGACGTTGCGAAGCAGCGCGTTCAAGATTTGAAGCAGCTTCTGACCAAATAATCGGGGTGAGACAGGGATGAGTACCCCGTCCACCGGATCGCGTGGCGCACCCGATTTCCTGTTGCTCATATTAACGCTCGTGCTTGTCGGCTTTGGCCTCGTCATGGTCTTCAGCGCGAGCTCCAGCATGACCGTCGTTGACAAGGACTTTGGCAACGACGCTTTATTTTTCACGAAGAAACAGCTGATGTGGGCAGGGCTTGGCACGTTCACCATGCTTATCATGATGAACATCCACTACGAGAAGTACAAGAAGCTGTTCGTGCTCTTATTCTTCGGCACGCTCTTCTTGCTGATGATCGTCCCGTTCACAGCCGACAACATTAACGGCGCCCGCAGCTGGATCGGCATCGGGGGCTTCGGCATTCAACCTACGGAATTCGCGAAGCTGGCGATCATCCTGTACTTGGCGTCGATCATCTCCAAGAAGGACGAGAAATTCCGCGAGTTCAAGAGAGGCTTGCTGCCGGTCATGATCGTCGTCGGCTTCTTCGCCTTCCTGATCATGCTGCAGCCGGACTTCGGCTCCTGCGCGATCCTGGTGCTGTGCGCATCCGCCATCGTCATTGCCGGCGGGTCTAACCTCAAGCATATTATGATGTCCGCGGGTATTCTGATCGGACTCGGTTTGCTTGGCTTATCGGTCGTCCTGCTGTTCAACCCCGACTTCGACGGCGGGTATCGGGTCGACCGGTTCCTAGCGTTCATGGATCCGCTCGCCGACCAGCAAGGGACAACCTACCATATGGTTCGCTCGCTCGAGGCGTTCGGACACGGCGGGCTTACCGGCGCAGGTCTCGGCAACAGCGTGCAAAAGCTCTTTTACTTGCCTTATGCGTACAATGACTTTATCTTCGCCGTCATCGGCGAGGAGCTCGGTTTCATCGGCACGTCATTCTTCGTGATTTTCTATCTGCTGTTCTTATGGCGCGCCCTCTTCGTCTCGCTCAAATGCCCTGACATTTACGGTACGCTCGTCGGCATCGGCATCGTAGCGCTGATCGCGATTCAAGCACTCATCAATATGGGCGGCGTAAGCGGGGCGATTCCCGTTACCGGCGTTACGCTTCCGTTCATTAGCTACGGCGGCTCCTCCATGCTGATGATGCTTATGGCCATGGGTATTCTGCTCAGCATCTCGCGTGAATACAATCGCGTTAACAAGGCTTGAAACGTTAAAATGACGGCACAGGAATAACACCTGTAGCCGCCATTTTTTAATATGTACTCGTTATTTGACCCGATGTGCTTCTTCCGGTTCTTCATCGCGGAATGCGACGCCTTCGACTTTCACGTTCACTTCGACGACGCGAAGACCGGTCATGTTCTCCACGGCTTCGCGAACGTTATCTTGCAGTCGGCGTCCTACCTCTTGGATCGGGATGCCGTATTGTACGACGATTCTTAAATCGATGGCAGCCTCCAGCTGGCCGACTTCGACGGATACCCCTTTTTGCGCGTTGCGCCCGCTAAGACGCTTGGCCAATCCTTCGGATATCCCGCCGGACATCGCGGCTACGCCGGGTGTTTCCAACGCTGCCAACCCGGCAATCGTGGCGACAACGTCGTCAGAAATTCGAATTAATCCTTGTTGTTCTTCCGTCATGGCGGCTCACTCTCCCGAACCTGTAATGTTATCATTGTAATGGAATTGCCATGAATAAATCAACCAGGCTTCCCGTTCTTGACGCTTCCCTCTCCTCAGTTTACGAAACGTCCCCTATTGGTTATAGTAAGGTATGGAAAATAAGTACATAAGTACAATACATTAATCGCCGAGGTGCTTGCCCTTTGAAAAAGTTGTTCTTTCCTTTGCTTGTCATTACGTTCGTGCTCAGCGCGGTGTCCCATTACTCGCATTGGGGCGCGGCAGTAGAGTTCGGATTTGCGGGGCTTGCCATCTTATTCGCGGCGGGATTGCTGGGCAAAGCGACGGAATCGGTCGCCCACTATGCAGGCCAACGGCTGGGCGGTCTGCTTAACGCCACGTTCGGCAACGCGGCGGAGCTGATCATCTCGATCTTCTTGATTAAAGAGGGCTTGTTCGAGATCGTTAAAGCCAGCTTAACCGGTGCGATCATCGGCAACCTGCTGCTCGTGCTCGGGGTGAGCGCGTTCGCAGGCGGTCTTAAATACAAAGAGCAGAAGTTTAACGTTCATCTTGCCGGCCAGAACGCTTCCTTGATGCTGCTCGGCGTGATCGCCCTCTTCATTCCGGCGATCTTCGTTAAGACCGAGCATATATCCGAAGATAACACGATGACTATGAGCATAATCGTCGCGGCCTTCTTGATTCTGGCTTACTTCGGATGGCTCGTCTATTCGATGGTCACGCACAAGAGCTTGCTTGAGGATCATGTCGATACGCAAGCCGACCACGGGGAAGAACCCGAATGGTCCAAAGGAATGTCCATTCTGCTGCTCGTCGTCGCAACGGTATTGGTCGCCTTCATCAGCGAATGGCTCGTCCATACGCTCGATACGTTCTCTTCCCGGTTCGGCCTCTCCGACCTGTTCGTAGGCGCGTTCGTCGTCGCCATCGTCGGTAATGCGGCCGAGCACAGCGCTGCCGTTATGCTTGCGCTCAAGAACAAAATGGGCGCTGCGGTCGAGATTGCCGTCGGCAGCAGCTTGCAGGTCGCTCTGTTCGTCGCTCCGGCGCTCGTGTTCATCAGCCTGCTGTTCGAAGACCAAATGAACCTCATCTTCTCGACGATCGAGCTTGCCGCGATCGGAGTCGCGGTGTTCATCGCCACCTCGATCTCCAGGGACGGCTCGACGACTTGGTACGAAGGCAAGCTCCTCCTCATCGTCTATGCGATTCTCGGCGTAGCCTTCTACTTCGTCTAATTGCTTCTGAGCACCGACCATATGGAACCCAAAAAAAGAAGAGTAGCCGCGGGCTACTCTTCTTTGCGTTCCAGTGCTTCGTATAACAGAGCCAGATTGCGTTCCAACTGGCTAATTAATAGTTTGCCTGCGCTCTCCTCGACTAATCCGGTGCGCACCGCAAAATCGACCGCTCTCGAGAAGCCGTACATTTGGGTGTCCAGCACTTCTTCATATAGCGGGCATTTGCGGGTCGCCAGATTTTCCATCTGGATGGCGATCAGTTTCTCGATTTTGTCGGCATCTTCCTGAAGCAGACGCTGAGCTTTCTGATTCAGGTGAATCATTGTGTCCGATGAAGCCATTCCCACTCCCCCTGTGCCCTAACTACCATCCCTTTCATATTAGACGAAATCGCGCGGAAGCACAAGGACAGGGAGCGCATAACCGATATTTTCATGCATGGTTCCGTTATTTTGCTTCCTAAAAGAAAAAAACGCCCCGTCCATGCAATGGACGAGGGTTTCCGGTTCGCTGCTAGGGTAAAATTAATCCACGACTTTCACGTTCAGGTTATGCTTAGCGAACACTGCGCCGAGCGCTTCCTTCGCTTCTTCCGCATCCGGTCCGTGAACGTGAAGCTCATACGCCGTATTGCCTACGAGCGTCGTGAACAACCCGAGAATACTCTTCACATCGATGTACTTGTTCTCCGCTTGCAATACGATGGAAGAACGGAACTTGTTAGCGGTCTGGGACAGTTCCACAATTGCCGCGTTGTTAGACATGGGAATCCCTCCAATATATAGGCTGTTCGATCTCTACCTCATCATACCTTGATCTGGCAAACTCGTGCAAGAGGAAACTATTTAAGAGCTTCCGGATTGAGGCCCTCGAGCTCCGGCAACACGAAAATGCCGTCTTTGCGGATGAGCACGTCGTCGAAGTACACTTCGCCGCCGCCGTATTCGGGGCGCTGGATCAGCACCAAATCCCAGTGAATAGAGGAACGATTGCCGTTATCGGTTACTTCGTAAGCCTGACCAGGCGTGAAATGCAGGCTGCCGGCGATCTTCTCGTCGAACAGCGTATCTTTCATCGGATGTAAAATGTATGGGTTGAACCCGAGGCTGAATTCGCCGATGTATCGGGCGCCTTCGTCGCTGTCGAGCAGCGCGTTAATGCGGTCCGTATCGTTGGCGGTCGCTTCGATGATTCGGCCGTTCTCGAACGTAAACTTAATGTTCTCGTACGTAAAGCCGTTGTAGACGCTCGGCGTGTTGTACGAGATCGTGCCGTTAACGGAATCGCGAACCGGGCACGAATACACCTCGCCGTCCGGAATATTGCGTTCTCCGGAGCATTTCTGCGCGCCGATACCTTTAATCGAGAACGTAAGGTCCGTGCCGGGACCTACGATGCGCACTTTGTCGGTACGCTTCATCAACGCTTGCAGCGGATCCATCGCGCGGTCCATCTTGGCGTAGTCGAGATTGCACACGTCGAAATAGAAGTCCTCGAACGCCTCCGTGCTCATGTTGGCAAGCTGCGCCATCGCGGCATTCGGGTAACGAAGGACGACCCACTTCGTACGCTTGACCCGTTGCTCCATATGTACGGGATGACGGTGGATTCTATCGTACAGCTTCATCTTATCGGACGGGACGTCCGCTAGCTCGTTAACGTTCTCGCCTGCGCGAATGCCGATATAAGCTTGCATTCGTTTCATTCGGTCAAGGTCGTAAGCCGCCCATGTTTCCATTTGCTCCTGAGTCGCATTCTGCAGAAGCGAACGAAGTACGGAGCGGTCTTCGATCTCGACGAAAGGTCGTCCTCCCAGCTTGGCGACTTCCTCGATCAAGCATTTGAGCAATTCGCGCTCTGAGCCGATCATCTCGATGAGGACGTTGTCCCCGGGTTGAACTTTCACGGAGTAGCCGGCTAGGTTGGCCGCTAGCTTCTGGATACGCGGATCGCGCATTGGATTCCATCTCCCTTATGAATAGGTTGCTGCGTCTTGGTTGCTAATCTATTGTACCACTTCGGGAAGCCTCGCGAAAATTCGTGACGGATACCCTCTTCTCCTGGTACGTCTTCCCTTTCCACTTATATTGAAGCACCGTTTCCTCCTGCAGTCTCTTCGGAAACCATGTCCGTTTGTTCGCGTACCACTCACAGTTGGTTGTCACCTTCAAGCCGCTCAGCACGTCCTCCAACGTCTTCTTCGCGTCGCTGAGTACTTTAGCCGACTGCTCGGGCTTGCGTTCAAGCAGAGCTTTGTCTTTCTCTAACGCGGTTAGCTCCTTGCGCAATTGATCGGCAATTCGCCGTTTGGCTACAGCGTCGTCAAGCTTGATCTTGAATTGGACCTGATCGGGAGCGGCTCCTTGGGCATAGGTGATCGCCGCGGTCTGATCCTGAATCGTCTTCAGCAGATCGAGCGGCTCGTAATTCGATTCCACGGGGCGTTCGGCCGTCGCTTTCGCGCTTAAGCTTGTCCACTGGACGTTCAGGTTGCCGTGACCGGTCACCTCCCCCTCATAAGCCATCTTGTTCGCGATGGAACCGCCGGCGTCGATGACCGATACTTCGCCGGACAGACCGTAGCTTTCGCTTCCGGATAATGCCGATGCCGATCGCGCGAACGCATCCTCCGCGGACAGGTTGCTCGTGCCTGCGTTCATGCATCCTTGCAGGCAGGCTAACGCGATTCCGGCGCAAGCGAGCCGAGTCCATGTTGTTCGGCGCATGAGGCGCTCACCTCCTGTCCGTATCGTGTCCTCGTGCGTAATGGTTATTCGGGGTTTGGTTGAAGGGTATCGATTGTAGGTGAGGTCAGAGGTGTATCTCCTTACGGTGGCTGTTACAGCCGAGAAATCTGATCGATTGGACTTAAGGTGATTTCTCGTCTGTAAAGGCCAACGCTCCCGCTCCTCCAGGAGATACACCTCTTTTCCCTGTTTATCGATACGTAACAACCAAAAACCGAACTTGCATTTGCAGCTCAGTTTTAGCAAATTAGAAATAGGAAATATATTCATAGGCACAGAGAGGGTTATTACCTTGAACATCGCATTCGTAGCTGTACAACAGGAGGTTGACGAGCTTGTTCAGTTCCTCACTTCCGATAGCTGGCCTTATCATGGAGTCGAGAATCCTACGGAATTGGATATTAGAAAGGCTTACGACAATGGCGCCTATCACAATGAGCATACTCGGACGTTCTGGATGATTAATGAAGACGAGAAGCAGAAAATCGGCTTGATCCGATTATTCGATGTCGCGGATCCGAATATGATGTTCGATTTAAGAATCGGCAGCAAGCATCGGGGAAAAGGCATTGGCTTACAGGCGTTACGGTGGATTGTCTCGCATGTGTTCTCTGAATTTCCAGAGACGATCCGAATCGAAGGACACACTAGGGTCGATAACGCGCGTATGCGGGCACTGTTCGCCAAGTCGACATTCGTCATGGAGGCCTACCATCGTAAATCTTGGAGGCAAGCCGGACAATTATTCGACTCCGTCGGCTACGCAGTGATCAGAGAAGACTGGGAGAATGACAAGATCACTCCAATCCCCTGGGCGATCACCTAATGTTGGCATGATTAAAGCCGGACCGCTATCGCAGCCCGGCTAATCACTACATGCTTATGACGATTCGATTGCGGCCGAGGCGTTTGGCGTCGTAGAGCGCCATGTCGGCTTTATAGAACAGCGATTCGACGCTGACCTTATCGTCCGTGGAACGCCATTCCGCGATGCCGCAAGAGACGGTGACCTGCGGATCGGTCTCGCTCTCGACGCGGTGCCGGATCCGTTCGGCCACGCGTTCGGTTTGCTCTAAGCTAAGCAACGGCAAGTAGATGGCGAGCTCCTCGCCGCCCCAGCGTGCTGCGATATCCGAATCCCGAATGGAGGAGCGGATAATATCGCTGACCTGTGTCAGAATATCGTCGCCGACCTGATGCCCGTACGTATCGTTCACTCGCTTGAAGTGATCGATATCGACGACGATCAGTGATCCGGAATGGTCGCGCAGCTGCTTCCGTCCGATACGCTCGTTCAAGTAATGGCGGGCGAACAAACCGGTTAAATTATCGGTGATAACCATTCTGCGCACTTCGGCATGCAGCGATGCATTGGACATCGCCAGTCCGAGGTGAGCGGATAACACTTGAAGCAGCTTGTAGTTATCGTAAGAGAAATGGTTCGCTTCGCGCTTCGTGATCATGACCGCGCCGATAACGTCGCCGTTGAGCACAAGCGGAGACGCCAAGAGCGAGCGCGAATTCGTGATGTCCATTAAATGGGAGCTGACCGGTGTCGCCGAGCGATAATCGGACAGAATAATCGGCTCCTTCGTAGACCACAGCACGCTGCAGAATCCGTATTCCGTTGAATATTGTTCGCCGATGATCTCCGGCACGTTAGCCGACATGACGACGAACCGGTTGTTCGGAGCATCGAATTGCAGGATGCAACAGAAGTCCGATTGGAAAATATGGAGAAGCTCCGTAGAAGCGAACTGCATCGTATCCGTCAGCTTTAAGCTGCGGTTAAGCCGTTGCGTAAGCTCGTTGATAAGTCTTAGCTCTCCAACGAGGATGTTCGCTTGCTCGTGAAGCTTGGCTTTCTCGAACGCAGCGCCGGCCGCGGCCGCAAGCATGGATAGGAACCGGATATCAGCCTCGTCGAACTCTCCGTCCGGCAAATCCAAGCGAAGCACACCGTAGACGCCCTGCTTGCCCGAGAGCGGTATCGCCAGCTGATGGCGCCCGTCCGCGTGCGCCTCGCGAATTTCGCCTTCCAGGAAGGACCGCTTACACAAATCCATGTTCGAAAGATGAAAAGCGAGCGGTTTCACTTTCTCGTTATGGCTATTGTAATCTTGCGAGAGGAACAAGTCGGCCCTGCAGATCGGATACAGCTGTTCTAAGCTGTCCAGCACTTCCGTCAGCACGCTCTCGACTTCGATATGGCTGTTCAGACGGCGCATTACGTCGAACAGAATATCGCGTCTGCGCTCTTCCTTCTGCGAGAACTTCTGCTCGCGCAGCATTCCTCCGACGAATATGTTCTCGAATCGGCGGTACAGACAGTTCCGGTAATGCAGCGCTGCAGCTTGCAGCAGCTTAAGCTCGCTCGCATGCGCTTCGCCTGCCGGCAGCAGGCAAGCAAGCAATGCGCAAGGGATGCCCGTTGAGCGGGTAAAAACCGGAACGGCGATCGAATCGTACAACTTGAGAGCGTTCGCATGATGCTCGTCGCCTCTCATCAGCGTTGGCCTGCACGTCTCCAGCGCGACGGTAGCCGCCGTCGCTCCAAGCCTGTCTACGCGCTGGGCCCAAGGATGCGAGCTTCCTTCTGCTTCGCCGTTAATGCACAACGTCGTGCCTTCGGGATGAATCAAGGCAATCTGGCCGCCTAACCAAGGAAAGCCGTCCGACTCTTCGATCCAGTCGGTGAAGCCTCCGGCAAGCAAGCTATGCGCATACGGCAAATCCGCTTCCGTTAAGTCTTGTTTCTGCAGCCAGCCCGGTAGCTGCTGCCTGGTGCGGGAAGGATTCTCGCCCGGTGCCAGCTCCGAAAGTTGCACTGATTTGCGATTATGGGCCATTCCCGACACCTCCACCCGATTTTAGGTTACTTTAACTATACAATGAAAACGTGTTTTTTGCACTAAATAGATCGTAAGACGGAAGACAAAAGGCTTATTTTCCCTATTCTATTTTTGCAGAGGATTTCCCTTGACTTCAGCCTACAATTTCTTATAATATTACTTGTTGATTATTGCGGGTCTTGACTTTGTGGCACCCTCTCGAATTTCCCACCTGCGGGCTGCGGCTGAACATCCCTGACAGGAACCGGATGCGTCCGGTTATGGAGAACTTCGCGCAATGGAACCCCATTTTCAAAAAACCAATTCGTTTTGAAAAAGGAGCTTTCTAAACATGTCAAGATATACAGGTCCTAAGTTTAAACTGAGCCGCCGCCTTGGTATTTCCCTGAGCGGATCCGGTAAAGAGCTGAAGCGCGCGTTCCCTCCGGGACAACACGGCGCTAACCAACGTCGCAAAATCAGCGGCTACGGCATGCAGCTTCAAGAGAAACAAAAACTCCGTCACATGTACGGCTTGAACGAGAAGCAATTCCGCAACCTGTTCGATCGTGCTTCCAAGCTCGAAGGCAAAGCGGGCGAAAACTTCATGTTCTTGCTCGAAAGCCGCTTGGACAACCTCGTGTTCCGTCTTGGCTGGGCTAACTCCCGCGCGGGTTCCCGCCAGCTCGTATCCCACGGCCACGTAACCGTTAACGGCAAGAAGGTCGACATCGCTTCCTACACGGTTCAAATCGGCGACAAAATCGGTCTTCGCGAGCGTAGCCGCTCCATGAAGTCGATCAAAGAAGCTCAAGAAGGCCGTCATCACCTGCCTGGCTACCTGAGCTACGACGCTAATGCATCTGAAGGCACGTTCCTTCGCCTTCCAGACCGCGGCGAGCTGTCCCAAGACATCAACGAGAACCAAATCGTCGAATTCTACAGCCGCTAATCCATCGCAAGAGCAAGCCATCCCGATTCGTCGGGGTGGTTTTTTTGTTACCTATTATAAAGAGCTCTGCGCACATCATCTCCTGGATGACGACGCGCAGAGCTCTTGTACATTCCTACTATTACCGTTTAACGATATCGGCTACCGCTTTGTCCAGCTTAGAGAGCAGCTCGTCGCCGTTCGTCTGCTTGCCGAGGTATTCCTGCATCGCTACGCCCCATTGCTGCGTGATGCCGTCCGGGAACCGGTCCCAATGCCAGCCCTTGACTTGCGCCGGGTTCGCTTGGGCGAATACGGAGAAGTCCCCTGCGATGGCTCCTACCGCGTCTGGATTCGGAGCGATCGAGTTCAAAGCCGGCACGAATTTGAAATCGGTCGTAATGAACTTCTTGCCCGTCTCCGAAGTGACCATCCAGTTGAGGAATGCTTTCGCTTCTTCCGGATGCGCGGACTTGTTGTTGACGATCCAGTTGTTCGGAACGCCCGTGAACACTTGCGGTACGTCCAAGAGCGGTACAGGCATCATGCCGAGGTTCATTCCAGGGCTGACTTCGTCAACCATGCCTTGGATCCAGTTGCCGTGTTGGATGATCGCGTACTTGCCGGCCGCGAATTCGGCGACTTGCGTATTGTAGTCGGTCGTCAGCGCTTTCTCCTGACCGTTCGCGAACATGATGTCGACGAGGCGGACCCACTGCTTCATGATCGGATCGTCTTTGAACGTCTTCGTGCCCTTCTTGATCTCGTCCGTGAACGCGGCGGGATCCGGTTGGTTCGCGATCGCCATGTTCAGCGTATGAATGCCCATCGACCACCATTCGCTCGTCAAGGCGAACGGAGTAATGCCGGCGGCCTTCAGCTTCTGTGCGACTGCCTCAAGCTCGTCAAGCGTCTTCGGCAGCTCCGTGATGCCAGCCTTGGCGAATAGGTCTTTGTTGTACGTAAAGCCGTAAGCCTCGAGGTTCATCGGCATGCCGAGCAGCTTGCCGTCACGCGTGATTTGGGCTTTAGATGCCTCGACAAGATCTTTCGCCCACGGTTCATTGCTCAGATCCAGCGCGCGGTCCGCGTAAGGATCGAAGCCGGACCAACCGGACGAGTTGAAGATTTCCGGCTCCTCGCCAGCCGCAAGTGTCGCCTTCAGAATCGCGCTGTAATCTTCGCCGCCGCCGTGCGTCTCGATTTCGACTTTAACGCCGGTTTCCTTCTCGTACTCCTCGGCCATTTTTTGCAGCGCTTCGGCGATTTCGACTTTGAATTGGAACACCTTGATCGTAACGTCTTTCTTCTCTGCAGGAGCACTCGATTCAGCTGCTTTCGAAGAAGCAGGCGCGGACGAGTTCGCCGCTGGACTTGCATTGTTGTTATTGTTGTTGCCGCATGCACTCAGTACCGACAGCGCGAGCACCGTCATCAAGGACAACTGCCATGTCTTTCTCATCATCCGTTTGACCTCCCAAGTCATATCGTAGCTTACAGCGCCATTATAGTGTGGAAACGTTTGCGCAAAACACCTAGAATATTGAACAACTGGGTGGAAAATCTTGATTTTTTCGATCCGGATAGTCACAATTTTACCCTTTTACCGATCCTGAGGTGATACCTTCGACGATATATTTCTGAAGCGAGAAGAAGAAGACGATAATCGGCAAAGCGCTAAGCGTCAGAGCCGCCATAGCCAAATCCCACTTGCGCGTATATTGGCCGAAAAACTTCTGGATCGCGATCGGAATCGTCGTGTACGTGTTGTTCACGACAAGCACCGGCAGCAAATAATCGTTCCAAATCCATAGGACGTTCAGAATGATGACGGTAGCCGTAATCGGCTTCAAGAGCGGGAAGACGATTCTCCAGAACACGCCGTACGGCGAGCAACCGTCGACGACCGCGGCCTCTTCCACTTCCCTCGGCACCGACTTAATGAAGCCGTGATAGAGGAACATTGACAGGGAAATCCCGAAACCGAAGTAGCAGACTACGATGCCGTATAAGTGCCCCCTCAGCTCGAATAACGACGTAATCCGCATGAGCGGAAGCATGACCGATTGGAACGGGATGATCATCGCGGCGATGAAAGCCGAGAACAGCATCCGGTTGAACAACGTCGGTCTACGTACGAACCGGTACGCGGCCATGCTGCTGATGATGACGAGACCGGCGACGCTAAGCACGGTGATCGTGAACGAGTGCATGAATACGACGGGGAAATCGATCGCGTTCCAAGCCCTGCGGAAGTTGTCCAAGCCGAACTGCTCGGGGAGCTTAGCGGCGTCCAGCAAAATTTCTTTCAGCGTCTTGAAAGAGTTAACGAGCAGGAAATAGAACGGTACGAGGAAAATGACCGCCAGCGCGATGCCGAGCGCTTCCGAAGTCAGTAAGCCGAAGGAGTAGCTTCTCTCTCTGCGCATTATTCCTCCACCTCCCGTCTCTTCGTTAGGAGCACTTGCGTAACGGTAATGGCCGCGACGCCGAAGAAGAAGATCATCGCTTTGGCGGTGCCCAGTCCGTAACGGTTGTTGGTCAAGCTTTCACGATAAATATTGAGTGCGATCGATTCCGTCGCATAACCCGGTCCGCCTGCCGTGAGTGACAGGTTCAAATCGAACATCCGGAAAGCGTTGGACGTCGTCAGGAACAAGCAGATCGTTATCGCCGGCATGATCAGCGGAATCGTAATGCCGCGCAGCATTTGGAGCCTGCTCGCGCCGTCTATCTTGGCGGCTTCGGACAATTCCTTCGGCACCCCGACTAGCGCCGCAATATAGATGATCATCATATATCCGGCCGTCTGCCAGACGAACACGATGACGATGCCCCAGAACGCCGTATTCGGCGTGCCCAGCCAAGTCAGGTCGAACAATCCGATGCCCGTCTTCTCCCCGATCGTGCTGAACCCGCGAACGAAGATGAAGTACCAGATGTACCCGAGCAGCAAGCCTCCGATGATGTTCGGGAGGAAGAAAATCGTCCGAAGCGCTTTTCTCGTCTTGATCGCCCGATTCAGCAGCAGCGCTAGCGCGAACGCCAATGCGTTCGTAATCAAGACGGACACGACGGTAAACTTCGCGGTGAATCGGAACGCCGACCAGAATCGGTCATCCTCCATGAAGATCCGGCGAACGTTCGCGAACCCCGTCCATTTCGCTTTGTCCAGATCCAGTCCGTCCCATTCCGTGAACGAGTAGTAGAACCCCATGACGAACGGCGCGACGACGATGAGCAGGAAAAACGCCAGCCCCGGTCCGACGAATACGGTTTGCTGCAGCCACTCGCTCAGCCTTTTCTGTTTCGCCCCCATGTTACAACCCCTTCCAAACCTCGCATCTTGGTGACTTATCCCATGCTCACAGTATAAAGCCGCCGGATTCGCGGCCACTACCGAGGATGATGATGTGTGAGGTGGAATATATTGACCATCTGACCGATCATCGTTTACTGTGTTGGGGAGACATGACGAACGGTCAAGGAGCCATGAACATGCCGACTAAACGATTGTTCTTCCGCAACACGATACGCAATAAGCTCATGCTGCTCTTGCTCGCGGCGACCATTCTGCCGATCGCCACTTCGATGATCGTCTCCTATACCTCCACCAAGCAATCCGTATCCCGGGAAGCTTACGACCAGAACGCGAGACTGCTCTCGCTCGCGCAGACGAACGTCCTGAACTACATGCAGAACATTAACCAGAAGTCGCTGGCCGTCTACAACTCTATTAACGTCCCTCGGTCCTTGTACTATATTCTCGAGCACAACATGGAGAACGAAGTGTTCCCGAACGACATCTCCGACGTCATACGTAACCGCAACCTGCTTAAGGACCACCTCATCAACATCTACCAAAGCCTCAGCGAGATCCATCAAGTCCGCCTGTACGTCGTCAGCCAACAGACGACCTATCTGCTGCGGGCGAAAGGCGACATTAAGTCGGGCACGCCGCAATTCGAACTCGCCGAACCGATCAAGAAGCCTTATATTGAACCGAGCCATCTCAGCCATCATTACGGGCTCGACCTGAAGACGAAGGACAAAAGTGAAACCGTATTCACTTTGCACCGCCCGATATTCCGAGCGCCGAGCGACGAGCTGTTGGCCGAGCTGTCCATCGACGTCAAATTGAGCGTGCTGACCGAGCTGAACCGGCAGCTGTTCGACCCAGACCAGGAGAGCTTCTATATTGTCGACGCAGAGGGGAACACGATTCTATCGTCCAAGCCTGATGAGGTCGGCAATCCTGCCTCTCCTTCGTGGCTGAGCGCAATTAAAGCCGGCAACGCAAGCAACGGTCAGTTGGATTGGGACGACGAATCGTTCTCGGGGGTCATGTTCTTCAACCGGGTTCAGACGCCTTTCATGGATTGGTATTTGGTGAAAATGACGCCGTACAAGCACTTATATACGACGGCCGACCGAATCACGCGCATTAATACTTGGGTAGGTATCGGCTTCTTAGCGATTGCCGTTATCGCCACATTAATCGTGTCCATCCGGTTCACCAAGCCGCTTCTCAGCCTAATCGGCTACGTCAATCAGATCGGACGCGGTCATATGGACGTCGATATCGACATTCGCAGCAACGACGAGATCGGCTT
>Ga0065721_10005335_pt1 | contig 15669 bp, 14 predicted proteins | sample Mesricmetagenome_FD_59108 | JGI IMG/M metagenome (GOLD analysis project Ga0065721, IMG submission 59108) | Mesophilic microbial community from rice straw/compost enrichment Sample: eDNA_1 v2 (version 2) | ecosystem: Engineered > Solid waste > Grass > Composting > Bioreactor | place: USA: Davis... | reverse complement strand
GGCGGGACTTGATCCAGCCGTTGGGCAGAAAGCGGGTCCTCGGATCCCAAGAGACGAAGTCTCCCGGAGCGATGCCGAGCTTCTCGGTCTCTTCCTTCGTGCCTGCCGTATCGTCCAGTCGAATCTCCATGTTCGCCTCTTCGCGCTTGAACTCCTTCATGTCCGAGTAGACGTGGACGGACGGATGGGCGCTCAACACGGTTCCTTCGTAAATTCTGCCGTCCCGGGTATGCACGAGGCAATATTCGTTCTCTACCGACTGCATCGCGTACCCGCCGACGGGCGTGAAGCGCAGCATGCCGTTCGGCTTGATCGACCGGACCATCGCGCCCAACGTGTCCACGTGAGCGGTGTACGCGATCGCGCCGCTCGCTTGGTCCCTTCCGGCGATCGAGACGACGGCGTTGCCTTTCGGCGTCGTGCCGGTCTCGTAGCCGAGCCGCGCCGCTTCTTCGCGAACCTTGCGCATGACTTCCCTGCAATATCCGCTCGGGCTCGGCGTCGACAGCAACGTATCGAGTACCCTCATTATATAATCGCGGTCGAGCTTAGGCTGTAGTTCTTTTGTCATGTTTTTCCACTCCGTCTACGTATTGAACCGCTGGCGGTAGCCGCATTTGCGGCAAAGCTCTTCGACGACTTCCCGGCGGGAGAAGCCGTCGTACAGCCGCTTGGCCCGCTCCCCTTCGATGATCTCGGAGAACGGCGCGCGGTGAATGTTCCCCAAGTTGATGACCCCTTCGCCGTCCAGGCAGCATGGGATGACCGTTCCGTCGACAAGGACGCCCGCTTGATTACGAAGCGCATGGCAGAAGCCTCTGCCTTCGTCCTCCTTCTCCTTCAGGTCGGGCCAGCGGAACTCTTCCTCGTGATTCAAATAGATATTGTCGGCGAGCTTGATCCCTTTGCCCCGCTCGAAACGCTCTTCGATCCGGTAATCGAGGCCGAAGGCCGCCTCGATCTGAGAAAGGATCTCGCGATTGCGGTCGAGCGCTACGTTGGTCGCGTTGTCCGGCGACAGGTTCCATAGGCGGAGCGAGACGAGCATGCCGGTAGCGGCGACCGCCTCCTTCGCGAACGCGAGCACGCTCGAGACGTACCCCTCCTTGTCCACCGAGCCTTCGTGGCCGTCGAAGCTGTGCAACGAAAAGTTCATCTGCCGCAGAGCCGGCTTGCCGAGCAGCTTGTGCCGGTTTTTCGCCAGCAAGGTGCCGTTCGTCGTCAAATTGACCTTGAAGCCTTTCTCGTGGCTGATGTCGAGCAGCTCGTCTATTCTCGGATGAAGCAAGGGCTCGCCCTTCACGTGAAAATAGATATATTCGGCATGTCCTTGGATCTGGTCCAGCGTATGTTTGAAGGCGTCGACTTTAATAAAGTTCGCCTGTCGCTTCGTCGGCGGGCAGAAGCTGCAAGCCAGGTTGCAGATGCTCGTGATCTCGATGTAGAACTTTTTGAATGTTTTCAAGAATCGGCGCTCCAATCTTTCCCGGCCGTAGCCGTCGTCCGTCTATTATAACATAAGCGCGGATTAGGATTTATCCTCGTAGAAGACGTGCCTGGACCGAAGGACGGTCCCTTCGATCTCGAAGACGCCGAACGAATAGAGCGGCCGCCTTCGCTTGTCCGTAGGAGAACCGGGATTAAAGACGAGCATTCCCCCGACTTTCTTGCGAACGGGAATATGGGAATGGCCGTAGACGAGCGCGTCGAGCGCTTTGCCCTTAAACGCTTCCAGCGCGTGCGATTCCGTCGAGGCGCGGCTGGCGGCGCCGTGGCCGTGGACGATGCCGATCCGGCACGACCCGAATTGGACGAGCTTGCGCAGCCCGAACTTGAGCTTCAGCTCCTCCCCGTCGTTGTTGCCGATGACCCCGTACGTGGGAGCGAACGCAGCCAGCTGCTCGTACACCGACATCTTCGTCCAATCTCCCGCGTGCACGATCGCGTCCGCTTTCGCCAGCTCCTTCAGCAGACGCTCGGGCAGCTTCTTCGCCATTCTTGGCATATGCGTATCGGATACGACGACGACTTTCATCCCCATCGACCTCTTTTCGTCTTTTCGAATCGCCGCTTATATCTTCATCATATAGACGATCGCGGCGTCAAGCAACGCCGTCGCGGCAAATGCGATCGCCCAATTATGGCGCTCCTCCGCGAATATTCCGACGACCCGCGCGTCTTCAAGATCAGCAACGAAAAAAACAGGCCGTCTTCGCGCGGAAGCCGGCCTGCGGGTAGGTTCGGATCGTTATTCATCGTCCTCGTATTTTATGCCGAGCGCTTTATTCCTCTCCCTGAACTTGGAGTTGTGAGAAGAGACGTAAGCGACTTTAGGCGCTTCGGGATCCATGTACAGTTTGGCGCTGTTGACCGCGAGCGCGGCATCGGTAAAGGCTCCCGCGATCAAATGCAGCTTGCTTTGGTATTCCGCGAAATCCCCCGCCGCGAAAATGCCCGGAATGTTCGTCTCCAGCCTGGCGTTCACGTTCGCGTTCCATTCGCCCATGTCGATGCCCCATTCCCTGATCGGGCCGAAATCGCTTTTCAGGCCGTGGTTGACGATGACGGCGTCGACCTCGACGTGTTCGAGCTCTTCCGACTCGCCGCGCCGAATGGCGACCTTGGAGATTTTCTCTCCGTCCATGCTATGAAGCGCTTTGACTTCGTAAGGCGTGCGGACGTCTACCGAAGATTCCTTCATTCGCTTCACGTTTTTCTCATGGCCTCCGAATTGCTCCCGCCGATGAACGACCGTGACCTTCGAAGCAATCGGTTCGAGCTCGTTCGCCCAATCGACGGCCGAATTGCCTCCGCCGGAGATCAGCACCTTTTGCCCGCGAAAGACGTCCAGTTCCTGCACCGTATAATGGAGGTTCGACAACTCGTAGCGCTCCGCCCCTTCGATCTCGAGCTTCGCCATCCTCAATATTCCGTAACCGATGGCCAGAATGACCGTGCGGGTCCAATGCCGCTCCCCCGTCAGAGCGGTCAACAGAAACGTCCCGTCCTTCTGTCGCTCGTAAGTCGCGATCTGCTGATTCATGACGATCGTCGGATCGAACGTCTTCGCTTGCGCCCGCAGCTGCTCGATCAGCTTCTCGCAGAGGGTCGGTCCCGTTCCTCCGACGTCCCAGATCATTTTCTCGGGATAGACGAGCATTCTCCCGCCCAATTCGTCCTTGGCCTCGATCAGCTTCGTCTTTAAATCCCTCATCCCGCTATAGAAGGAAGCGTACATGCCCGCAGGTCCGCCGCCGATAATGGTCACATCGTATAATTCCAAGCTCTCGCTCATGGATCTTCCTCCCGCCCGGTCTTCTCCATCGTTTTTGCCCATGGAGGCTTACGTTAACAATGATAATCATTATCAAGCATTTTTGCAACTGGGAGGACAATCATTTTTATGAGCCATTCGTCGTTCGCCGTTCTTCGTCCGTCGGGCTCGGATTCGGCTCGAATCCGCCGATCGGATAACGAATGTCCTCCACGTCCCGCTCCTCCTCGAATTCCGCTCCGTTTTCAAATCCATTTCACGATCTCGCCGATAAAAATAGCCGCCGGAACGAGAACGAGCTGCGCGAGCATCGTGCCCATGAATCGGGTCGTCATCATGAGCACGTAAATTTTGCCGAGCTGATCCTTCCTCCGGTCGTCGTTCAGCGCCTTGTCCGTAATCAGACCCATCTGCGGGTCGATGAACACGGTCAGCAGGATGGTGGCGAACCCGTTGATGATGCCGGAAGCCTGCGAAGCGGTCGTCCCGTGTTCGGGGAACAAATGCGCGGCGTATAAAGACGAGAGCACCCCTACCGAGTAGAAGGCAGTAACGACCGCGTTTAAAAGAATGAACTTCTTCGAGATGCCGAGGTAACGATATTGGCTGATCTTCAGCTTCGGCATGCGGATATAATGCTTCGTGTTCCGCAATTGGCCCAAAGTAACGCTCGAGATCAGCTTCGGGATCGAGCCGGCCACTTCCAATTTGGCGATGATTCTGGCGAACAGCCGGACGAACGTCGGAAACAGGACGATCGCCAGCAGCGTCCCCACCGCGGAACCGAGCAGCACGACCCGGAAGTGGCGCAGCAGATCGAACGTCCCGTGGCTCTTCGCGAAGTCGACGAACTTCGCCGTCAGCGGAGCCTGCACCAGGTTCGCCGTTCTGGAGACGAGCACGACGATGCCCGTCAGCGACAAGGCGACCGCGATCTTGTTCAGCCGGACGCCGGCCAGCCGGATGGAGTAAGACAACGTCTCCGCCGCGTGTATGATCATCGTCATGGCGAAGGCGATTCCCAATTGCAGCTGCAGTTCCATCTTGGCATTCCACTCCGCAACGTCGTTATTTCCGGGTGGAACGATCCGAAGATCTTCGCGCCCCGTCTTCCAAGATTATACATGCAAACCCGCGAGACGCGGAAGACCCGCCGGTCCGGGTTACGGATGGCGGGTCCCTTCTTTCTCGCGCGCGGCGCGAAGCAGCCTCTTGGCCCGATGCAGCTTCGACTTGACGGCGCCTACGGTCGTGTTCTGGCGAGAGGCCAGTTGCTCGTACGACAAGCCTTGCAGGTAGACGAGCAGCAGCGATCGGCTAAGATGCGGATCGATGGAGCCGAGCAGCTCGCGAATCGCTTCTCTCTCGACGAAGCCTTCCACTCCGTCGTCCAACTTCCCGTCTGAAAAAAGATCGTCGGCGACGGATATCTCCCTGGTCGAATGGGTTTTCCGATAAAAGTCGATCGCCTTGTTCCTCGCGATCGCCTTGATCCACGCCCTCTGGTTGCCTTCCTCGCGCATGTGCTGGAAGTGCTGGAACACCTTCAAGAACGTCTCCTGAGCGACGTCTTGGGCCAAATAAGGATCTTTCACGATCGCATAGGCGGAAAAATAGGCTTGCTGGTAATAACGGTCGTAGACCGTCCTGAAGCTATCTTGGATCGTTGCCGTTCCCATCGACATCCTCCCCGCTCAGTCCGAAGTAGCGCTTTAATCCTTCCGCGATCGCTTGAGCGGCCCGCCGTCCGCCTTCCTCGCTCCGGAGCGCCGCTTCCTGCCCGGCATTCGTCAAATAGCCGACTTCTACGAGAGCCGACGGAACCTCGCTTAAGGACAGAACCTGCAGCTGATTTTCCCGGACCCCCCTGTCCTTGAAACCCATCGTCTCCACGACGGCGTCGTGCACGGCCTGGGCGAGCGGCATTCCGTTCTCATGTTCGTAATACGTCTCCGTACCGGATACGCTCTCGTCCGTGAAGGAATTCCCGTGGATCGATAGGAGAGCGTCGGCTGGCCACTCGTTCGCCATCGCGGAACGATCCTCGAGTTCGACGAACGTATCGTCCGACCTCGTCAGTCGGACGTCGAATCTCGGATCCGCCTGCAGAATCTCGTAGAGTTTAAGGGCGATGGACAGATTGACGTCTCTCTCTTCGTGCCCGTCGACGCCCGTCGTGCCGGGGTCGTGCCCCCCATGCCCGGGATCGATCATGACTTTGCGGACCGTTGCCGGAGGAGCCTGCCGTTCGGCTCCGTTCTCGGCGGCCGCCCGAACGGACGAGGAAACCCCGGCAGGGGTTTGCGCCCCTTCCGTGCGGTCGCTCGCATAAAAAAACAACGCGCTGCCGAGCAGCAATAAGACGACGGGAATCGCGGAGAACCCGATCCGTCTTTTTCTTGTGTCGATAGGATGATTCATGTCGGCCTCCAAGTCTATCGTTCTCTCTATTAGTTATACGACCCGGAGGTAACGGGAGCGTGTCCAACTTGTCACGAAATTGTATCCGCCGGCGCGGTAAAATCGACCAGCCCAAGCCGTACGCGTCCGGCGTTCGAACAAAAAAAGAGAACCGCGAATCGCGATTCTCTCGAAGGACTTCCGGACTTCCGGACTTCCGGCTTTGCGGCTTTGCGGTTTTGCGGGTTAACGCTCGAACTCGATGATCAGGTTTTGCATATTGTCCGAAACGAGCACTTGGCTTTCTTGTCCGGCAGGCTCGGGCACCCTCTTGTCGTAAGGCTTCCAGCCTTGCACGAGCAGTCTTCCGCTATCCGGACTCCAAGCCATTCGGCCGGGAACGACGCCCTGGTAGACGGAGGTCGCCTGAAGCAGGTTGTTGCCCTTGAGCTTGGCGACGTAAACCGCGTTATCCTCTGCCGAATACGCGAGAAATTGCTTGTCCGGCGACACTTGAAAGCTTCCGACCTGTCCGGCCAGGACGGCCAGCTCTTCGTTGCGGCGGTCGTAGGTAAACAGCGTGCCGTCCGTCCCCGCGAACGCGATCCGATCCGAATCGATCCAGGCCGCTTGCAAGCCGCCTCCGACGCGGTGCGAGTAGACGGCCTCGAAAGCGCCTTGCTTCCACTCGCCCAGCCATAGGTTCGCCTGGTTATCCGACTCGGATAGCAGGATCGCGCTCTTGCCGTCGTCGGAAGGTTTGACGAAGTAAACATAATCGACCCGCTCCAGTCCGGGAAGCGCGTATTTCTTGCTCGTTCCGTTCTCCGCATCGTATACGACGATGTGCATTCCGTTTACGTCGTAGGAGAAATACGAAAGGTAGCGGCCGTTATCGGACCAAACGAAGCCTTTCGAATAGAGGCGGGAGGAATCCGGCTTGGGGAGGTCGATCAGTCGCCTATCCGACAACCGCGCCAGAACCAGCTCGTCGCCGGATTCCCCCGGCCGAAGCCCCGCCGCGTAACGCCCGTCGGGAGATACGCTGTCGTAATGAATGGGAACGTCCCGGTCCGGGCCGTTGAGTCGGATTTCGCTCTCTTCCTCGAAAGGGGCGGTTAACCTCGCCAAGCTTTGCCGTCCCTTGTCGTTCCAGTAAATCCGATACGCGGAATCCGCCCCTCCCCAATACAGCAGATCCATGACCTTCTCGTTGCGGGAAGGAAGCCGGTAGATCGTCTTGACCCGGAACGGTTCGTCCCCTTCGTCGGGCGAAGCCGCCTCGGCCGAATCGGGGATGACGATCGTCTCCGATTTCAAGCCGCCCATGCACCCGGAGAGGAGCAGGAGCAGCGCAACGGCCACGACGGCGTTCGTCCGCAATCGCTTCTTCATGTCCATCCCTCCGGTTTCTTGGCGGGAAGCTCGGCGAGGACGACCGTCCGACCGCGATCGCTGGCCATCGCGATCGTCCCGCCCAAATCCTCGACGATAGCCCGGGCGATCGACAGCCCCAAGCCGACGCTCCCTTCTTCGTGCCGTTCGGTCCCCGCGTTAGCGTAAGGCTCGAATAAGATTTGCAGCCGTTCCTTCGGGATCGGCTCTCCCCGATTCGCGACGGTAAACCGAACCGTTCCGTCGTCCGGAACCGCGCGCGCTCCGACCTCGATATCCGACAGGGCTTCCCCGTATTTGATCGCGTTGTCGACGAGATTGATGAAGAGCTGCCTCAGCTTGTCCGGATGGGCGTCGACGAGCAGCCCCTCCTCGATCTCCGCCCGGATCGTCTTCTTGTAGCGCTGCGCCTTGAACGCCATCGCGTCGCACACGTCCCTCAGAAGGCTTCCGGCTTCGACGGTCGATTGTTCGTCCCACCCGTGAAGCTCCCGGCCTTTCGACGTTTCCAACAAGGTCACGACCATGACGTGCAGGCGCTGGCTCTCTTCGACGATATGATCCATGCCCTTGCGGAAAAAAGCCTCGTCGCTTTCCCCGTTCTCCCGGATGATCTGCGCGTAGCCGAGGATGGACGTCAGCGGGGTTTTCAGCTCGTGGGTGACGTTGTCGAAAAATTGCTTGCGCTGCGCGTTCAGCTTTTTCAACCGGTCCCTGTCCCGCTCGATCCTTTCGAACTGGTTTTCGATTTGCGCGATCATCTCGTTGAAGTTGGCGGTCAGCCGGCCGATCTCGTCGCTTCGGTCCGTGTCCAAGCGGACGCGGAGGTCGCCCTCCCGCACCTTCGTCGAGGCGTCCGCCAGCTTGACGAGCGGAATCGTGATGTGGCGGGACAGCAGGAAAGAGAACAGGAACGCGGCCGCGAAAATCGCGAGCGCGGTATAGAATACGGTGCTCAAAATTTTGCTCGATTGTTCGTAAAGCGGATCGAACGTTTTGGCGAAGCGGAGAATGCCTATCTTCACTCCGTCGACGAGAACGGGAAACGCGTATAAGACCGACGCGGTTCCTCCTTCGTAGGAAATCGTGTAGACCGTGGCGCCGTTTAACGCGCGGGCGAGATCTTCGTCGTTCTCTCCGGAGAAGAGATCCGGCTCGGACGCGAAGAGAAGCTTGCCTTCCAGGGAATAGGCGCCGACCGAGCTGGACGTCGCGTAGCGAAGATCGCCGACGAGCTCTTCCGCGATCTGGCCGAAATAGGCCTCGTCGCTCGAGAAATGATGGATCAAGTAGGCTTGCTTCGCGTAGCCTTGGCCCGTCTTCTTAAGGCCGACCAGGTCGTCGGTGATGATCTTCTGGTTGCTCGTCTGAACGATCCGGGTAATCGTCTGGTTCAGAAGCAAAAAGGCCGCGGCGAAAATAAGAAAAAAACCGACGACGAACTTCGTGCGTATCGATCGGATTCTCATCGGTCAATCCGTTTCCTTCTCGAATTTGTAGCCGATGCCGAACACGGTCGTGATGACGTCGCCCGCGTCGAGCTTTTTGCGCAAGCGCTGAATGTGGTTGTCGACGGTTCTCGTCTCTCCCGCGTAATCGTAGCCCCAGACGTGCTCGAGCAGCTCTTCCCTCGTGAAGATCCGGCCCCGGCTGCCGAGGAGCTTAAGCAGCAGGTCGTATTCCTTGGGCGTCAGGTCGACGGCCTGCCCATTGTTCCTTACGGCGCGCTCGCGCCTGACGATCTCGACGTTCTTGAAGCGGATCGGCTCTTCGCCGAGCTCGTCCGCGCGATGGGCCAAGGCGACCCTCCGTAGAATCGTCCGGACGCGGACAACGACCTCGCGCAGATCGAACGGCTTCGTAATGTAATCGTCCGCGCCGATCTCGAGGCCCAATATTTTGTCGGCTATATCGTTCTTGGCGGTAATCATCAGAATGGGGATGTTGTAATCCGCGGTCACCTTCTTGCATATCTCCAATCCGCTCAAATCGGGAAGCATCCAGTCGAGCAGCAGGAAGTCCGGCCGGAACCGCTCCATCTGCAGCAAGCCGTCCATGCCGGTCGCCGCCTTGCGCGTCTCGTAGCCTTCCTTGGTCAATCCGTAATCGAGAAGATCCGCGATCGCTTTCTCATCTTCGATAATGAGTATTTTCGTCTTCTCCATGCTGCGCTCCTATCCGACTCTTGTATGGCCGAACTCGAGACCATCATAGCACAGTACGGACGGGGAAACGAAAAAGTTGCTTCGGCCTCGCAAATTCGCGGGGAACGGAAGCGAGGGGAGTCCAACGGGGTCGCGGAGACAGCCCGAAACGCCAAGCTCTCGCTTGGCGTTCGGAAACGTTCGATTAAGCGATGCGGCAAGCAGCGACGAAGGCGAGGCTCCATCGTTCCATCCGAAGCTCAGGCCCGCACGGCATCGGTGCCATGAAAAAGAGCGAACGTTAGACTTTCCTCGTCATCAGGATCAGCCCGGTCGCCCAATTCATTTTGGCCAGATGAAAATCCTCCCGGGCGTCCAAATAGGCGACGAGCTCCTCGACCTTCGACCCGTGCCCCTCCGGCCAGTTCGGCTGGGGATTCAAGTCGTCGATCAAGTAGATGCCGCCGGGCCGCACCATAGCCAGCGCTTCCTCGGTCAAGTAAAATTTGCCGGGCCACGTGTCTGCGAAAATAAAATCGTACCTCTCGCTTCCGCGCGTCCGAATGAAATCGGCACCGTCCCCGACCGCGAATTCGATTCGGGGGTCGCCGCCGAGAATCTCCCGGGCAACGGCCGCGCACGCCTCGTCCAGCTCGACGGTCGTCAACCGGCTTCCGCCGTCCATGCCCTCCGCGATCCAGGCCGTCGAATAGCCCGCTCCGGTACCCAGCTCGAGAATGCGGCTCCCCGGCCGCGAGGCGATCAACGTCCGTAACAAGCTGCCGGTCTGGGCGTCGCACGAAGCCGAGAAACCCAGCTCCTCCGCGCGATGCGCGATTTGGTCGGCCAAGCGAGGCGGTTTCCCATTTCGCCGATCGTCAAGCATCTTGATCCCCTCCGTTTCCAATATTTATCATTTTCATCTTAACATAACATCCATTTAAAGCGACGTCTAAACAAAAAACGGAAACCTTGTTCGGGTTTCCGGCCGTTCCCCGGTATCGGCATATAAGGGGACGACTTCGAACTGGCGGTTTCAAACAAGCAAAAACGCCTTCGGCGTCCTTGGACGCCGGAAGAAGCTTTGCGGAGACGATACAGGGAATAATAAGCGTGAAACTTATAAATTCTGTACCGTTGAGAAAAAACCGGACATCCCTCTCGGAATATCCGGTCGCTTTGGAAATCCCCGCCCCGCTCGACGGGGTTAAACCGGTCGATCACGTGCGAGGCTCCAATCCGAACGCTTCGGCTATGTAGCGGTACGAACGGATGCGTTTCTCGAAATCGTGAATATGCGAGACGATCATCAATTCCTCGAGATGCAGACGGTCGGCGTAGCGCTTCAGAGCTTCCTTGACCTGTCCCGGCGTGCCGATAAACCGGCGCGTCCTCATCCGATCCAGCAGCTGCTGTTCGGCAAGGGAATACGGGTATTCCGACGCCGTCCGGACGGACGGCATAAAGCCCAGCTCCTGCCCGGTCAGCAGCTTGAGGAAAAACAGCTCGTTGCTCCTGGCCAGCTGGCGAGCTTCCTCTTCCGTGTCGGCGCAGACCGCCATCACCGCGGAAAGCGCCTTCGGCTTGCCGCAATAATTCGACGGCTGAAAGTAGCCGTGATAGTGCTGCAACGGCTCGTCCCCCGACGCGCCGAAAAACTGAGCGAAAGCGTAGGGCGTCCCGATCTGGGCGGCGATCTTCGCGGTGCCTTCGCTCGAGCCGAGCAGCCAAAGCTCCGGCATCCCTTCCGTCTTGGGGAAAGCCCGCAAGCCCGGAAAGCGGTGGTTGGCCGGGTTTTCTTCCCGCAAATAATGATACAGATCGACGATCTGCTGCGGATAGGGATCGATGTCGTAACGCTTGTGCTCCTGCAAAGCGCGAGTCGCGATCGGCGAGCCGCCGGGAGCCCTTCCCAGACCGATATCGATCCGGCCGGGGTGAAGCGCTTCGAGCAGCTTAAAGTTCTCGGCCACCTTGTACGCGCTGTAATGCGGGAGCATGACGCCTCCGGAGCCGACGCGAATCTTGCGCGTGTGCGCCGCGATATGCGCGATCAAGATTTCCGGACTGGAAGAGGCGAGCGCTTCGGCCGCGTGATGCTCGGACACCCAGAAGCGATGGTAGCCCAGCTCTTCCGTCACCCGCGCGAGTTCGACCGTCTCGTCAAGCGTCTCTTTGACGGATCTGCCTTCGTTGATATGCGACTGTTCGAGCACGCTCAACTTGATCATTAGGGTTCGGAGCCTCCATGCTTCCGTTGCGATTGGCGCATCCTTGCGCATCCATGCAGACATAACGCTATCCCGCGGACGAGGAGTCCGCGAAATAACGTTAAGCGAAACGTTTTAATTTGCAGAGAACCCGCGGGTTCGCGGGCTCTTGGGTAAGGATTAGCGTTTGTTGAAAATGTCGGTCAGTACCGGTACGATCTGCGATTTGCGGGAAACGACGCCCTTCAAGACCGCGCGTTTGTTCTCGAGCTTGACGCCGTACGCTTCTTCGACCGCGTCGGCGGATTTGCCGAGCGCCAGGCCGATGGAATCGTTGTTCAGGATGTCGGTGACGACGAACAGGAACAGATCCAGGCCTTTATCGTTAACGATGTTCGTCAGCGCGTCTTCGAGCTCGGCTTGCTTGGACAGCACGTCGTTCACGTCCACGGCGTTCACTTGGGCGATCTCGACTTTCGCTTTGCCCATCGAGAACTCCTTGGAGTCGAGTGAGATGAGCTGCGCGATCGTCTTGTCGCTCAGATCGGCTCCGGCTTTCAGCATGTCCAGGCCGTAGCTCTCCGCGTCTACGCCGGCGATCGCCGCCAGCTCTTTCGCGGCCGCGACGTCCTGCGCGGTGCAGGTCGGCGATTTGAACAGCAGCGAATCCGAAATAATCGCGGACAGCATCAAGCCGGCGACGTTCTTCGGAACGGACTTGCCGTTCTCCTTGTACAGCTTGTTGAGAATCGTGGCCGTGCAGCCGACCGGCTCGGCGCGGTAGTACAGGGGAGCGCTCGTCTCGAAGTTCGCGATCCGGTGGTGGTCGATGACTTCCAGAACGGTCACTTGATCGATATCGGAAGCGCTTTGCTGGCGTTCGTTATGATCGACGAGAATGACGCCCTTGGCTCCGGCGACCGTCTCGACGAGACGCGGCGCCTCGAAGCCGAACTTGTCGAGCGCGTATTGGGTTTCGCCGCCGACGGCGCCCAGTCGCACCGCTTCGACTTCTTCTCCGAGCTGGGTTTTCAAATCCGCGTAAGCAATGGCAGAACAAATCGTATCCGTGTCCGGATTTTTGTGACCGAAGATCAACACTTTGCTCATTTGCTTGCTCCTCATCTATGAATATTGGCGAGAAAAGTATACCGCAAAAAGACCTTCGGAAGCAAGAATAACGGGTGTCTATCCCGATAGGCTTACTTTTTATTCGATAGAATCCGGCGGCTCGCCGAAAAATCTTCCGCTCCTGCGAATGGAACGGCAAGATCTAGAAAACATCCGAGGGCTATTTTATGGTACAACTATAAAATGAACAGAAACTAAAACGGAGGCTCCCGCGCATGAATACCCCGCTTCGAATACCCGTTCCCGCCGAATTCGCCTTTCCGGCGAACCTGGACTATCTCTCCCGCTCCCCCGACGAAAGCTTATACCGGATCCGGGACGGCAAGCTCTTCAAGACGATTTCCGTCGGGAACCGGACGCCTCTGTTCGAGGTGAGCGGAGAAGAAACCGGCTTCTTGATCGTGCGGCCGCTGGACGAACAACCCTGGAGCGAGGAAACGAAGGCGGCCGTGATCCTTTACGTCCGGGATTGGTTCGACCTGGACAACGACCTGGCTCCCTTCTACGCGATGGCGAAGAACGATCCGATCTTAAGCGGAGTCGTCCCGCGGCTATACGGCTTGCGCAGCATGGGGATACCCGATCTCTTCGAAGCGCTTTGTTGGGGCATCATCGGACAGCAGATCAGCCTGGCGTTCGCCTATACGTTGAAACGACGGTTCGTGGAGACGTTCGGCCGCCAAGTCCGCCAAGGGGACGTCGATTGCTGGTTGTTCCCCGAGCCGGAGAAGGTAGCCGGGCTGTCCGTCGAACAACTGACCGCGCTTAAGATGACGACGAAAAAGGCCGAATATTTGATCGGGGTCGCCCGGCTGATGGCGGAAGGAGAGATCGGGAAGGAGCGGCTTCTTGCGATGGAAAGCTTCGATGCGGTCGAGAAACGTCTCGTGGCGATCCGCGGCATCGGCCCCTGGACCGCGAATTACGTGCTGATGAGATGCCTCAGGTATCCTTCCGCGTTCCCGATCGACGACGTCGGCTTGCATAACGCGATCAAGGCGGTGCTGCAGCTGGAACAAAAGCCGACCGTGGCCCGGATCAGGGAGCTGGCGGTCGGCTGGCGGAATTGGGAAGCCTATGCGACTTTTTATTTGTGGCGGGTTCTGTACTAAGCCGTTCGCTTAAAGCTCGGACAAGTATCGGCCGTAGCCTTCTTCCTCCATCCGGTCTTTCGGGATGAACCGCAGAGCGGCCGAATTGATGCAATACCGCAAGCCTCCCGGCATCGGGCCGTCGTCGAACACGTGGCCGAGGTGGGAGTCGGCTTCCCGGCTTCTCACTTCGATCCGGTACATCCCGTGGGAGAAATCCTGATGCTCATGGACATTGCCCCCGTGCAACGGCTTCGAGAAGCTCGGCCAACCGCAGCCGGCGTCGAACTTGTCTCGCGAGCTGAAGAGCGGTTCCCCCGACACGATGTCCACGTAGATGCCCTGCTCTTCGTGGTCATAATATTCGTTCTGGAACGGGGGCTCCGTTCCTTGGTTTTGCGTCACGTGGAACTGCATCGGCGTCAGTCTCTGGCGAAGCTCCTTCTGAAGGGCCTCCTTGTCCTTCGCCGTATTCCAGTGGCCCTGAATAAAGGCGTCCCTGCCCGAGCCTTGACGGTAATATTTGTAGCGGAGAGGATTTTTCCGGTGGTAATTCTGGTGATACTCTTCGGCGGGATAAAATTCGGCCGCGGGCTCGATCGTCACCGCGATCGGCTTGGAGAAGCGTCCGCTCTTCTGCAGTTCGGCCTTGGAAGCTTCGGCTTCTTGACGCTGCTCCTNGTCGTGATAGAAAATGACCGGCCTGTAGGACGACCCGCGATCGTGAAATTGTCCCTCCGCATCGGTCGGATCGACCGACCTCCAATAGATGTCGAGCAGCTTCCGGTACGGGAATAGCCCCGGGTCGAACGTGATCTGAACCGCCTCCGTATGCCCGGTCGTCTCCGAGCATACTTCCTCGTAGGTCGGATTGACGGTATGTCCGCCGGTGTATCCGGACACGATGCCGTGAATGCCGGGCAGCTCTTCGAACGGCGTAACCATGCACCAGAAGCATCCTCCGGCGAACGTCGCTTTATGCAACGAAACTTGATCCCGATGATCCATGCCAAGTCCCCTCTCTTTCATCGTGTCGCTTGTTTCCGATTTCTACTTCATTGTAATCAATTCGGTTCTTCGATTTCAATCCGCCCGAAAATCGATATCGTTAGTAACGTACGCCTGCTGATCTCGCCCGCTGACATTTTTTCGGATATGATAGTCGTATCGGAGATCGGTTGACGAACGAGGAGGTTTTTACGATGAGCATGTCTACCCTGGAATGGCAATGCCGGGATCGGACGCGGATTCAGGCTTACGAATGGAGCCTGGAGGACGCCCGGAGCGAGCCGAAAGCGATCGTCGGACTCGTGCACGGAATGGGAGAGCATATGGGACGATACGCTCACGTCGCCGAAATGCTGAACCGCGAAGGATACGCCGTTCTGGGCTTCGATCAGCGGGGGCATGGCCGAACGCAGGGCAAACGGGGACACGTGCCCCATTACGACGGATTGCTCGAGGGAGTAGATCTTCTGCTTGCCGAAGCCAGTCTCAAATATCCGGGAGTGCCGCGATTTCTCTTCGGCCACAGCATGGGCGGCAATGTGACGCTGAACTATTTGCTCCGCCGTCAGCCGGACATTCGTGGCGCGATCGTGACGGGGCCGTGGCTGACGCTGGCGTTCAAGCCGCCGTCCTTGCAGGCGATCGTCGGCAAAATCGTCGAAAAGATCTATCCTGCCTACACGAACAATCGGCCGATGGTCGCGGAGTCGCTGACGACCGACCCGGAGATGATCCGACGGTACGTCTCCGATCCTCTCGGCCACGGTCAGATTACGGCAAGGTTTTTTTTCAGCGTTCAGAACGCCGGCTTGTGGGCGCTGAGCCACGCCGATCGGCTGCGCGTACCGCTGCTGCTGATGCATGGCGGAGACGACAAGGTGACGTCGATCGCGTCGAGCCGGCATTTCGCGGACAAAGCCGGTGAACTCGTCGATTGGAGGGAATGGCCGGACTTTAAGCATGAGCTACATAACGAAACGAGGCGGGAAGAAGTATTCGAAGTCGTAAGGGAATGG
>Ga0065721_10051229_pt1 | contig 15670 bp, 18 predicted proteins | sample Mesricmetagenome_FD_59108 | JGI IMG/M metagenome (GOLD analysis project Ga0065721, IMG submission 59108) | Mesophilic microbial community from rice straw/compost enrichment Sample: eDNA_1 v2 (version 2) | ecosystem: Engineered > Solid waste > Grass > Composting > Bioreactor | place: USA: Davis... | reverse complement strand
GGTGTCGGTGGGCGGCAACCCCGCCGACCTGAGCTCTCCCGCGGGAGCGGTGAAGTCCGGTATCGCGCTCGTCCCGGAAGAACGCCGCAAGGAAGGCATTCTCGTCCGGGAATCGGTGCTCCATAATTTAAGCGTGCCGCTTCTCAAGGCCATCAGCCGGCTGGGATTCCTCTCCGGCAAAGCGGAACGCGCCTACGCCGACAAGCAGATCGCGGATCTCGGCATCAAAGCTTCGTCGCCGCGCCAATCGACGGCTTACCTGAGCGGAGGCAACCAGCAGAAGGTGGCGATCGGCAAGTGGATCGGCACCGACGCGGACGTCTATTTGTTCGACGAGCCGACGAAAGGCGTCGACGTCGGAGCGAAAAGCGACATTTTCCGCATTATCGGCAAGCTTGCCCAAGAGGGCAAAGGGATCCTGTATTTCACCTGCGAGTTCGCCGAAGCGCTGGGCTTGGCCGATCGGATTCTCGTCATGTGCGACGGAGCGATCGTAAAATCATTTTACCGCGGCGAAGCCACGCAAGAAGATCTCTTGTATTACGCGAGCGCGGGACGGGAGGAATTGGCGTGAAGGATCGTTTGCTGCCGTTTACGTTCAAGTACGGGGCGCTTATTTTCATCGGGGTCGTCATCTTGTTTTTTTCGCTAAGAAACGAGTATTTCTTCACTTACGGCAATATCACCGACATCCTTCGCTCGATCTCGATCGTGACGTTCGTCGCCATCGGGGTCACGATCTCGCTGACCGTCGACGGATTCGACCTGTCGGTCGGCTCGACGGTATCGCTGACGACCGTCGTCACGGCGACGATGATGGTCTGGTACGAGTTGCCGCTCATCGTCGTGCTGGTCGTGCCGCTCGCGATCGGCGCGATCGTCGGCTTGCTTAACGCGCTGCTCATCGTCAAGATCCGCATACCGGATTTGTTGGCCACGCTGGCCGTGATGTACATCGTCGCGGGCATACACAAGACGTATACGAAGGGGTACTCGATCTATAGCAATATGCCGATGCCGGACGGCTCGACGGCGCCCGGCGTGATGGACAAGTCGTTCCTGTGGATCGGGCAGGGCAAGCTGCTGGGCGTTCCGTTCCCGGTCATCCTGATGATCGTCGCCGTGATCGCGGCCCACGTCTTTTTCAAATACACGCGCTGGGGACGGCAGATGATCATGACCGGCGGCAACGAGGAAGCGGCGCGTCTGTCCGGCCTTAAGGTCAAGCGGGTCAGAACGGTCGCATACGTCGCCTCGGGCGTATTCGCCGCGATTGGCGGCATCCTGTTCGCCTCCCGGATCGGATCGGGGCAGATCGACGCCGGAGCTCCGCTGCTGATGGAATCGGTCGCCGCCGTGTTCGTCGGCTACTCGGTATTCGCCGCCGGCAGGCCGAATATTATCGGGACGTTCTTCGGCGCGGTGCTGATGGGCGTTCTCGTGAACGGATTGACGATGATGAACGTTCAGTACTATACGAACGATATTATCAAAGGCGCGGTTCTCGTGCTGGCCTTGGCGGTCACTTTCATTCACCTCAACCGCCGCAAATCGGGATAGCGGACGTCGCAAACTCCGGAATATCGCGCCCCGCTTGAAACTTCGCGATATCCGAGTGTATAATTTTCGTGGAAACGGATAAACAGAATAACATACCGTCGCGAACGACCGGGGGAGGTGAACGCATTGAACAAAACCGAATTGATTGCCAAGGTGGCCGAATTGGCCGATCTTTCCAAGAAGGACGCGACCCAAGCGGTCGACGCCGTGTTCGACGTCATTTCCGAAGCGTTGCAAAACGGCGATAAAGTCCAACTCGTCGGTTTCGGCAACTTCGAAGTCCGCGAGCGCTCCGCGCGCAAGGGCCGCAATCCGCAGACCGGCGTGGAGATCGAGATCCCGGCTGGCAAGATTCCCGCATTCAAGCCCGGCAAAGCGCTGAAAGAGGGAATCAAATAGGAGAAGCGAGCGGGAGTTCCGTATCCTATTTCGAGCCTGAAAGAGTAGTGGTGCCGGCGGGAATTTTTTGCCGGAATACGGGTTGCGCCGCGATTCAAGACTGTGCTATAATCACTCTCGTATCTGTTTTCGGGACGTGGCGCAGCCTGGTAGCGCGCACCCTTGGGGTGGGTGAGGTCGAGAGTTCGAATCTCTCCGTTCCGACCATTACATAACCATAGACTGCTTTCTCGCGGTTAGGCATGCGGGAAGGCAGTTTTTGTTTGACACGACTCTATCGTATCCTTCATCATGGGGATCATAGAAGGAGGAATGGGACTATGAGTTCGGAGCAGCAGGAATACGTCGTCATCAAAGCGAAGGACGGCGGCGTCCAGGTCATCGGGTTGACGCGCGGCCAGGACACGAAGTTTCATCATACGGAGAAGCTGGACAAAGGGGAAGTGATGATCGTTCAGTTCACGGATCACACTTCGGCCATGAAGATTAGGGGCAAAGCGACGATCATGACGAAGCACGGGACGATCGAGACGGACGCTTAGCCGGTCTCGGTCCGTTCGCGTCCGTCCGGAAGTCCGCCTGCCGGAGAGCGGCATTCGGAAGTCGGCTGTTCTCCCCGCCCCGGCGGGCGTCGTCGCAGGCATAGCCTGCCCTTTTTATTTGTACAATGGGTAAGGAGACCTCTCTATGGGGAAAGGGGAGATCGACTTGCCCGTTAACCGTTTCGTCGACCCGTCCGTTCGCCGCTTCTTATTCCGGGCGGCATGGGTGCTGGCCGGATGGCTCGCCGTTCTGTCGCTCGGCAAGCTGCACGATTACGAGTCGAGTCTGCAGGCGCGACACGGCACGGTGTCCGCTTTTCGCGAAGAGCTGGCAGGCCGGTTGACCGGCGACCGGCTGATCGACGCTCTGTCCGGGATGAAGCTGGGAAACCGTCCGCTCCGGGTGAGCTTGGACCATTCGATATTGGCGGTCGATCTGCGGGCCGAAAGTCCCGGAGAGATCGGGCCGGACGTCGCCAAGCTGGCCCGACTCGCGTACGAGGAGTACGACAACGTGAATCAAGTGCTCGTCCGGGTGCTCGGAGAGCGCGCCGGCTCCCCGGCCCTTCTGTTGGCCGCGGAAACCCGCAAGGGGGATTGGCTAAGCGCCGCGCCGGCCGATCCGTCCGCGATGCGCTTGCCGATACCGGGCGAACGGGACGGGGGACTAACCGTTCGTTGGACCTGGACGGCGGCGGGGAAAAGATGGATCGGAAATTTTGCAAATTCATGAACAAAGTCCAAGGCTTATGCGAGCCTAGGTAGGTTATGTTATAATATGTTGGATAAACGCCGTTAGAGGTGCCAGGCAGCTAGTTCGGAGGCGGAAGCGATGAATCGAGCACGAATGAATCAAATGGCGAGCAAATACATGAGCCACGACATGATCAGCCTGCATACGAATCTTCCGGAATTTCCGGAAGGCAGGATTTCTTTGCTATATGCGTTTCTCGGCCACCAGCCCCGGGCGGCTTCGCATAAGGACTTGCTGTCGATCGTGACCTCGCTCGTCCAGATGGGTCTGGATACCCACGACATGGTCGAAAATTCGCGGTCGGCGTTCGCGGAAGGGACCAAGGGGATGAGAGCGCAGCAATTGAAGGTGCTGGCCGGCGACTATTTCAGCAGCCGCTTTTACCACTTGCTGTCGCAGGCCGGACAGATCGAGACGATCCGCCATATCAGCGAGGCCGTGTGCCAAGTGAACCGGCTGAAGATGAACCTGTACGGCAAAATGAAGCAAATGAAATTGAACGCGGAGGATTATCTGCGTTACGGCGTCGAGTTGAAGTCCGGGCTGTTCCTTTCGTTTACGGGCTTCATGAGCGGTTTGTACGAGAGAGTGTGGCCCGAGATCATCGAGCGGTTCAGCCGGTGCGAGGTGCTGCTTCAAGAAATCGGCAAAGTCGAAACCATGTCCTCCCTGCCGGAGAGCTGGGGCTTCTGGCATATTTTGCAGGAAGGAACGGAAGAAGACCGTCGGCTTCTCGCGGAACGCAGGGAAGACGCGGGCTTCATTCAATCGCTGCTTCGCAAATACGAAGTCGCGGACAAGCTGGGCGCGTTGCTTCGGCAATCGACCGGTCAGCTGCAGGCATTGTTCCAGAAGCTCCAATCGGATAAGCTGACCCGCGAGCTTCAGCCTTTGCTCGAGCCCTTCCTGCAAGCGACGGGACAACAACGGACAGCCGCTTTGAAGGAGTTGGGATAGACGGATGATGGATGCGGAATCCAAGCAAAAGCACGTGCACGAAGTGTTCGAGAGCATCGCTCCGAAGTACGATCTGATGAACAACATCATCAGCTTCAGAAGGCATAAATCCTGGCGTCGCTTTACGATGCGGAAGATGAACATGCAGCCGGGACAGACGGCGCTCGATCTATGCTGCGGGACTTGCGACTGGACGATCGCCCTGGCGAAAGCAAGCTCCGGCGGCAAGGTCGTCGGTCTCGATTTCAGCCGGAACATGCTGGACATCGGGCAAGCCAAAGTGGACAAGCTCGCGCTGGGAAACCAGATCGAGCTCGTGCAGGGAAACGCGATGGATTTGCCGTTCGAAGACAATTCGTTCGATTACGTGACGATCGGCTTCGGGCTTCGCAACGTTCCCGACGTCGTCAAGACGTTAAAGGAAATGAGAAGGGTCGTAAAGCCCGGCGGAATGATCGTCTGTCTCGAAATGTCGAAGCCGACCTGGCAGCCCTTCAAGGGCATTTATTATTTTTACTTCGAAAAAGTGATGCCATTGCTGGGCAAATGGGTCGCGAAACGTTACGAGCAGTACCAATGGCTCCCGGAGTCTCTGGCTTCCTTCCCCGATCTTCAGGCGCTGGCCGAGATGTTCCGCGACGTCGGCATGCGCAACGTGAAAGCTTACCCGTTAACGGGTGGCGTCGCGGCATTGCATATGGGGACGAAAGGGAATGAGCTGTAATGATCGCCAAAATTCGCGTTTTTCTCGAAATGATCAAATTCGAACATACGATTTTCGCGCTTCCGTTCGCGTATGTCGGCGCCATTCTTGGCGCCGTTGCCGTGGAGAAGAGGCTTCCCGAATGGAGCGAATGCGGCTGGATCCTGCTGGCCATGGTCGGCGCCAGAACGGCTGCCATGGGGCTGAACCGGGTCATCGACAAGGCGATCGACGCCCGCAATCCTCGTACGGCGAACCGCGCCATTCCGGCCGGGCTGCTGAAGTCGACGGAAGTGATCGTTTATATCGTCATCTCGTTCGCGCTGCTGTTCTGGGCAGCCGCCAAGCTGAATCCGCTGGCGGTGAAGCTGCTGCCGATCGCCGTCTTCATGACCGTCATTTACTCGTATACGAAACGCTTCACGTGGGCTTGTCATCTCGTGTTGGGATTGACGCTAGGCCTCGCGCCGCTCGGAGGCTGGGTCGGCGTGACCGGCGGCATCACCTGGCCGGCGATCATCCTCTATATTACGGTCGCGCTTTGGAGCGCCGGCTTCGATATCATCTACGCTTGCCAGGACGTCGACTTCGACCGCAAGGAAGGCTTGCATTCGATTCCCGCGCGCTTCGGAATCGCCCGGGCGCTATGGATCGCCAGGACGTTCCATGCGCTTACGGCCGTCGGCTTCGCGCTGATTCTCGCTCTGACGGATCTGAGCTGGTGGTATTTCGCGGGCATGATCGTCGCCGCCGGTTTGTTGCTCTACGAGCACCGGCTCGTCAAGCCGAACGACCTTAGCAAGCTGAACGCCGCTTTCTTCACGATGAACGGGGTGCTCAGCGCCGTTATCTTCCTGTTTACGTTCATCGACCTCGTGGTGGTGAGATCATGGTAAATCCGACGATAGCCGATTCCGGCGGCGGGCAAGCCAAGCGGTGGGTCGTCGGCATTACCGGCGCGAGCGGCGCCATATACGGAACGACTTTGTGCCGGCACCTGCTAACTGCCGGTTTTCATCTGCATCTGGTCGTCTCCGACGCCGGATGGCGGGTGATCAAGGAAGAACTCGGTTGGAACGTGACGAATCGGTTAGACTGTTTAAATACCGCCTTCGATTCGGCGATCTCCGAAGGACGCATGACGTATCACCCTTTGAACGACATCGGCGCGACGATCGCCAGCGGCTCTTTCCGGTGCGAGGGAATGGCGATCGTTCCTTGCTCGATGGGCTCCCTGTCGGCCGTCGCGAACGGGGCCTCCACGAACCTGCTTACGCGGGCGGCCGACGTCATGCTGAAGGAAGGACGCCCGCTTCTGATCGTTCCTCGGGAAACGCCTCTGCACGCGATCCATCTCGAGAACATGCTGAAGCTCGCCCGCCTCGGGGCGAAGATCATTCCGGCGATGCCCGCCTTTTACAACGGTCCTCGGACGCTGGAGGATATCGTCGGCTTCATCGTCGGCAAGACGATGGACGCCATGGGGATCGACCACAATATTTATCGAAGATGGGGACAACCCGAATGAATAACGTACTCTCGCGGCCGATCAGGCTCGGACGAATATCCTATACGAACGCTTGGCCCGTGTTTCACCATTTTTCCCCGGAACGATTGCCTTTTCCGACGGAAATTCATTCGGACCTGCCGGCCAAGCTGAACCGGAAGCTCAGCAACGGAGAAATCGATCTCGCGGCGATCTCGTCGTACGCCTACGGCATTTCTTCGGATTCGTACTACCTGCTCCCGAACCTGTCCGTCAGCTCGTTCGGAAGGGTGCAGTCGATTCTCCTTTTTCTTAAATCTCCGCTAGAGCGGGTACTGCACGGCAAGATCGCCCTGACGACGGCATCCGCCACTTCGGTTAACCTGTTGAAGATCATCATGGAGAAGTTTTACGGCGGCAAACCGACCTACGAGGACGCGGAGCCGTCGCTCGAGCACATGCTGGAAAACGCGGACGCCGCGCTTCTCATCGGGGACCATGCCATTCGGGCCTCCTGGACGAACCACGGTTACCGAGTGCTCGACCTGGGCGAAGTCTGGAACGTTTGGACCGGCCGGTGGATGACTTACGCGCTGTGGGCGGTCCACAAGGATACGGCGCATCGCCGTCCCGAGGCGGTTCGGGCGATCTGCGAGGCCTTGCTGGAAAGCAAGAGAAGATCCTACGAGAACTTCTCGCCTATCGTAGACAAAGCGATGAGCCAGATCGGCGGGACATCCGATTATTGGAGAGGATACTTCGACACGCTCAGACACGACCTCGGAGCGGAGCAGAAGTCCGGTCTGCGTCTTTACTTCAAGTACGCCAGGGAACTCGGCTTGATCGCGAACGAACCCGATTTGGCGGAATTGCCGCTTGCCGATCTCCTAGACAACCTATCGAATCGCAGGTGAACATATGAAATTAATGCAGCTGTACGCGTCCATGAAATCCGATTTGCAGGCCATCGAAGACGAAATGGCGAAGGCCGTCGCTTCCGATCTTCCGTCGTTAACGGAAACCTCCCTTCATCTGCTGAAGGCGGGAGGCAAAAGAATCCGTCCGGTGTTCGTCCTGCTCTCCGGCAAGTTCGGCGACTATTCCTTGGATACGCTAAAAAAAGTCGCGGTGCCGCTGGAACTGATCCATATGGCGACGCTTGTCCACGACGACGTGATCGACGACGCGGAGACGCGGAGAGGACAATTGACCGTCAAGTCGAAGTGGGACAACCGGATCGCCATGTTCACGGGGGATTACATCTACGCGAAAGCGCTCACGGTCATCACCGATCTCGACAAGCCCCGAATCCACCAGATCTTATCCGGTTCCATCGTTCAAGTATGCATCGGAGAAATGGAGCAGATCCGCGATTTCTTCAACGTCGGCCAGAGCGTGCGCAACTACCTGAAGCGGATTCGCAGGAAAACGGCGCTGCTGATCGCGATCAGCTGCCAGCTCGGCGCGATGGCGACGGAAGCTCCCGTCCGCGTCAGCAACGCATTGTACCGGTTCGGGTATAACGTCGGGATGGCTTACCAGATCACGGACGATCTGCTGGATCTCTGCGGCACGGAGAAAGCGATCGGCAAGCCGCCGGGGAGCGATCTACGGCAGGGCAACATTACGCTGCCCGTCCTGTACGCTTTGCGCGAGGAAGGAATCCGGGACAAGCTGCTGTCGGAGATCGAGGCGATCCGGGAGAGCGACGGCCGTGCCGATTCGTCCGCGGCCGTGAAGCTCGTGCGCAATAGCGTCGGCGTGTCGGCGGCGGAGAAGCTGGCCGACCGTTACATCGAGAAAGCTTTGCGCGCGCTGGAACCGCTGCCGGACATTCCGGCGAGGAAAAACTTAGCCGATATCGCTCGATTCGTGGCGAAGAGAAGTTATTAATTTCCTCCTGATATGATAAAATAGGGGATACGGTATCGCTTGCGATGGAAGGAGAGATTTCGGATGGAAAGAACGTATTTGATGGTGAAGCCGGACGGCGTGCAGAGAGGGTTGATCGGCGAGATCGTCGGCCGATTCGAGCGCAAAGGCTTGAAGCTGGTCGGCGCCAAGCTGATGAACGTTTCCCTGGAAAGAGCGGAGAGACACTACGCCGAACATAAAGGCAAGGATTTTTACGAGCAGCTGCTGCAGTTCATCACCTCGGGACCGGTGTTCGCGATGGTGTGGGAAGGCGACCAGGCGGTCGGATTGTGCCGCGCGATGATCGGCAAGACGAACGCGCTGGAAGCCGCGCCGGGAACGATTCGCAGCGATTTCGGCATACATACGAGGTTGAATTTGATTCACGGATCGGATTCCGTCGAGAGCGCGGAACGCGAGATCGCCATTTTCTTCGAAGAGGACGAGCTGGTCGCGTACGACAAGGCCATCCAAGAGTGGATCTAGGGGAGAGATCAGCATGGGGGACTTTCTTTCCGGCGCGAGCGCGCGCTCGGCCGAGGACGAAGATTTCGCCCGTTTTATCGTCCATATCAAGCGACTGACGTCTATCGACCTATCGCAATACAAGGAAAACCAGATGCGCCGGCGGCTGACGACCCTGCGGATGAAATACGGATATCGGACGTTCGACGATTACTTTTCCGCGTTAAGCGGAGATGCCCGGCTGCGCAACGAGTTTCTGGACCGGATGACGATCAACGTGTCCGAATTCTGGAGAAACCCGAACCGCTGGCAAGTGCTAAAGGACAAGTTCCTCCCTCAGATCGTCAAGGAATCGCCGAGGCCGAGCATCTGGAGCGCGGCGTGCTCGACGGGCGAGGAGCCTTATACGCTGGCGATGATTCTCGATTCGCTCGGGGCGCTCGACAAGACGACCCTTCTGGCGACGGACATCGACGAGGGCGTGCTGGCCAAGGCCAAGGAAGGCATTTACTTGGAACGTTCCCTTCGCGACGTTCCCGCGGCGTTCAAGAACAATTACTTTACGCCGGAGGACGGCGCGTTTCGGGTCGCGGAACGGCTGAGGAAGGCGGTCAAGCTGCAGAAACAGAATCTGCTGCTGGATCCTTTCGGCAGCAAGTACGACTTGATCGTCTGCCGCAACGTCATGATTTATTTTACGGAAGACGCCAAGCACGTGCTCTACGGCAAATTCGCTTCCGCGCTCAGACCGGGCGGGCTGCTGTTCGTCGGCAGCACGGAGCAGATCTTCTCTCCCGGACAGTACGGCCTCGAGACGGCGGACACTTTTTTTTACCGCCGGGTCGATTGAACGTATGCGAAATAAGCCCCCAACCGATAATAAGGCTATTCAGCCCACCTCGGAGGGGTCTTATGGACAAACGAAAAGTGATCGCGGCTTACAGGCGGGGCTTGATCTCCGTGCAAGAATGCGCGCAAATATTGGGCCTGGATAACGTGGAGCTGCTCGGACATATGCATGAACCGATAGCCGGCGGTACGAAGTCCGGCAAGAAGCAGTCCGTCCGTTCGTGACGGGCTCTTTTCTTGTCAAACGCTTTAACGCTGTACTATAATGATACAGAGAGTGGCGCGTCTCGCCGCGCCAAAAGGGAGGAACCGGTGTTGAGTTTACGTTATTTGACCGCGGGAGAAACGCACGGCCCGCAGCTTACGGCGATTATCGAAGGCTTGCCGAGCAATCTCGAGCTGGACTTCGAAGCGCTGAATTTCCAATTGCGTCGCCGTCAGAAGGGGCACGGACGAGGCCGCCGGATGCAGATCGAGACGGATACGGCCCAGATCGTCGGCGGGGTGAGGCACGGAAGAACGACGGGGGCACCCGTTGCCGTCGTCGTGGAGAATAAGGACTGGAAACATTGGACGTCCGTCATGAACGTCGAACCGGTGGAAGGAAGCGACGAGACGAAACGCCGCGTATTCCGTCCGCGTCCGGGGCATGCCGATCTGAACGGCGGATTGAAATATAACTTGCGCGACCTTCGCAACGTATTGGAGCGTTCGAGCGCCCGGGAGACGGCCGCGCGGGTGGCCGTCGGAGCCGTCGCGAGGCAACTTCTGGCCAGATTCGGCATCCAAGTCGCCGGCCATGTCGTGTCGATCGGCGGCGTGACCGCGCAGACGCCGAACTTGCCGATCGACGAGCTGATCGCCGTTACGGAGGAGTCTCCCGTCCGCGTCGCGGACAAGGACGCGGAAGCGAAGATGATCGAGTTGATCGATCGCATGAAGGCGGAAGGCGACACGATCGGAGGCGTCGTCGAATGCATCGTGACCGGCGTCCCGGTCGGGCTGGGAAGTCACGTTCAGTACGACCGCAAGCTGGACGGACGGATCGCGCAGGCGGTCGTCTCCATAAACGCGTTCAAGGGCGTCGAAGTGGGCATCGGCTTCGAGGCGGCGCGTATTCCCGGCTCGCAGGTTCACGATGAAATCTTGTATTCCGAGGAGCGGGGTTTTCATAGAGGCTCCAACCGCGCAGGCGGCTTCGAAGGCGGAATGACGAACGGCGAGCCGATCGTCGTTCGCGGCGTGATGAAGCCGATTCCGACGCTTTACAAGCCGCTGGCAAGCGTCGATATCGATACGAAGGAAGCGTTCACCGCCCAGGTGGAACGTTCCGACGCCTGCGCCGTTCCCGCGGCGAGCGTCGTGATGGAGCACGTCGTCGCGTGGGAAGTCGCGCGGGCCTTTCTCGAGAAGTTCGGCGGCGATTCCGTCGAGGAAATCCAAGCGAACCTGGATCACTACTTGAGCCAGGTTGAGGCTTACTAATGGGCGGGCACGTAAGGGAGTTGACCGTCGATCTCGGCGAAAGATCTTATCCGATCTATATCGGTTCGGGGTTGATCGCCGAATTGGGCGGAAAGTTCGCCGAACGCGGGTTCCCGGCCAAGTCGCCGGTCATGCTCGTCACCGACGGTTCCGTGGAAGGCTTGTACGCCGCGGCCGTCGAGACGAGCTTGCGGGAATCGGGCTATACGGTCGTTCGCGCCGTCGTGCCTTCGGGAGAATCCTCCAAATCTCTCGAGATGCTGGACGTCCTGGTAGAACAAGCGTTAAAGGCCGGTCTTGACCGCAAGTCGACGGTGATCGCTCTCGGCGGCGGCGTCGTGGGCGACCTGGCGGGCTTCGTGGCGGCCACGTATATGCGCGGAGTCAAGTTCGTGCAGATTCCGACGACGATTCTGGCTCACGACAGCAGCGTCGGCGGGAAGGTCGCCGTCAATCATCGGTTGGCCAAAAACATTATCGGCGCCTTTCACCAGCCCGAGTTCGTGCTGTACGATCTCGATACGCTGGCGAGCCTTCCTCCGCGCGAGGTGCGCGCCGGCCTGTCCGAGGTCGTGAAGCACGGGCTGATCTGGGACGCTGGTTTCGTGGACTGGTGCGACGAGAACGCGGAGAAGCTGCTCGGACTCGATCCGGAAGCGCTGGGGTACGCGCTGTACGAAGGATGCAAAGTCAAATCCATCGTCGTGTCCAAGGACGAGAGAGAGAACGACCTGCGGGCGATTCTGAACTTGGGCCACACGATCGGCCACGCGTTGGAAGCGGTCGCGGGCTACGGGCAATTGCTGCACGGCGAAGCGATCGCGATCGGCATGATCGGATCCGCGCGGCTAGCGGCGAAGTTCGGCTATGCGCCGGAGATCGAAGAGAAGACCGAGCGGATTTTCCGCAAGCTGGGCTTGCCGCTGCGCATCCCGGACGATCTGGCGACGGAAGACATCATGAGCGCGATGCTGCACGACAAGAAATTTTCGGAGGGCCATATGGTCTTCGTCGTGCCTACGGCGATCGGCAGCGTGGAAATCCGCAAAGACGTGCCGTCCGCATGGGTGACGGAGATCGTGGACGGATTAAGAGAGGGGAAGTAGACGAACATGAGCGTTAGGGGAATCCGAGGGGCCATTACGGTCGAACAGAACGAAGAACAGCCGATCCTGGACGCGACGATCGAGTTGCTGAACGGAATCGTGGAAGTCAATTCATTCGAGCCGGAGGACATCGCGAGCGTGTTCGTCACCGTCACGCAGGATCTGGACGCGACGTTCCCGGCGCGCGCCATCCGCCAGATGGCGGGCTGGGAGCTCGTGCCGCTGATGTGCTCGGTCGAGGTGCCGGTCAAGGGAAGCCTCGAGAAGTGCATCCGCTTGATGGTGCTCGTCAATACCGAAGTCGGACAGAAGGATGTGCGCCACGTCTACTTGAACCGCGCGCAGGTTCTGCGTCCGGACTTGGTCGGAAAATAAAACGGCTATACGCCAGACGTTGCATGTTCGCCGGCGGGCTTCCGCGGCGCTTGCGACGTCTTTTTCGTTTTTCGTTCTACGCGAAGGCCACTGCCGAAAAAATCGGCATTGAGGAGCCAAAATGGCCAAAACCGCCACGCAAGCCGAAAAAATCGGCTTAGCGGAGCCAAAAAGGCGCAAGCCGAAAAATTCGGCTTTTCGGTTGACGCCGGCCGAACTTGGATGCTATGATGATTTACATATTAGCAGAGCGGAACGGTCGGCCATAGGGACGACAACTTACGCGGATGCGAGCCAAGTAGAGACGAGTACAGACGAGCGGAGCGCCCGCCTCGTTCGCGCCGGCATTCCTGGAAGGAATGGGCCGAAGGGGGAGGTCTAACTTCATCTTGTCCTTGAACGCATCTCTGCGAGGCAGAGGTGCTTTTTTATTTTCCAAAACTAGCCGGACGACCGGAAGCACGGTCTCATACAGAGGAGAGATTGCGATGGATCAGCAGGAGCTTCAAGGAGTCAAAGCGATGGCGGGACGGTACAACGTCATTCCCGTCGTTCGCAAGCTGCTGGCGGATACGGAAACGCCGATCCGGGTGTTCCAGCATTTAAGCCGAGACAAGCGGGCGTTCCTGCTCGAGAGCGTGGAAGGCGGCGTCAAATGGGCCCGCTATTCGTTCATCGGTACGGATCCGTTCCTGGTGCTTCGCCTCAAGTTGAACAAGCTGACGCTGGAGCAGAACGGGAAGGTCGAAACCCGCGAGACGTCGGAGCCGCTGCAGCTGTTGAGAGAAAAGCTTCGCGCTTATCGCAGTCCCGCTCTTCCGGAATTGCCTCCGTTCACGGGCGGCGCGATCGGGTTTTTCGGCTACGATCTGCTGCAATATTACGAGCGGAAGCTCCCCCGGCACCGACAAGACGATCTGAACATGGACGACATGCAGTTTATGTTCTGCGATCAAGTTATCGTGTTCGATCACCTCAAGCATCACGTGCTCGTCATCGGCAACGTTCATATCGCCGACGGAGCCAGCGACAAGGAGATCGAGGCTTCTTACCGGGAGACGATTAACCGAATCGACGATACGATCCGCCGGATCCAGCAGCCGATCGCGGTGCAACCGTCGAGAAGCACGCCTCCGCACGATCCCGATCTCGGGGACATTTCGTCGAACTTGACGAAGCAGCAGTTTCTGGACAACGTCGAGCAGGCCAAGGAGTTCATCCGCGCGGGCGACATTTTCCAGGTCGTGCTCTCGCAACGGTTCCACGTCGAGACGGAGGTCGATCCGCTCCACGTTTATCGCGTCCTGCGGACGATGAACCCTTCGCCTTACATGTATTTGCTCAAGTTGGACGACGAAGTCATCGTCGGAACGTCTCCGGAGCTGCTGGTTAAAGTCGACGACGGCAAAGTCGAGACGAGACCGATCGCCGGGACGAGGCCGAGAGGCGCGACGCCGGAGGAGGACGAGAGGCTGGAGCGCGAGCTGCTCGCGGACGAGAAGGAGCGCGCCGAGCACGTCATGCTCGTCGATCTGGGACGCAACGATCTGGGACGCGTATCCACGTTCGGTACGGTCCAGTGCGACAGCTATATGGAGATCGAGCGGTATTCCCACGTCATGCACATCGTCTCTAACGTCACGGGCGAGCTTCGCCCGGACAAGGATTTTTACGACGCGTTCCTGTCGTGCTTGCCGGCCGGCACCGTGTCCGGAGCTCCGAAGCTGAGGGCGATGGAGATCATCGCCGAGCTCGAGAACGAAGCCCGGGGCGCTTATGCCGGGGCGATCGGATATCTTGGCTTTTCGGGCAACCTCAACACGTGCATCACGATCCGGACGATCATTTTCAAGAACGGCAAAGCTTACGTGCAGGCCGGTGCGGGAATCGTATGGGATTCCGTGCCGGAAAACGAATATCAGGAGACGGTCAACAAGGCCAAAGGGATGTTGAAGGCGATTCGCGCGGCGGAAGCGGCATTTCCGCCGGAAGGTACCGTCAAGCGCAGCCCGCCCGAGTTTTCGGCGGTGCTCGCGGGGGATCGGCGCACGAATCTGGATTACGATTAAGCGAGAGGGGATAGAACGAGATGAGCGGAGTTACGGGGATTAGCCTGCCTCAAGCGCTGGCCAGGCTGACGGGCGGAGACGACTTGACGAAAGATGAAGCCTACGAAGTGATGACGACGATTATGAAAGGAGAAGCCACGCCCTCCCAGATCAGCGGCACGGTTATCGCGCTGAGGATGAAAGGCGAGACGGCGGAAGAGATTCTCGGCTTCGCGGAAGCGATGAGAGCTTTCTCGTCCCGGGTCGCGACCGAGCATAACGACTTGCTCGATACGTGCGGAACGGGCGGATCGGGCGTTCACAAGTTCAACATTTCGACGGCTTCCGCGATTATCGCTTCCGCCGCGGGCGTCCGGGTCGCCAAGCACGGCAACCGGGCGATGTCCGGCAAGGCCGGCAGCGCGGACGTGCTGGAAGCGCTCGGCGTCAACATCAATCTGACCGCCGAGCAGGCGGCCGTATGCTTGGAGCAGACGGGCATCTGCTTCATGTTCGCGCAGCTGTACCATCCGGCGTTGAAGCATGCCGCCGTGCCGCGGCGCGAACTGGGCGTGCGCACCATTTTCAATATGCTGGGACCGCTCGCCAACCCGGCGAGAGCGGACCGCCAATTGATCGGTCTGTACGACCGGTCGAGAACCGATACCGTCGCGGAAGTTCTCTCGGGACTCGGCCTGAAGCGGGCTATGGTCGTCGGCAGCCATGACGGTCTGGACGAGATCAGCATCTCCGCGCCGACCCGGGTGTCCGAACTGCGGGACGGAACGGTAACCACTTACGATATTACGCCGGAGCAGATCGGGCTGGCGACGGTGTCGCTGAAAGCCGTTCAGGGCGGCAACGCGACGGAGAACGCGCACATTATCCGCAGGGTGCTCGGAGGCGAGCGAAGCGCTTATCGCGACGTCGTGCTGGCAAACGCGGGGGCGTGCATCTACGTGGCCGGCCGCGCCGACTCGCTCGCGGACGGCGTGAAGCGGGCCGCGGAGACGATCGATTCCGGCTC
>Ga0065721_10051226_pt1 | contig 15672 bp, 13 predicted proteins | sample Mesricmetagenome_FD_59108 | JGI IMG/M metagenome (GOLD analysis project Ga0065721, IMG submission 59108) | Mesophilic microbial community from rice straw/compost enrichment Sample: eDNA_1 v2 (version 2) | ecosystem: Engineered > Solid waste > Grass > Composting > Bioreactor | place: USA: Davis... | reverse complement strand
GAACCGGATGATTACGGCATGGGCGTACCCTTGGAAAATGAATACGTTACGGTGGCCTCCACGGACGGCTATTCCTATCCTTGGTCGAGTCTCAGCGCAACGACTGCCCGGGGCGCCAGTTTGTGGGACAAAGACTATAAAGCTCCCACAGGCGATCTGACTTTTGGCAACTATTCTCTTACGCCCCCTTTACTAGGTTCAGACAGAGGATGGGGAGGCTTACTACTACGATTTAACCAGGCGGTTTCCCGGGTCACCATGCTTGCTAACAGCGGTCGTAGCGATCAGCTGTTCAGTGGTGCAGGGTGGGTAGCCTTTGATTTCAGTGGTAATCAGATTGGATTTGGCGCGGCGGGGCCTGATGGCGCAAGTGGAGATGTGTTTGAAATTGACATCACGCTTGAGGACATCTGGGTGGTCATTATGGGTGGGGCAGAGACCATCCCCTACATTTACTTTGACCACCTGACGTTTGAAGTACCGGAGATATCCGTCCCTCTCTGGTATCTATTACGTTATCTTCAAGCAGGCCCGCCACCTCAAAGGCTCTGAGCCCTGAAAGCAGAGCAAGGTCAACCCATAGTTTGCGCGTCGGATAAGTTAAGTGGGCGCTTGAATACAGAAGTGAAATTTCTTCTTTGTTGTAGGGACAAAGTTGATCGGCTGGCAATGTTTTTTGTTTGTATTTTTTGGGAATGATTAAGTCGGAGGCTTGTACTGTTAAGCCTCCCAAGTTATGGGAGAAAAGCAAATTTAAATCGTGCTCAGCGCGGCGCTTAATGGTTACGTTTTTGTATTCAAAAGGGAGTCGCTCGATTGTGCCTCTGCGCCTAGCCCATTCATAGAACTGCCTGACATGGCTCATGTAGAGATTGGCGGTATCGCGGCCAATTGATTTTCCCGCAATTACCAGGTCTATCAGGTGCTTTCGATATCGGTAGACTGGTAGCCAATATTTGGCCCTTTCGGTGTTGGCGGTTGCTATAACTTGACGCCAATCGCACTGGGTTATTTCAAGCCAGGATAAAAAGTTACCCAGTGACCCGGCCATCGAATGGATTGTCTTAATCGACACCCCACCTAATAAGCTGCCTCGTCCTGCGCGGCGCGGAACGCGAAATAATCCTTTGTATCGATGCTCCAGAAACAGGTTCATCTCAAGGGCATCGGCCAGCCTTATATCCGACCACAACAGCGGAAACTTCTCTACCAGGTGGTCTTGGTGGTATTCAAGTTGCCGCAACCCATTTTCAGATACCCCTGAAAACTGGGGGCGGGCACCCACGTTGAGGGTTGTTTTCACCACGCTTACTGCCATGCTACAAACCTTTATTCTGCATCAAAGCCAATGATGCAAAATGTAGCTTGACTTTTAACCAATCTCAATAGATTATTTTTGCATCATCGTCGATGAAGCTGGTGAAAGTGTGATTTTAAGTGAGATTTCAACGATTAGTGCCGGCCACCCCTTCAGAGGCAAGATCCCGGAGGCTCCGGGATCAGGCATTTATGCGGTGCAAATGAAGGATGTATCGGTCGCGGACGGCATTAACTGGGCTGGCTGTATAGAAACTGAGCCCATGGGGCGCTCAGCTGTTTGGTTAGAAAAGGGAGACATTCTTATTGCTGCGAGGGGAAACCACAATTACGCGGTATTGGTTGAAGACCCGCCGCCCAGGTCCGTAGCTGCGCCGCACTTTTTTGTAGTGCGTATAGCCAAAGATGCCGTACTACCCGAATTTCTGGTCTGGATGCTCAATCAGCGGTATTGGCAGCGTTACTTCCAACAAAATTCCGAAGGATCTACGACTAAAAGTATTCGGCGCATAATTTTGGAAGGCGTGCCAATTGTCATTCCCCCCATATCGAAACAGCGGGCTATTACAGACATCTCAAGAACACTAGCTAGAGAGTATCAGGTTGCAATGAGTCTGCTGAAAAACGGTGAGTCGATGATGGAGGCATTGGTTATAGATCTTTTGCCTTCTTCAACCAAAAACAGCCTTAATCTAAAATAGTAGAGCCCTACTACTTGACACTTATCGAAGCGAAGCCTAATATTTCAATCATTCCTGATAGTAGCGTCGTACTACAGGAGGTTGATGGGGGCGCTGGTTCTACCTAAGTCCTCCGGTTTAGCAACATATAGGGAGGGCATTATGCAAAAGAAGAATCGCGAAAAATCACCAATTAAGAATCGCTCACATGTATCAAGTCTTGTGATCGTTGTGCTGCTATTTCATGTGGCGCCAGGATTGACCCTCAAATACCAGCACTCTGTTGATTTGGAAAAATCTCAAATCCAGCAAGAGTTTACCCTTAACCTTAAGGAGGGTGCGGGGCGCTAATCCCCTCAAAGCAATGAGTCAATCTAAAAAGCTAGCAGATATGGCGCATGTAAAACTCGGACTCGCTTTCAAATCTGCGATAAACGAAGCAGGTACTAACGGAACCTGCTACCTCGTACAGCCAAAGGATATTACCCTTGAGTCGCACAATATATTAAGTGGCCTGGCCCGAGTGATTCCTGAGTCCAGCCCTGAGCCCCACTATTTAATTCCAGGTGACGTCGTTCTTCGCCTAAGGGGACCAGTTTTTTCGGCGGCAGTAGTTAATCAAGAGTTGGATCTTCCTTTGGTAGCAACTAACCAGTGCGCGGTTATTCGCTGTGACAGCAGTTTTCTGTCTCCTTATTACCTTCAATGGTATCTGAACTCCACACAAGGGCAGCGCCATTTCAGTAGTTATAGCGAAGGAACTAACATCAATAAGCTGAACGCCAAAATAGTGGGTGATATGGATTTATTGGTACCGCCTTTAGAAGTGCAAAAGAAAATAGAATCAATTCATAGCAATTGGCTTGCACAAAAAGAAACTTACACAAGGCTCATAGAGACCGGAAACCTATTTTTTGATCAATTATGCTCACAAATTCAGTTGGGACAATTTAAATAATGAACGAAAAAATCAATCAAGACAGTATTAACAAAGCCCTTTGGGCTGCCTGCGATACCTTTCGCGGCACTATCAGTGCAGATACCTATAAAGACTTTGTACTGACCATGCTGTTCTTAAAATACATTTCCGATGTATGGCAAGACCATTACGACGATTACAAAACCCAGTACGGTGATGAACCCGAACTGATCGAGGAAATGCTTAAAAACGAGCGCTTTGTATTACCGAAGAAAGCCAGCTTTTATGCGTTGTATGAGCGTCGCCACGAACCAGGCAACGGCGAGCGTATCGACCAGGCACTGCATGCGATTGAGGAAGCTAACGGCACAAAATTAAAAGAAGCCGGTAAAAGTGTATTCCAGGATATTTCATTCAATACCGACAAGCTCGGTGAAGAAAAACAAAAGAACACCATTTTACGTCACCTGCTGGAAGATTTTGCAAAGCCAGAGCTGGACTTAAAACCAAGTCGCGTGGGTACGCTCGATGTGATCGGTAACGCCTACGAATTTTTGATTAAAAACTTCGCTGCCAGCGGTGGCCAAAAGGCCGGTGAATTTTATACCCCGCCAGAAGTCAGCGACCTGATCGCCGAGCTATTAGACCCGCAGCCGGGCGACACCATTTGTGACCCTGCTTGCGGTTCTGGCTCGCTGCTGTTGAAGTGCGCCAAAAAAATCCGCGATAACCACGGCGGCACCAAAGACTATGCCTTGTTCGGGCAAGAAGCGATTGGCTCCACCTGGTCTCTGGCCAAAATGAACATGTTCCTGCACGGCGAGGACAACCACAAAATCGAATGGGGCGACACCATTCGCAACCCATTGCTGAAAGATAAAAACGGCAACCTGATGTTGTTCGATGTGGTAACCGCCAACCCACCTTTCAGCTTGGATAAATGGGGCCATGACGATGCCGAGCACGACCCCTTTGGTCGTTTCAAGCGCGGTGTGCCGCCCAAAACCAAAGGTGACTACGCCTTTATCTCTCACATGGTCGAAACCCTCAACCCCAAGAGCGGCGTGATGGGTGTGGTAGTGCCACACGGGGTGTTGTTTCGTGGCAGCAGCGAAGGCGTCATCCGCAAGCAGCTGATTGAGGAGAACCTGTTAGATGCTGTAATTGGCCTGCCGGAAAAATTGTTTTACGGTACCGGCATCCCTGCCGCTATTTTGATTTTCAAACACGGCAAAGAAACCCAGGATGTGATGTTTATAGATGCCAGCCGTGAGTTTAAAGCCGGTAAAAACCAAAACCTATTGTCACCAGAGAATATCCAGAAAATTGTGGATACCTACCGCGAAGGTCAGGATGTAGACAAATACGCCTATGTCGCCACTCTCGAAGAAATCCGTGAGAACGACTACAACCTGAACATTCCGCGCTATGTGGATACCTTTGAGGAAGAGGAAGAAATCGATTTGATGGCCGTCCGTGCGGAGCGTATTCAGCTCAAGCAGCAGCTGGATGATTTGGAAGTGGAGATGGCGGGCTACTTGAAAGAGCTTGGCTATATCTAGCATAAAAACAGGAGGTTAAAAGATGGAACCACAACAAATTCAAGCACTTACCGCCACATTTGAGGGGCATGCCCAACGTGCGGAAACCGGTGTGGAATACTGGTTGGCGCGTGACCTACAGCACCTGCTGGGCTACGGTAAATGGGATAACTTCCAAAGCGTTATCTCCAAGGCCAAAACTGCCTGCGAACTGTCTGGGCACGCCATCGCGGATCATTTTGCCGACGTCGGGAAAATGATCGAGCTGGGCAAAGGTGGGCAACGCGAAATTGATGATGTAATGCTCACCCGCTACGCCTGTTACCTGATCGCCCAGAACGGCGACGCCAAAAAGCAGCCCGTCGCGTTCGCCCAAACCTACTTCGCCATGCAAACCCGCAAGGCTGAGTTGATTGAGCAGCGGTTACTGGAAGCCGAGCGGGTTCAGGCGCGCCACAAACTCTCGGCAACGGAAAAGGAACTGTCCAGCGTCATTTTTGAGCAAACTGGCGGAAACCAAAACTTTGCCTTGATTCGCAGCAAAGGCGACCAAGCCTTATTTGGCAAAAGCACTCAGGCCATGAAAGCGCAATGGCAGGTGCCAGACACCCGCCCACTCGCGGACTTTACCCCCACCATTATTTTAAAAGCCAAAGACTTCGCCACTGAAATAACCATTCACAACGCGCGCACCCAGCAGATGCAAAGTGAAAAACAAATTTCCAGCGAGCATGTCACCAATAACGAAGCCGTAAGGCAAACGCTACTAAACCGTGGCATTCGCCCGGAAAACTTATTACCAGAAGAAGATGTGAAAAAAGTGGAACGCAAACTTGCCTCGGCAGATAAAAAGACACTGCAAAATCCCGATAAATTGGAAAACGGGAAAGCGAGTGATGAATAAAAGTTTTGTTTTTGGTTGTGCTTGCGTGGCAATGAAATTTGAGGGGTTGGGTTATGGTGCCTAATGGTTGGATCGCTACGCAAATTGGTGATGTTGCAAAGTTTTCTTCTGGAGGAACTCCGAGTAAACAAGAAGTCGGGTACTGGGGTGGCGGTGAGCCGTGGATTTCAGGTAAGGATTTAAAAACGCATTACCTAGAAAGGAGTATTGATACTCTTACAGAAGAAGGTTTTAAGGTAGCTAAAAAAGCGCCATACGGCGCAACTCTCATTCTCGTTAGGGGAATGACGTTATTGAAAGATTTTCCTGTTGGGTTTGCTACCAGAGAAGTGGCTTTTAACCAAGATTTGAAAGCATTGGTTCCAGTAAAAGGAGTGGATGGTCTTTTCTTGTCGTTTTTGTTGGTTGCAGAAAAACATAAGATCCGGCAGCTAGTGAGTACAGCGGGGCATGGAACAGGCAGGCTCGAAACGCATTCGATACAAGAGTACCCAATAAATTTACCTCCGCTTCCCGAACAGAAAAAAATAGCCCAAATCCTTTCCACTTGGGATAAAGCCATCACCACCACCGAAAAGCTGCTCGCCAACAGCCAGCAGCAGAAAAAAGCATTGATGGAACAATTGCTCACGGGGAAAAAGCGGTTGTTGGATAAGAATGGGGTTAGGTTTAGTGGGGAATGGAAACGAGTTAAACTTGGCAATGTGTTTTCAAAGGTTAGTAATGGAGTCACCTACGACCCTCAAATTACGGAGGGATTGCCAGTAACAAGAATTGAAACTATTTCTACCGGAGTTGTAAATTTTGACAAGGTGGGTTTGGCTCCTGCCGAAGACAACACTAGACGCTTCAGGCTGGAAAAAGGTGACATTCTATATAGTCATATTAACAGCCTAGATCACATTGGACGCGTTGCTTATTTTAATGATGATAGACCGCTTTACCATGGAATGAACTTGCTTCTGCTCAGAACCGAAGAGCCAAACCAAAGCATGTTTTTATACTATATCCTCGATTCTTCGATAGGGAAAAGATATGCAAAATCATATGCAAAAAGTGCTGTAAATCAGGCGAGCATTTCTACCACAGACATAAAGACTTTTAGCATTCATCTACCCATCAAGGAAGAGCAGCAGAAAATAGCACAATTTCTTTCTGTAGCTGATAGAGATATTTCACTTTTAACAGAAAAGCTATTGGCCTTAAAGAATGAGAAAAAAGCGTTGATGCAGCAGTTGTTGACGGGTAAGCGTAGAGTAAAAATTAATTGAATGGAATTATGAGATGGCTAAAACTCTAACCTTTTCGGAGGCACTTGATGATTCCGAACAGTATTCAAAGCGACACTTATTGCTGGGGAATGGTTTTAGCATTTCATGCAGGCCTGACATTTTTCATTATGGTTCACTTTACGAGCAGGCAGACTTTTCAAGTATTCCAGGGGCAGAGAAAATTTTTGAAAGCTTGGGAACTCGAGATTTTGAGGTAGTCATTCAATCTCTGGAAAATGCAGCAAATTTGATTCCAGTATACATGCAGGGCTCAACTGGGATTGCAGACCTTATGCGTAGCCATGCTGCAACTCTTAAGGATATTCTGGTTGGAACCATTGCTAAGAATCATCCAGACAGACCTCAGGATATCGACGCTGCTCGCACTTGGGCATGTAAGGAGTTTTTATATAACTTTATCGGAGCGGACAACAATAAAAGCGGTTATGTATTTACTCTTAACTATGACTTGTTGCTGTACTGGAGTCTCATGAATGATGAAAACCCGTTCGATGAGGATGATTTAAATCTAAAGAAAAACGATAGTTTTGGAAATGACGAAAACAATCCATCGGCAGACTACGTTGTTTGGCAAGGTGAAACGGCAGCACATTCAGCTAATATATTTTTTCTACATGGAGCATTACATCTATTTGATGCAGGTTCGGAATTACAAAAATACACTTGGGTCAGGAGCGGTGATCGCTTAGTTGACCAAGCCAGAAATGCTATCAGCCAGAATAAATTCCCGCTTTTTGTTGCGGAAGGAACTAGCCAGCAAAAGAAATCGAAAATTAGGCATAACGCATATTTATATCAAGGCTTTAAAGTCTTAACCTCGAATGCGGAAACTAAAAATCATTGTTTTTTTATATTTGGTCACTCTTTGGCAGAAAATGATGATCATATCTTGATTCGGCTGGCTCGCGGAAAGTTCCAAAAACTGTATATAGGCATATACGGAGATCCTGCGAGTGAGGCCAACAAAAAAATAATCAGTCGTGCTCAGTGGATGCAAGCACAGCGTCACGCAAAGCACCCATTAGAAATATCATTCTTTGACTCGGCCTCCGCAAATGTATGGGGAGTCTAATTAAAATTTATATAAAACTGAAAGCCATCAATAGATTTTAGTGGAAAATAATAAGCGGACAATAACTCAACTGATCATTAAAAATTTAGTTTTTGCTGTAAAGGACGCCTCATGAAAGATAGAAAAATTAATATAGGAATCTCTGATTCTGCGGGATTCAATAAAAATTTTACCAGCCTTAAAAACTTCCTTACGTTCTGCAAAGATGAGGCTGAGTTCTGGAAGTCGGAAGGTGCCAGAAATAACAACGAATCAAAGCGCTCTCATGGCTGTTTTTCGGCAAATAATATATTTAATTCAATCATCTCCGGTATGGATGGCTTTGATTCTTTAAGCGATGATGAGCTATCAAATACAATTAATAATATTCTTTCATCACAAAGACCACTTTTAAGCCGCCACTGGATATGGAGTGCTCACGGTTTTACTAGTCGCTTTCTGGATGTGCTGCAGAGACATGGTGAAGAATCTGCAAATGTCTTTTTCTCATTAGTTGTTCAACGGTCAGTAAAATCAATAAACAATAGTGAAACCCTCATAGGGCTAATCTCGGGGTATGAGTACATTGCTCAGGATTCCGAAATCCTCCAGCGTCGCAACAGTGAAAAGCAATCGATTAACCAATTGCGAGACCGCCTAGAGAAAGCACAAGAAAAGCTCTTCTCCGAAATTGCAGATTCTCAAAATGACTTTAGCGAATGGGATAGAGAAAATCGTGAGGAAGTAACGGCTGTTATCCAAAATCATAAAGAAGCTGGCGCACAGCAGATAATCACCCAAGACAAGAGTTTCGAGGAAAAACTAAGGGAGTGGAATACCTCAATTACCGCATTGGAGAATACCTACGAAGAAAAGCTTCGGTTGGATAAGCCCGCACAATATTGGAATAAAGCAGCAATCCGCTATAGCAAACAAGGTTGGGTATGGGTTGGCCTAATTGTTTTCATAGTAATTGTTGCGCTTATCAACTTCCAAGACTTTTTTGTTCATTGGCTCAGCGGCAAAGAACTCGAATTAAAACTAAACAGTTTTCAAGGAGTTATTCTGTTTGGTTCAATTGTTGCCACTTATGCATATCTCCTTCGAGTTTTCTCACGATTAGCTTTTAGCTCCTTTCACTTAATGCGTGATGCTCAAGAGAGGGAGCAACTAACATATCTCTATTTATCCCTCTCAAACGAAGCAGCTATAGACAAAGAATCTCGGGATATTGTGTTGCAGGCACTATTTAGCAGAAGTGAAACTGGTTTGCTGGCTCAAGAGCATGGTCCGACCATGCCTGGAATAGATGCCCTTAAAAATACCGTAGCCAGATAGCATCTCGTATTTAAAAAAATAGGAAATAGGAAGGCTTGTTAATGTCTAGCGTAGTTTTTGAACACCACTTTCAAGGTGAAACAGGAAGGGATGAATTCCAACGCGAACCCGTTGCAGCCAAAGTGATTTCGCTGCTTGTTTCTGATGCACAAGTGTCACCAATGGTGATAGATGGCGACTGGGGTACAGGGAAAACTGAGTTCTGCCATAAATTAATCAACAAATTTAAAGCGGAGCATGGCAGCTATCGAATTGTCTATGTAGATGCATTCAAGGCTGATCATGCTGACAATCCGTTGATGACCATCTTAGCTGAAGTGCTAAAACTATTGCCTGAGGGCGACCAACGCAAGGGGTTTATTCAAAAAGCACTGCCAGTTATACGCTATGGATTAAAGACGGCATTGAAAGTCGGTGTGGGCCATGTACTGAGAAAAAATGCCGACGACATTGCTGACGAACTAGAAGAAGCCCTTGAAGAAACGACAGAGAAAGTCATTGATGCCTCAGTTGAGGCTCTTCTCAAAGAACATGAAAAAGCTGAACAAAGCTTAGCAGCGTTGCAAAAATCCTTAGCCCATATTGCTAGCGAGTCCCCAATAGTCATGTTCATCGATGAGCTGGATCGTTGCCGTCCCGATTTTTCTGTAGAAATGCTTGAGGTTATTAAGCATACCTTTGATGTTGAGGGCGTTAAGTTTGTACTCGTAACCAACACCAAGCAATTAACTGCCGCAATTAACCATCGATATGGCAGTGAAGTTGACTCCCAACGCTATTTGAATAAATTTTTGAAATTCAGATTTTCATTGCCGGATACGCTAACGCAAAGCAAACATGACAGAACACTTGCTGCGGTAGCACACTTTCAATATTTAGTTAGTCAGAGCCAAATTCTGAACTCGACAAATCTAGCAAGCAATGAAAATAGGGTTAAAAAATTCGTTGAGGTATTAATTGGAATTAATAGTTTATCGCTTAGAGAAGTCGAAACGTTTGTTCGATATCTGGAGATATACCAGACTCTTACGGCAAATCAAGGGTTGGCATCTAACTTGATATTTGCTTTTCAATTGCTTAGGGTTTTTGGAGTTTATCTATTTTGTTTTAAATCTAAGATTGCAGATAACATCACTAGGAAATTAGTTTCGGCAGATGAAATATTAAACGTTCTAGCTGTTACGGATTTACCAAAAATAAATCTCAAGGAATACAAATATCCAGAGGATCACGAAGTGGTGGCGATAATGCTTGCCAAAGATTGCCATTTGGGCAATGAGCGGTTCGTTAATTTAAATGATGAATGGAATACTATATTTATAGAAATGTTTGAGCGTAGATATTACGGATCGTCCAGCCCTATAAATATTATCGTCGAAACTATTGACGTTCTTTCATTTAAATTCTGATTTTGATCTCAAAGATATACCGGAATTCTAATCCATCTAAAAGTGAAAGCACCGCACCTCGGGCTTCAGGGGTTATAAGAGATTATGCATGGCACAATACACACCAAAATTTCAGGAAGAATACAGCGCAAAGCTTCCTGCGTTAGCATTGCTAACCAATCTGGGTTGGTCTTTTTTATCCCCCGAGCAGGCACTTGCTGCGCGCAATAAAAAGCTGGATGAGGTTGTGTTGCGTGGTGAACTGCGTAAACAGCTGGAAAAGCGTAGATTCATATTTGCGGGTAACGAGCATGCCCTTTCTGAAAAGTCTATCGACAACCTGATTGCAGAGATTTGCAGCCCAGCACTTAATGAGGGTTTACTAACGGCAAATGAAAAGCTCTATAACCATTTGCTGTATGGTATTTCGGTAACCGAGTTTGTTGATGGCAAGAAAGTTAACCCGACCATCGCGTTGATTGATTGGCACAACATCACCAACAACAGCTTTCTGTTTACCGAAGAATTCAGCATTACCTGCTCGGGTGGTGTGAACTGCCGTCGCCCGGATATTGTGTGTTTTGTGAATGGTATTCCCTTGGCGGTTATTGAAGCCAAGCGCCCAAATGGCAATACCCAAAAAGGCCCTACGATTGAAGCAGGTATATCACAAAGTATTCGTAACCAGCGACACGATGAAATCCCTCAGCTGTTCGCTTACGCGCAACTGATTCTCTCCATTAATGGCGTGGATGGTCGCTATGGCACATGCGGCACACCGGAAAAATTCTATGCCGCTTGGCGTGAAGAAGATATTTCCGATATAGAGAAGCTGGCTTTTAAAAATAAAAAGCTCAGCACCGAACAGATTCAACAATTATTCAATCACCGCTCCAAAGCCGACTTGACCTGGTACACCAATTTAATTGCGGGCGGGGATTTAGCAATAAGCAAACAGGATGAATTGTTGGTTAGCCTTATGCAACCGACGCGCCTGTTGGAAATGATTCGCTACTTCACGCTGTTTGATAAAAAAGCGGGAAAAATTGTTGCGCGCTACCAGCAAGTATTTGGCATTAAACGCTTAATCGAGCGCATTAATATTAAACGCCGCGATGGCGGGCGTCAGGGTGGTGTTATCTGGCACACTACTGGCTCGGGCAAGTCGTTCACTATGGTGTTTTTAAGCAAGGCACTCATTCTGCATGAGTCGCTAAAGCAGTGCCGCATAGTGGTCGTTACCGACCGGGTGGACTTGGAAACCCAACTCAGTAAAACCTTTTCATCCGGTGGTGAGCTATCGGGTAAAAAGGATAAAGAAGCCGCTATGGCAACCTCGGGCAAGCGACTTGCTGAACAGATTGGTTCCGGCACTGAACGCATTATTTTCTCGCTGATTCAAAAGTTTAATACCGCTACAAAGCTGCCGGAATGCGTTAACAACAGCGCGGACATTATTGTGCTGATTGATGAGGGACACCGCAGCCAAGGTGGCGAAAATCACATTCGCATGAAACAGGCGCTGCCTAATGCAGCCTTTGTTGCTTTCACGGGAACCCCGCTGTTAAAGGATGATAAGACCACCAATAAGTTTGGCGCGATTGTGCACGCTTACACCATGCAACGAGCGGTAGAGGATCAAACCGTTACCCCGTTATTGTATGAAGAGCGCATTCCCGATTTGGATATAAACGCTCGCGCAATTGATGCGGGTTTTGCGCGCATTACCACCAAGCTATCGGATGAACAAAAGGCCGACCTTAAACGCAAGTATTCACGCAAAGGCGAATTATACGGTGCTGAGGATCGCATCCAATTAATCGCCGATGATATCGCCAAACACTTTGATAAAAACATCGTGGATGGTTTAAAGGGGCAGCTCGCCTGCGATAGCAAAGCCTCTGCAATTAAGTACAAAAAATACCTGGATGAAGCAGGCTTGTTTGAATCTGCGGTGGTAATGAGCCCACCGGACTCAAGGGAAGGCAATACCGATATAGATGAAGCCTCCATTCCGGAAGTGCAAAAGTGGTGGAAAGATAATGTAGGCAATCAGGACGAACAGGCCTACACCAAGCAGATCATCGAGCGCTTTGATAAAGATGATGCGCTGAAAATGCTGATTGTGGTGGATAAGCTACTCACTGGTTTTGATGAGCCTAAAAACACCGTGCTCTATATAGACAAGCCACTCAAAGAGCATAACCTGATTCAGGCAATCGCGCGGGTGAACCGCTTACACCCCAAAAAGAAATTTGGCTTGTTAATTGATTATCGCGGCATTCTGGCGGAGCTGGATACCACCATCGCCAAATACCAGGATCTCGCTGCACGCACACAGGGCGGTTATGACATTAACGATATCGCTGGTCTCTACAACCAAATGAGCAGCGAGTACAAGCGCCTGCCACAGCTTTATAAAAATCTGTGGGCGATTTTTGCAGGCGTTAAAAACAAAGGCGATATCGAGCAGTTGCGCCAAGTGTTGATTCCTAAAACTGAAAACATCGGCGGCGAGCTTGTAGATGTACACCTCAAGGTGCGCGAAGATTTTTACGAGGCACTTTCCGAATTTTCCAGTTGCTTAAAAGTAGCATTGCAATCTGCCACTTTCTTTGAAGATACCAGCTTCACCGACGCAGACCGAAGCCACTACAAAGAAACCGTTAAACAATTATCCAGCTTGCGGCAATTGGCAATGCAAGATGCTGGGGAAAGCATTAACTACGACGAGTACGCCCAGCAAGTCAAAAAGTTATTGGATAAGCATGTTGTAGGTGTTGGGGTTAAAGAGCCTGCCGGTGTTTACGAAGTGGGCAAAATGGGCCAAAAGCCCAAGCCGGATGACTGGACCGAAGAGAAAACGCGCAACGAAACCGACTTGATTAAAACGCGCCTCGCGCGCATGATTGAACAAGAGTTGCGGGATGACCCCTATGCACAGGAGGCTTTCTCAAAGCTACTGCGCCAAGCCATAGAAGAAGCCGAAAAGCTGTTTGATCATCCGCTCAAACAATACTTGCTATTCCGCGAATTTGAAGAGCAAGTACAAGAGCGCCGCTTGAATGATATTCCGGATCTATTCAAAGGCAATCGCCACGCACAAGCCTATTTTGGTGTCTTCAAAAAAATACTGCCTGAACTATTTGCTCAAACAGATGGTGCTCTTAATCACAAATGGGCTGACATTGCATTTGAAGTTGATTCAACCGTGGATACCGCTGTCGCGGAGAACTCTATCAACCCACAAAACATCGAAGCTGAAATTCGCAAAAAGCTGCTACCCCGAATTTTCAAGGAGTGCAAAGAAATTGGTGGCGGCATGGATCAAGCCAAAGCAATCGTGGAATTAGTTGTGCAAATTACCCGTGTTGGGATGAGTGGGATTTAAGTTGTGAGCGTCGCCATTAACTTACCGAAGGTAAAACAGGGTTCGCGCTTAAGCTTTCGCTATAGCGATGAGCTTATTCATTTTGAGCGATTGGATCGTACAGAGGGGATTAACCGCGTCCTGATTAAAGTACTGCCTGATTGTAGGGTTCAGGCGCATTGCCCAAAAGACGCTGCTAACAGTGAAGTCATCAATACTGTTAAAAAGCGCGCACGCTGGATCTATCAGCAACTAAGGGATTTTCGTGAGCAGCAAAAATATGCATCACCCCGCCAATATATTAGTGGCGAAAGCCATTTCTATTTGGGTAAGCAATATTTACTTAAAGTCCATGTCGCTCCAGATACACCGGAAATAACAAAACTATCGCGTGGAAAGCTGGAAGTTTTTGTAAAAGAAAAATCGCCAGCGCGCGTGCAGGAGTTGTTATCCAATTGGTACAAACAACGCGCGAAAGAAGTTTTCGCTAAACGATTGGATGCAGTACTCGAACAAGCTCTCTGGGTAAAAGAACGCCCCCCTTTGCGTACCCTCACCATGAAAACTCAATGGGGAAGCTGCTCTCCAGCAGGAAGGCTTACTCTAAACCCCCACCTAGTTAAAGCCCCACGCGAGTGCATCGACTACGTAATCCTTCACGAACTCTGTCATATCGCCGAGCATAACCATAGCAAGAAATTTTATCGGTTAATGCAGCGGGTTATGCCGGGGTGGGAGGCTGTAAAGCTTAAACTAGATAACCTTGCGTCCAATTTTTTAAGCTGAGCTCTGCGAATGTTTGACTTATATTTAGATACGCATTTTTTAAGGATCAAAAATTGATTAAAAAACATAGAGATGAAATAAACTTCATTTGGGAATTAATCAAGATCTTCATGCAGGTCAGTGCGGTGGCTGGAGTTTTGATTACTTTAATTTACTGCGGAACTATCGGATATTTCCCAGCGGGACTGAGCTTGGGGGATGCTTTATTTTTTGTTGCAGCAAGTTTGTCATTCGCCTTGATGTATACCTTGTTGTTCGTATCTTTATTGTATGCAGGAATATCTGCATCAATTTTTTTGCGTTGGTTGCAACCCTTAATATTTTTTGTGACTAATAAGGTGCGTAGGCTTGCAGGAAGGCCGTCCTTGCTGATCAAGGTAAACTTTCCGATTTTAACATTAGAGTATTTGATGCCTGCGCTCGTGGGAGTAATGATGTTCATTATTAACGCGATTGCGTACTATCGAGACCCATCTCAGGCTGCAACTCTTACATGTGCGATTTTATTATTGGGTTTCTTCTGGGGGGTGTTTAATACGAAACCGCGTCGCAAAGAATATAACCTTGCAAAAGAGAAACGATTGAAAATTGGATTGGTAGTTTTTGCATATTGTATTCCGCTACTGGTTATAAAGAGCGAAGGCAGTATTCTGAATGTCTCAATGGCAATGATTGGCGTTAGAGTTGAATCGACCTCAGTGCAACTTGATAAAAAATATACTGAGTTTCTTAAAGCCAACAAAATATTTCCGAGTCAAACCAATCTATTGGGTGAGGGAATATACCAAGATGTCACCGTGCTTTTTCGTGGCGTCGGCACTGAGTTATCAGTAAGGATTGATGGGTTCAGTTTGGCTATACCATCTGACAAAATAATTGTCGGCATACCACCAATGAAAATTAAATAGTTTGAATTGTACTGCCATTTTATCTAGCAATTGCTAGCAAAGAGTGGCAGTTACTGCCAAATTATTCTAGCAAGAACACAAGAGTCAAAATTTATACGGAAAATGGTGGGCCCAGCTGGACTTGAACCAGCGACCTGCCGATTATGAGTCGGATGCTCTAACCAACTGAGCTATAGGC
>Ga0065721_10051228_pt1 | contig 15678 bp, 16 predicted proteins | sample Mesricmetagenome_FD_59108 | JGI IMG/M metagenome (GOLD analysis project Ga0065721, IMG submission 59108) | Mesophilic microbial community from rice straw/compost enrichment Sample: eDNA_1 v2 (version 2) | ecosystem: Engineered > Solid waste > Grass > Composting > Bioreactor | place: USA: Davis... | reverse complement strand
CGTGCCGATCGGCAGCTGGCGGAAGTCCTCGGGCCGGGCGTAGGTGCGCGCGACGCGGACGGTGTAGTCCTTGTCGGTCGATTCCAGCGCGCCGGCCGGCAGCTCCACGTTCTGGTTCGTCAGGGCGGTCTCGACGTCGGTGACGGTCAGGCCCCGCGCCCCCAGGGCGGCGGCGTCCAGCCAGATGCGCATGGCGTAGCGCTGCTCGCCGAAGATGTTGACCTGGGCCACGCCGGGCACGGTCGCCAGGCGATCGACCAGATAGCGGTCCGCGTAGTCCGTCAGCTGCAGCCGGTTCATCCCGTTTGACCGCAGGAACAGGATCATGATGGGCTGGCTGTCGGAATCCGCCTTGGCGATCTCGGGCGGGTCGGCCTGGTCCGGCAGGCGGCCGACGACGCGGCTGACGCGGTCGCGCACGTCGTTGGCGGCGTCATCGATGTTGCGATCCAGCGAGAACTCGATGTTGACGTTCGAGCGGCCGTCGCGGCTGGTGGAGTTGATGCGCTCCACGCCCTGGATGCCGGCGATCTGCTGTTCGATCGGCTCGGTGATCCGGCTTTCGATGACCTCGGCCGAGGCGCCGGCGTAGGAGGTGTTGACCGAGACGATCGGCGGATCGACGTCCGGCAACTCCCGCACCGGCAGGAAGAAGAAGGCCGCCAGGCCGATCACGCACAGCACGATGGCCCCGACGGCGGCGAAGACCGGCCGCCGGACCGAGACGTCCGAAAGCATCATCGCGCGGCGCCCCGCTGGCCTTGACCGCCGCCCTGGCCGCCCCGCTGCCCGCCCGTGGTCACGGGGGAGCCGGGCTGGATGCGGTTCAGGCCCGAGCCGACGATGCGGTCCCCGGCCTCGACGCCGGACAGGATCTCGACGAAGCCGTTCTCGACCGCGCCCGTCTCGATCTCCACGCGCTGGGCGGTCGAACCCTCCGAGCCGCGCGCGATGCGATAGACGAAGGCGCCGGCGCCTTCATACTGGATCGCGGCCTCGGGCGCCGCGGGCGACTGGCGCTGCCCCTGCTGCACGGCGACCCGCAGCAGCATGCCCGGCCGGATGCGCCCGCCGGGGTTGGGGAAGACCGCGCGCGCGGTCGCGGCGCGGGTGGTCTCGTTCACGCGAGTGTCGATCAGGGCGATCTGGCCGTTGAAAGCCTCGTCGCCATAGGCGTCGGCCGTCGCGGTGATCGGCGTCCCGGGCCGGAGCAGGTTCAGATAGCGTTCCGGCAGCGGGAAATCGACGCGGATGGTCGAGGTGTCGTCCAGGGTCGCGATGACCGCGCCGGGATTGATCAGCGTCCCCGCCGTCACGGTGGTCAGGCCGATGGTCCCGGCGAAGGGCGCGCGGATGACGCGGTCGCCCCGCCGCGCCTGGGCGGCCTCGAGCGACGCCCGGGCGGTCTCCAGCGAGGTCTCGGCCTGTTCCAGCAGGACCTGGGGGGCGACCCCGCGGTCGGCCAGAACCTTATAGCGGTCATATTCCCGCTGGGCCTGGGCCACCTGGGCGCGGGCCTCGATGATGGCCGCGTCCTCTTCCCGCGCCTGCAGCTCGACCAGCGGCGCGCCGGCGGCGACGCGCTGGCCGTCGGTGAACATCACGCGCGTGATCAGTTCGGTCGTCGAGGAGGTGATGTTGACCGACCGGACGCCGCGCGCCACGCCGAGCACCCGGATCTGATCCGAGAAGGCGCGCGGCGCGACGACCGCCTCGGACACCTGCTGGCCGCGCCCGCCGCCCGGTCCTCCGCGGCCGCCTGCTCCGGCCGGGCCTTCGTCCGCGAAGGCGATCTTCAGCACCGCGCCCACAGCCATGAGGACCAGCAGCACCGCAGCTGCGATCAGGAAGAAGTGGCGTTTGATCACGCGAAAACTCTCGAGCGGGGGAGGTGCGCACGCATAGCGGCTGCAGCCGCCAGCGCAACATTAAGTCTGTGTAACGCGCGCGCCGGCCGTTTCCGTCGCGGAAATTCCTGACTTTTTCAGAAGCGTCGCCAGATCGCGACGACCGGGCCGTCGGCGATCGGCGTCTCGCGCCCCGCGACCGTCCGACGCCAGCCGGCCTGCACGCTCCAGTCGCCCAGATCGCGCACCAGGGACGCCTCCGCCGACAGCCACCTCGCGCCGCCGTCCGCCGCCCCGCCATAGGCCTGGCTCAGCGCCATCCACCGCCCGAACCGCGCGCCGACGGTGGCGTCCAGCCGTACCTCGTCGGGCAATCCCTCCCGGAACCGGCGCGCGGCCTGCACCTCGGCGAAGAGGCCGTCGATCCCCAGCCGCGTGACGGGACCATGACTGCGCCCGGCCGAGGCGCGGATTTCGACATCGCGCTCGCCCTGTCCGGGCCGGGCATAGCCCGCGTTCCGCCCTTCGCCCGCCTGGGTGTAGCCGGCGTACAGGCTGACGGCGTTGCGATCGCTGCGATAGGCCTGCCAGGTCGCACCGATCTCGACCGGTCCCCGCCCGCTGTAATCGACGAAGGCGTCACGCCCGTCCTGCCAGTCGCCCTTCAGCTGCACGGTCCATCGCTCGGACAGACCGTATTCCGCGAAAACGCCGGCGCCCCGGTCAAGCCGCTCGGCCGGCAGAGGACGCTCGACACCGTCGGGATCGAACCCGGTCGTCGCCCGCATGTCCTCGTATTTGACGATCACAAGGCCCGAGCCCGTCGGCTGGACCCAGGCCCCAGCCTTCGCCGCGCCCGGAAGGGTCGCCGCCAGCAGGACGCCGGCGGCGAAGGCCGTCAGGCGTCGTAGCCGGGCGACTTCCGATCCAGCTGGCGAAGGGCGCCGGGCCAGGCCAGCGCCGAGATGAAGCCGATGCCCCTGCCCTGCTCCTTCGTCTCCGCCTGGGCCTCGTCCGGCGCGATCAGCACCTGATCGCGTCCGGCCGACAAGGCCGCCACCTGCTGGGCGCAGGCCCGCTCCAGGAAGAAGATGCCGATCCATGCCTGCGCCGCCGTCTCCCCGACCGCCAGCGTGCCGTGGTTGCGCAGCAGCATCAGCGGCTTGTCCCCCAGGTCGGCGACCAGACGTTCGCGCTCGTCATGGTTCAGGGCCAACCCCTCGTAACCATGATACGCAACCTGATGCTGCAGTAAACACGCGTTCTGACTGACGGGCAGCAGACCGTCCTTCTGGGCGGCCACGCCGACGCCGTTCACGGTGTGCAAGTGGATGACGAACCTGGCGTCCTCGCGCGCCGCATGGACGGCCGAATGGATGGTGAATCCGGCCGGATTGATAAAGTACGGCGTCTCCTGGACGATGTTCCCCTCCAGATCGACCTTCACCAGCGACGAGGCGGTGATCTCGTCGAAGTAGAAGCCGTAGGGGTTGATCAGGAAATGATGCTCCGGCCCCGGCACGCGGGCCGAGATGTGGGTGAAGATCATGTCGTCCCAGCCGTGCAGGGCGACGAGACGGTACAGGGCCGCCAGTTCGACCCGCACCTGCCATTCCGCCTCCGACACCCGGGATTTCAACGAGGTCTGCGCGCCGTCCGCCATGGGGTCCTCCGCCTGTTCAAGTCCTTTTGACGAACGGTCCTCCCGTCACGCCGCGCCGTCAACCGTGCGCGACGAATTCACGCGTCGTTAACCGTGCCGTTTCAGGTCTCGTTAACATCGCCTTCACGACCATCCTTCATAGTTCCAATCCGATTCCAGCCGCCTTCGGGAGCCGCCGTGTCCGCTGTCTTGGAGTTCAGGGCCGCCGATGAGCCGCGCCCCGCCGTCACGACCAGCGAACTTCTCCTGCTGGCGGGCAGCCGCGCGCCCGACGACCGGCAGCGGCTGCTGCTCGCCGTCGCCGCCCTGTGCGACTCGGCCCCGCCCGGCGCCGAGATGGAGCCGGTCCTCAGCGAGATCTTCCTGACCCTGGCCGCCCAGGCTGAGCGCGACGTGCGTCAGGTGCTGGCGGAGCGGCTGGCCGCCGCCGACTGGGCCCCGCAGGCCCTGGTCAACATGCTGGCGCTGGACGAGATCGAGATCGCCCGGCCGGTCATCCTGTCCAGCCCGTTGCTGAAGGACGGCGACCTGATCCGCGTGCTGGTCGAGGCGACGCTGGAGCACCAGATCGCCGTGGCCCGCCGCCCGGGGCTGGGCGGCCGCGTCGTGGACGCCATCCTGGACCGGGGCGATCCCGTCACCATGACCGCCCTCGCCTCCAACCGGACCGCCGAGATCGGCGAGGCCGCCATGCGACGGCTGGTCGAACATTCGCGGCGCGTCGCCGGGCTGCGCGCGCCGCTGACCCGGCACCCCCGCCTCAGCCAGGACCTGGCCGAGCAGCTTTACCAGTGGGTGGGTCAGGCGCTGCGTCAGGCCATCGGCGAGCGGTTCCGGATCGACGACCGCCTGCTGAACGCCGCCCTCCACGACGCCGCCGCGACCGCCGCGCAAGGCCAGGGAACAGGCCAGGGCGGCGCCTGGCGATCCGTGCCCCTGCCGGCCCAGCGCGCGGAAGAGCGCGAGCGCATGGAGATGGAGCGTCGCCTTGTCGACAAGCTTAAGGCCGCGGGACAGCTTCGGCCCGGCCTTCTGATCCGGGCCCTGCGCGAATCGCGCCTAGGGCTGTTCGAGCAGGCCCTCGCAGCCCTGGGCGGCTTCACCGTGGCTCAGGTCCACGGCGCGATCCGGGCGACGACGCCCGAGCCGCTGTATCTGGCGTGCCTGGCGGTCGGGGTCGATCGCGCCGTCTTCCCGTCCCTGCTGACCGAGGTGCGGCGCCTCACCGGCGGCCTGCCCGCCGATCGTCCGTGGACGGCGACGACCATCAGCGCCTCGACTGCCGCGCGCGCCTTCCGCCAGATGATGGAAAAGCCGCCGACCGTTTGACTTCGCGGTCAAGCTCGGCTCACGTCCCGGCGTGACCCAGTCCCCCGCCCTCGCCTTCGTCGCCAGCGACCGTCCCGAAGCCCAGCAGGCGCGGGCGACGCTGATCGCCCGCTACGGCTCCGTGCCCGAGGCCGAGGCCGACGTCATCGTGGCGCTGGGCGGCGACGGCCAGATGCTGGAGACGCTGCACGGAAACCTGAAGCGTCGCACGCCCGTCTTCGGCATGAACCGGGGCTCCGTGGGCTTCCTGATGAACGACTACGAGGAGGACGGCCTTATCGAGCGCATCGCCTCCGCCGAGCGCACCCTGATCCATCCGCTGCAGATGGACGCCTGGACCGAGAGCGGCGAAGTCCACACAGGCCTGGCCATCAACGAGGTCTCGATGCTGCGCCAGACGCGTCAGACCGCCAAGCTGCGCATCACGGTGGACGGCCGGGTGCGGCTGGAGGAACTGTCCTGCGACGGCTGCATGGTGGCGACGCCGGCCGGCTCCACCGCCTACAATCTGTCCGCGCATGGGCCGATCATTCCGCTCGACGCGCGGATTCTGGCGCTAACGCCCATCAGCGCCTTCCGTCCCCGACGCTGGCGGGGCGCCCTCCTGCCCCACTCGGCTAAGGTTCGCTTCGACGTGCTGGAGGCGGATAAGCGGCCGGTCTCGGCCACCGCCGACAATTTCGAGGTCCGGCGCGTCGCCGCCGTGGAGGTCCGCGAACGGCGCGACATCGCCCTGACCATGCTGTTCGAGGCCGGCCGCTCCTACGAGGAACGGGTGATGGCCGAGCAGTTCGCCAACTGAAGGTCACGGCTTCTTAAGGCCGTTCGCCTAAGGCTGGCGCGAGCCCCTATGGAGTCCGCCATGAACAATTCGGCGCAAGTCATCCGTCCTCCGAACACGCTTCGCATGAAGGTGGGCGGCGGATTCGGCATCAACGCCGACGCCATCGCCAAGGCGGAAGAAGCCCTGAAGGCCATGTCGAGCCAGTTCAGCCAGTGGCTGAACGACGAGGTCGAGAAGCTGAACAAGGCCCAGGCCGACATCCGGGAAAAGGGACTGAACGCCGAGACGGCGGAGCAGCTTTATTTCCGCGCGCACGACCTAAAGGGCCTGGGCGCGACCTATGAATATCCGCTGGTCACCCGCATCGCGGCCTCCCTGTGCCGGATGCTGGACGACCCGGCCACGCGGCTGACGGCGCCGCTGGTCGTGCTGGACGCCCATATCGACGCCATCCGCGCCGTGGTGCGCGACGAGATCAAAACCGACGAACACCCGACCGGCCGCGTGCTGGCCGAGACCCTGGAAGCCAAGGTGGCCGAACACCGCAAGGGCTGACCGACCATCACGCTCAGTCATACGAAGCCCGCCGCCCCGGCGGGCCTTGTTCTAGGCGGCGTCGGCGGCTTGCGACATCGTCCGGGAGGGCGGCGCCTGGTCCAGCCGCTCCATCAGATACGCCAGGTCGTCGCGCATGACGTTGGGCCGCAGGGTTAGGAACCGCTCCAGCATCCTCTGGCCGAACGCCTCACCGCCGGTGTCGACGCCCTCGGCCGCCAGCGCCTTCCAGGTGTCCACGCCCGCGCGGAAGGCCTGGAACAGCCGGGGCGGCAGGCCCGCCCGGTCATAGATGGCCTTCAGCCCCAGCGGGCCGGCGTCGTGCACCATCAGCCAGGCGCGGCTGTGCGGGGTGTGGGCCAGTTCGGCCAGGCCGTGCTCGACCGTCGCCATCTGGCCCCGCGCCAGCGCGCGCAACAGCAGGGAGGCGGTCAGGGCCTTGCGAGCGTTCAGCTGGCTGACGAACGCCGCCAGGTCCGCCGTCGTCGCGGCCTGATCGACCATATCCACCACGGCCCGTTCGCGCGTGTATTGCGCCAGGCGGATGGCCGTCTCGGGCGCGATGGCGTGGGCGTTGATCAGGTGCTGGCGCACCGCCTCGCTGGCCAGTTCGATCAGCCGCTCGGTGACGGCCATGGGCAGGGCCTGACGATAGGCCATGGCCGCGACCACCTCGGGCGCGTCTGGGAAACGGTCGGCCATCACGCCCAGCGCCTGTTCGGACAGGTCGGCGTTGTCGTTCGCCGCCAGCGTCCGCGCGGCCTGGCGACACCCTTCCGAGGCCAGAACGGAGGCGACGTCGCGCGACACCCGCGGCCGCGACGCGACGGCCACCTGACGCATCGCCGATCCCGCGCGGACGATCTCGATCAGGTCGTCATCGGAAAAGACCGGCGAAGCCGAGATCAGCGGCAGGGCGATGCTGTCCACGTCCGCCGCCAGCCGCCGCGCCACGTCGTGGGGGATCAGGTCCGACGCCTTCAGCGTGACCGCCATGGCCCGTCGGACCAGCTCGGCCGCGTCCTGGGCCAGCAGGCGGATGATCTTGGCGGCGGCGTCGCGTTCGGCCTCGTCCAGGTTAGCCCGTTCCATGTTGCGGCACAGCTTGTGCGCCGCCTCGGCGCGCGCGTCGTCATCCTCGGCCTTCACCAGGCGGCGGATGTCCATTTCGGTGAGGCGGGCGCGGTGTGCGGTCATCAAGGCTCAGGCGGGAATCGGGCGTTGTCCCAAAATGAGCCTGCCATGCTTAACGCCCGGTTTACCATGGGCGTCAGCCCCGATCAGGTCGTTTCCTTGTCGAACGGCGAGAAGGCACCCCCGAAACCCGAGCTTCCTCCAGACCCATCCTGCCCCAGCAGCAGGGCCAGAAGCCCCTGGTCTTGTTTCAACCGATCCAGCCGCGCGGCGAGCAGCCGGTCGCGCTCGTTCAGGTCCGGGACCTCAGGGCGCTTGTCTCCGACGCCGGCCGCCGGCGCGCCCTCGCCCGCCGTCCGCTGCAGGTTGGCGTGGAGCTCGGCCACCGTCGCCGGCCGCCCGCCCTTGTAGAAGATCGGCCGGTTGGCCCGCGCGGCTTCGGGAAACAGGCTGGCGGCGCTCGCCCCCGGCGACCGGTCCATCGCCTCCATCAGCTGCGCCGCGCCGGCCGGTCCCAGGAAGTGCGCCGCATAGAGGTCGCCAGCGCCCGGCTCCCGTCCCGTCCGCCCCCGCAGATAGGCGGCGTTCGACGCCGTCAGCTCCGCCGCCATGGTCGAGGCGGCGTGCGGATCGAACCGCAGGTCCAGCACCACGTTGCGCGCCGATCCGTCCACTCGCCAGCGACCGTCCGAACCGCGATGGATCAGGTCGGCGTACTGGCCATAGCCGTGCTGGGCCCCATGCTTCTTCACCGTCGCCAGCCAGGTCTGCTCGATGAACTGGAACAGGCCCGCCGCCGACGAGGTGCGCGCCCGCGCCGACGGGTTCAGCGCGCTTTCGCGCCGGGCGGTCTTCACCAGGAAGTCATAGTCCACGCCCACGGAATCGGAGGCGCGCCTGATGGCCGCCTCGACCCCGCCTGGAGATGGAATCGCACCGATTCTCATGACCCTGAAACGGTGCCCGGGGATGGTTAATCAATCCCTAATCCTTAACGACGCCGTTAACCGATCACAGTCATGTCACCGGACAGCTTCGCCGCAAACCCGCCACAACCCGCGCGCTCACCTTGGCGTTGCGGGCGCTGCGGGGGCGGTGAACGAGGGAGTGGACGTCATGATGATACGCATCGCCGGCGGGCCCGGCCTGATCAGCCCCATCGACTTCGGCGAGCGCCGACGCCCAATGCCGCGATGGATGTGGGGCGCCATCGGCGTCTCGGTCGCGCTGCATGTGGTCGGGGGCATGGTCCTGTACAATCAACGTTTCCAGCTGGCCGAGCCCGAGCCGGCGCCGGTCGATGATCCGATCATCGTCACCTTCGCCCCGCCGCCGAAGCCCAAGCCGCTGCCGACGGTCGAGACGCCCGCGCCGCCGACGCCGATCCACAAGCCCCAGCGTCCCGTGCCGTCGACCGTCGATACCGTGTCCCTGACGCCGCCGGATGCGGCCGCCGTCACGGGACCGCCCGGGCAGATCGTCATCAGCACGGCGCCGGCGGGGGTCGAAGGCGGAACGGCTGCGGTGGAGACGCCGCCCCGTCCGCCCTCGGTCATCAACAATCCGACCTGGGCCAGCCGCCCCTCGGCCGAGAGGATGACCCGCGCCTATCCGCCCCGCGCCCTGGAGCGCGGTCTCGCGGGCGCGGCGGACCTGAGTTGCATCGTGCGGCTGGACGGCGGCCTGACGAACTGCCGCATCGCCGGCGAGACGCCGAACGGCCTGGGCTTCGGTCGGGCCGCGCTGGGCCTCGCCCGTGACTTCCGGATGAACCCGCGCACCGTCGATGGTCAGCCGGTCGGCGGCGCCACCGTCAACTTCACCGTCCGCTTCGCCCTGGCGGACTAGAAGCGACGCGGATCGAGGGCGCGCGCCTCCGCACGGGGCGCGCGCCCTTCGACGGCGTCGGCCACCACGGCGCCGACCAACGGCCCCAGCAGCCAGCCGTTGCGGCGCGGTGCCAGGGCCAGGAGCAGGCCCTCGTCCGGCGAAGGGCCCGCCATCGGCAGGCCGTCGGGCGAGGCGCCGCGCACGCCGGCGCGCCATTCGATCTCCAGCGGCCGGGGCGCCACGCCCAGCACGCTCCATGCGGCCTCGACCAGACGCGCGCCGGTCCTGGGGTCCGGCTCGCAGTCCCGCCGCCCCGCCTCCATTGTCGCGCCGATGACCGCGCCCGATCCCATCGGCGCCACATAGGCCCCAGGCCCGCGCACCACGTGCGGCGTCAGCGCCTCGCGAACGACGCCGATCTGGCCGCGGATCGGCTCCACCATCTCGACCAGCCGCCGTGTCGCCTCGGGCGTGCCTGGCGCCGCCGCAGCCGCTCCGGTCGCCAACACGATGATATCGGCGTCCAGGACGCGGTCCATGGTCCGGACGCGCCAGCCGCCGCCCCTGCGCTCGACGCCCGCCACTCGGCCGTCGACCATCGCCTCCCGCAGCGCCGCGCGCAGGGCGGCCACGGCCTGGGCTGGTTCGAGCTGCCAATCCTCGTCGGTAGTCACCCGCCCGGCTGTCCGGGTCAGGCCAAAGCCCTGGTCGCTCAGTCGCGCCGCGACCTCGCCGGCGCCGTCGCCGCGCCATTCCGCAGGCCGGCGCGCCAGAACGACGCCCGCCGCCTCCGCGAAGCCGGGCCACAGGTCCCGGCCGGCGCGCAGCAGCGCCGCCTGATCTGCGGACAAGCGATCGATCGCCGTCTCCATCGCCGGCGCGATCATGCCGGCGGCGACCAGCGAGGCGTTGACCTCGCCCGGATCGACCACGGTCGCCGCATGGCCGCGCCGTCTCAGCTCGAACGCCGTGCACAGCCCCAGCGCGCCCGCGCCGACGATCAGAATGGAGGGGGAAGTCGTCACGGGCCCCACATCGACCCGCGACGCCGCGAATTCAAGCCGCTCGGCCTACTCCGCCGCCAGCACCGCCCGTTCGTCCGCCAGCCGCTGAACCAGGGCGCGATGCTGGTCCCAGAGGGCCCTGGGCAGCCGGTCGCCGAACCGTTCGTAGAAGGCCGGGATCAGCGCCGCCTCCTCGGCCCAGACGTCGGCGTCCACCTCCAGCAGGGTCGCCAGTTGCGCCTCGCTCAGCTCCAGGCCCGACAGGTCCAGCGCCCCGCGCGCCGGCACGCGACCCACTGGCGTATCCACCGCCTCGGCCTCCCCGTCGATCCGCCCGGCGATCCACTTCAGGACCCGCGCATTGTCGCCGAAGCCGGGCCAGACATAGCGTCCGGCCTCGTCCTTCCTGAACCAGTTGACGAAGAAGATGCGGGGCAGTTTCGCGGGGTCGCGCCCCTCGCCCATCTTCAGCCAGTGGGCGAAATAGTCGCCCATGTTGTAGCCGCAGAAGGGCAGCATGGCGAACGGGTCGCGGCGCAGCTCGCCGACCCTGTTCTCGGCGGCCGCCGTGCCCTCCGACGCCACGGTCGAGCCCATGAAGACCCCGTGCGCCCAGTCGAACGCCTCGGTCACCAGCGGCACGGCGCTGGCCCGGCGTCCGCCGAACAGGATGGCGTCGATCGGCACGCCCCTGGGGTCCTCCCATTCCGGTGCGATGGCGGGGCACTGGCCCGCGGGCGCGGCGAAGCGGGCGTTCGGATGGGCGGCCGGCTCGCCTGAGGTCGGATCGTGCGGCTGTCCCTTCCAGTTGGTCAGGCCCTGCGGCGCCTCGGCGGTCAGCCCCTCCCACCACACGTCGCCGTCCGCCGTCAGGGCGGTGTTGGTGAAGATGGTGTTGCGGGCCAGCGTCTCCAGCGCATTGTGGTTGGTGTTGCGGCTGGTGCCGGGCGCCACGCCGAAGAAGCCGGCCTCCGGATTGACCGCATAGAGCCGCCCGTCCGTGCCGAACCGCATCCAGGCGATGTCGTCGCCGATCGTCTCGGCGGTCCAGCCCGGCAGGCTGGGTTGCAGCATGGCCAGGTTGGTCTTGCCGCAGGCCGAGGGGAAGGCGGCGGCGACATACTTCGACCGGCCCCTGGGGTCGGTCAGCTTCAAGATCAGCATGTGCTCGGCCAGCCAGCCCTCGTCCCGGGCCATGACCGAGGCGATGCGCAGGGCGTAGCACTTCTTGCCCAGCAGGGCGTTGCCGCCATAGCCCGAGCCGTAGGACCAGATCTCCCGCGTTTCCGGAAAGTGGACGATCCATTTCTCGTCGTTGCAGGGCCAGGGCACGTCCGCCTGACCGTCCGCCAGCGGCGCGCCCAGCGTATGAACGGCCGGCACGAAGGCGCCGTCGGCCCCCAGTTGCTCCAGCGCCGCCCGGCCCATCCGCGTCATGATCCCCATCGACAGGACGACATAGCCGCTGTCGGTGATCTCGACGCCCAGCGCGCTGATATCCGACCCCAGCGGGCCCATGCAGAACGGAACCACATACATCGTCCGCCCGGCCATGCAGCCGTCGAACAGCCCCTGGAGCCGGTCGCGCATCTCGCCCGGATCGGCCCAGTTGTTGGTCGGTCCGGCGTCCGCCGGGTCTTTCGGGCAGATGAAGGTGCGGCTCTCGACGCGCGCCACGTCGCGCGGGTCCGACGCGGCGTAATAGCAGCCCGGTCGCTTGTTTTGGTCGAGGGGCTTCAGCGTGCCCCGATCGACCAGTTCCGCCGTGATCGCGGCCTTCTCGGTTTCCGAACCGTCGCACCAGTGGACGCGGGCGGGCCGGGTCAGGGCGGCGATCTGCTCGACCCACGCCACAAGACGGGCATGGTCGGTCGGGGCGGGATGGAGTCCGGGAATCGATACGGTCAAGGCGGCGTCTCCTGAGCGAGGGCCCGGCGATCTGGTCGCCGCCGTGGCCTGAGGCGCGTGACGATCACGCACTGTTACAACAGGGGATGCGCCGGCGGCTCGACCCCGTCAAACCGCGCACTCCGCCTCTCGTGTCCACCGGTTACCCTGGCAAATCCGTGCCTGCCATCGCCATGCGCTCTCTCTCGTGGACAAGGCGCTCCCGTCCTGGCGAGGGTCGCGCTAATCTGCCCCGGTGGACACGCTCGACTCGATCACGCCCCTGCCTGACGGCGCCCTCTCCTCGCCCGCGGCGCGGCGCAACGTCGAGCCGATCCTCAAGGTGCTGAAGGCCCATCTGGGCGCGAAAGCGCGGGTTCTGGAGGTCGCCTCGGGCTCGGGAGAGCATGCGCTGGCTTTCGCTGGCGCCCTGCCGGGCGTCTCCTGGACCCCAAGCGACCCCAGCGCCGAGGCGCGCTCCAGCATCGAGGCCTGGCGGCGCGCGCGAGGGCTGCGGATCGTCGACGCGCCCCTGGCGCTGGACGCCACGGACCCGGCGACCTGGCCTGACGCTCCATTCGACGCCGTCTTCTGCGCGAACATGACGCACATCAGCCCCTGGTCGGCGACCGAGGGGCTGATGAAGCTGGCAAGCCGGGTGCTGACGCGGCCCGGCGGCCTGTTGGTGCTGTATGGCCCCTACCGCGAGGCCGACCGTCCCCTGGCGCCGTCAAACGCCGCCTTCGACGACAGCCTGAAGTCGCGGGATCCCGCCTGGGGCCTGCGCGAGCGCCAGGTCGTGGAGACCCTGGCGCGCTCGCACCGGCTGGCGGCGTCTCTCAGGGTCGAGATGCCCGCCAACAATCTGATGCTGCTGTTTCGCGCGGTCTGATCAACCGAAGGCCGCGACGGCGGACGAAAGCTGTTCCGCCGCGCTCAGCGGCGTGACCTTGCCGTCCGCGAACACGGCGCCCGGCGCATCGGCCGCGACGCCAAAGGTCTCCGACGCCAGGGCGACCGCGTCGGCGAAAGCCAGCACCGGCACGCCGCTGGTCTTCGCCAGGTCCAGCAGCGCGCGCACGGCCGCGAGTCCCGTGGGGTCGGCGGCCCCGCCCGGAACCACCAGGCCCTTCAGCGAACCGTCGGCGATGTTGGCCGCCGTGGCGGTCGGCAGCACGGTCACGCCTCCGACGGACAGGCTGGCCTCGCCGGTCGAGATCGGCGCCAGACCCACGCCTTCCGCCCGAAGCGCATGCTCCATGTCGCCCAGTTCGCCGAAGTCCATGCCCTTGCGCATCACCAGACCCATTCGGACCCGGGTCGGAACAGGACGGAAACCGTGGCGGCTGCGAGGGGCGGCAGAAGATTTGCGTTGAGCGTACAAGACGTCTCCTTCGAGGGTTTCAATAAAAACGGCCGTCTGAAGTGGAATGGGTTCAGACGCGAAAATCCACGTCACAGACAATGCGCCCACCACGACCGAGACAGGTCGCGCGGCGATCTGAGACATTTCAGGATGGTTCCGATCATATAGAAATCAACCTCGAGAGGTCAACCGATACGGACGATTCAATCACTGACGCAGATCAGGGCTTCGATCGTCGAAATGCTGTCCGTCAGCCTGCTTGTCCCCGCCGGCCGCCCCGCCTAGACAGCGCGGACCATCTCGACGGAGCGCCCATGGCCTTCACCCGCACCTATGACGGCGATGAGCCGGTTCGCGTGAACAAGTGGCTGGGCCAGACCGGCGTCTGCTCGCGTCGCGAGGCCGAGGCGCTGATCGCCCAGGGCCTGGTGGCCATCGACGGCGAGACGATCGCCGATGCGGGACGCAAGATCCTGCCGGGCCAGACCCTGACGCTGAACGACGACGCCCAGGCCGAGCTGGCCTCGGGCGTGACCCTGGTGCTGCACAAGCCCGTCGGGTACGTCTCGGGCCAGCCGGAGCCGGGCAAGATTCCGGCCGTCCGTCTTCTGACCCGCGCCAATCGCCTGGGCGAAGGCGAGGTCCCCGCCCGCGACGCCTCCCTGCCCCCGATCGGCCGGCTGGACGAGGATTCGCGCGGCCTTCTGCTGCTGTCCTCCGACGGCGTGGTGGCCAAGGCGGTGATCGGGCCCCAGTCCGATCTGGACAAGGAATATCTGGTCGTCGTCTCCGGCGCCGTGACCGAGAGCCGGCTGACCCGCCTGCGCCACGGGCTGGAACTGGACGGCCGCGCGCTGAAGCCCGCCCGCGTCACCCAGGTCGAGGGCCAGCGCCTGCGCTTCGTCCTGAAGGAAGGTCGCAACCGCCAGATTCGCCGCATGTGCGAACTGGTCGGCCTCGAGGTCACCGACCTGCTGCGCATCCGCATCGGCCCCCTCAGCCTCGGCGACCTGCCCGAGGGCCGCTGGCGTCCTCTGACGCCGGACGAACGCGCGGCGCTGGTCGGCGCCTGATCAGCCGCCGACCGGAACCCCGGCCAGGCCCGCCAGCCGGGTCAACTCCGCCACATGGCTGGCGAAGGCCGCCTTGCCGGCGCCCGTCAGCGCCAGCCACGTCCGCTGTCGTCCGGCGAAGGTCGCCTTCTTGACCCGGACGTAACCCGCCTCTTCCAGCTGCTTGACGTGCTTGGACATGACGGAGTCCGACACGCCGACGCCGTCACGCAGCACACCGAACTCCACCTCGTCGGCCACCGACAGCATGGCGCAGATCTGCAGCCGGCCCGGCGCATGAATCAGAGGATCGAGGACGGGACCGCTCAAGACCGCCCTCCGGTCTCCGCTCGATAGACCCTCATCCACAGGCGCGAAAAAAGCAGCGCCGCCAGAAAGCCGACGACGCCCAACGGCAGACCCCAATAGGCCTCGCCCCTCCGCCCGAAATAGAGAGCCGTCAACATCAGTCCCAGGAAGACCACCCCGAGGCTGATCGCCACCCAGCGCGCACGGCGGGGAGACAGGCCGGTGATGCTGACGCCCGTCTTCTCGGACCAGCTCCGCCACAGCAGGCCGAACGCCATCGCCCCACCGCCCGAAGCCAGGATGTTCAACGGCATCGGCGCCGCCTGGCCGCCCACCATGACACCCGCGATCAGGGCGTAGGTCAGGTCGTAGCGCCACGACGTCTTGGCGATCCGGCCAAGGACGGCGTCCTGCGACTGACGGATTTCCGCCAGCGTCTTCTGGGGGTCTTCGGGGGCTTGGGACATGATGACTTCCTCACTTTCCAGTCTGGAAAATGATCGCCTCTTTCCACATCGTCAAGTGAAAACTTTCCACACTGGAAAGTCAGGTCAGCGCGGCGAACCATCGCTCCAGCAGTCGCGCCTCCGCCCGGCGGTGTTCGGTGCGCGAGGCCGCCTCCTCGTCCACGCCCCACTGTTCCTCTTGGAAAATTTCGTCCAGGCGCGACAGGTCGAACGCCTCATCGGCCGCCAGCGCCCCCCGCTCCAGCGCCAGACCCAGCACCGCCGATCCGAACAGCGGAACCGCCGTCGCCAGCCCCGTCAGTCTGAAGTCGTCCAGGCCCAGCGCATGATTTCTGACCCGCGCCACGGAGCCCGGCGACTGCGGCCGATGCACGATCCCCTCGACCGGCTCCAGCGCCACGCCCATCTCGCGTGCGGCCCATTCGCGCCACGGGCCCCAGGCGCGGGCCTG
>Ga0065721_10006104_pt1 | contig 15678 bp, 11 predicted proteins | sample Mesricmetagenome_FD_59108 | JGI IMG/M metagenome (GOLD analysis project Ga0065721, IMG submission 59108) | Mesophilic microbial community from rice straw/compost enrichment Sample: eDNA_1 v2 (version 2) | ecosystem: Engineered > Solid waste > Grass > Composting > Bioreactor | place: USA: Davis... | reverse complement strand
TTTTTTCGGATATTCAAAATGCTTTTTCGCAATTGAACATCACAACTCCACCGCTTTCCGCGGCTTATCTCATCTGGCGCAACCCTTACATGACTGTAGGCAATGATAATTTTATCAGCGGGATGATGCATCGCGCAGGGTTTGCAAATGCATTTTCACATTTGACGCGTTATCCTGAAATTACAGTGGAAGATATCCGGAACGCGGGATGTCAGGTGGTAATGCTTTCTTCAGAACCTTATCCTTTTGCAGCAAAACATGTGAAGGAATTGCGGGAAAAACTTCCTGACACAAAAATCATTCTGGTAGATGGTGAAATGTTTAGCTGGTACGGAAGCCGCCTGCGTCTGGCTCCTGAGTATTTCAAAAAGGTGCGAAATGAAATTCTATCTTTAAGCCATGCAGCAGGAAACAGATAAACCATCGAGGAAAAAACCATTCTTTCCCATTAACAAACAGCTGCGCACTTATCTCAAAGTGCATGGAAGAGATATTAATCTTCCTGTTTCCTACAACGATTTATTGAAGATTACTTACTCGGTTCCGCTTCGGGACAAGGCAGGAAAAGATACGTTGTGGGAAAAGGCTTTGTATGACATGAAAGAATGGGAATATCTGAAGCAGGGACTGATCAACCTGTATGCAATTCTCAAAACAGAAGGTGATTATACTTTCACCAAGCATCTGGATGTTGCAAGAATTGACTATTGCACATTTGGAAACTCAAATCCGTTTCGAATACGAATTGTAAACCGTTATAACGATAACTACGATCATTACTATATCAAAAAAGAAGACGCCTCAAGGATTTATGGTCTCGAACTGGAACATCTTCTTTCTCCCAACCGAATTACATTTTTAACCGGCAATGATACACTGGTGGAAGAACACATACCCGGACTTCCCGGTGATGTTTTCATTAAAGATTATCTGAATCGTCCGGAGAGCAACAAGATCAGGCTCGCAAAAGAGTTTGTCAAATTCAATGAACGATGTTTTGTACGTCTGCTGGGTGATATGCGTAGTTACAATTTTGTTGTGAATGTTACTCCTGATATTGAAGATTATCAATATCGTATTCGTGCAATTGATTTTGATCAGCAGTCGTATGAAGGCAGAAGAAATTTATATCTGCCGCAATTTTTTAAAGAAAACAGACCGCTGGTAGAGCTGACGCTGCAGTATTTGAACAAGGAATCAATTGAACAATATCAGGCCGAAGAAAGAACGCTGATTGCTTATCGAATGGCCGCATCGCGTTACCGCATTATGGATTTACTCAATATCATGGTGCATGATATGATTTCGAGCGATGAAAAACGCGAACAACTCAAATATGAACTTTCAGAGTACTTTCAGACCAGGCTGTTCCTGCGTTGCAAAAGCATGGGCGACATTGTAAAACAGGTGTTGCGATACACGCTAAAGCCGCATCTGTCGCGGATTCAGCGCAACCTAGGTAAAATCACTGACTAAGAATCGAGTTTCCGATTATCTTTGCGGCACCAAAAACAATACTAATGGCTACAAAAATTGCTGAATTGTTAGGCGACAAGGCCGAATACCTGCTGAATCATACCTGCAAAACTGTTGACAAATCATCTATCCACCTGCCCTCTCCAACCCATGTGGACGATATCTGGATCAACAGCAACCGCAACAATCAGGTACTTCGCAGCCTTCATACCCTGCTGAACCATGGCCGTCTGGCTGGAACTGGCTACTGTAGCATTTTCCCTGTGGATCAGGGCATTGAACACAGTGCCGGTGCCTCTTTCGCACCCAATCCAATCTATTTCGATCCTGAAAATATCATCAAACTCGCCATTGAGGGCGGCTGCAACGCTGTGGCCTCTACTTATGGTGTGTTGGGGCTGATGAGCCGCAAATACGCTCACAAGATTCCCTTTGTAGTGAAAATCAACCACAACGAATTCCTGAGCTACCCCAACCGTTTTGATCAGACCATGTTTGGTACCATCAAAAATGCATGGGACATGGGAGCTGTTGCTGTTGGTGCTACCATCTACTGGGGAAGCGCAGAAAGCGCACGCCAGCTGAAAGAAGTTGCTGAAGCTTTTGAATATGCACACCAACTTGGAATGGGAACCATCCTGTGGTGCTACCTGCGTAACAGCGCCTTCAAAATTGATGGTGTTGATTATCATACTGCTGCCGACCTTACCGGTCAGGCCAACCATCTGGGTGTAACGCTGCAGGCTGATATCATCAAACAGAAACTTCCTACCAACAACGGTGGTTACAATGCTACCAAGCACGGTAAAACACATAAACTGGTTTACGAAAAACTGACTTCAGATCACCCAATCGACCTCACCCGTTATCAGGTACTGAGCTGCTTCAATGGCCGTGTAGGTCTGATCAACAGTGGTGGTGAGAGCAAGGGCGAAAGCGATCTCGTGGAAGCAGTAACTACTGCCGTAGTAAATAAACGCGCTGGCGGTATGGGACTGATCCTCGGACGCAAGGCTTTCCAAAGACCTTTTGCCGATGGTGTGAAAATGCTGAATACGATACAGGATGTTTATCTCGATAAAAGCATCACAATCGCTTAAAAAAATCCCCCGAAACCGGGGGATTTTTTTTAAATCAAATATCAAAAGTTATAAGTCAAACAAGCCGGGACCGCACAATTGTTCTAATAAAAAACCCGCCGGTTGGCGGGGGATATTATCTCGAGTTTCTTTTTTGCGGGATTTTAGAATTCTGAGGTTTGGGCACGTATGCGTACGCGGGCTTCGGTCTCCTTCCTCCCAACAAAAGTGACAATAGCTTCTTTAACATCGAATATTTTTTACAGATTTATAATTGTTTTCACTCTCGCGGATCTTCGTTCCGTGTACTGTAATATTACGAAGGTTTTTTGGACTTTACTTCTATAATTTTCCAAAACAGGTCTTTTTAACAACTTCTAACGGATAATTACTTCATCTATAAAGAGATGACTACCATTGCCTGCGCTCTCATGCCAGGCCGGTAATTTGCCCCCATTTACGGCTTTTAACATGATATATCGGGTTTTAAGGCTGACCTCTCTTCCCAACTCCTGTGTCTCTGATTCCTTCTCTTCAACCGGAACATTATTGCGCACACGACCTGCTTCAGTGAAGATCTTTCCATCATTACTAACATACCAGATCAATTCTTTGGGATAAATGATCCATGGACTTACCTCCTGCAACACATGCACACCGATATATCGCACTTCCTTTTCCTGCTGCAGATCAATAATGGCTTCAAAATCCTGGTCGAAATAACTTTGCCACTCACCCGCTCTCCAGTTGGAATTTCCAATGATTCCGTCAATTAATGCTTCGGGGCCACCGGCAGTGTACATCGGATGCACCTGACTTGTAACCCGAATTGTTTTATCCGTAGGAAGTTTATGAAAATATTGCTGCACCGCTGTTGCTTCATCTGAATAAAACGCACGAATCGTGTTGCTTTCATAAATATAAAAAGGTCCGGTGTACGCAAATGATGCCGATTGTTTTCCTGTCTTTGGATCAACAATACGATAATGGATTTTAGCACTGGTATCCAGCGAGCGAATCACCACCTGCATTGAATCGCGAAACTTGTTACTCTTTGCATCAAAATAAGGCGCAGGAACAATTAGTTCTTCTTCAATCACCGAATGCGGCAGATCAGATTCTTTTGTTCCCCAGTTGCGATTGTATTGTTTGCTCAGGGAAAACTCAAGTCTGCCTCCATTTTCAATATCCTTGTGCCGTAAATAAGAATGAGTGAACGACTGTCCGTTCAATTGCGTGGTGTTAATGTAAAACGCATCCGGTGTTTCGCGTGTTGCTTTGATCACAAAATCTTTTCCGTTTTCAAGATGAAGGACAACTTCATCAAACAAAGGCGTTCCGATTGCATATTCGCCGTTACCCGGACAAACGGGATAAAATCCCATCGCGCTGAACACATACCACGCACTCATCTGTCCACAATCTTCATTGCCAATCAGTCCATCAGGAGCATTTAAATAAAACTCATTGCATATTCTGTGAATCAACTCCTGGGTTTTCCATGGTTGCCCTGCATAATTGAACAAATAAGCCATGTGATGACTCGGTTCATTTCCCTGTGCATATTGGCCAATTAATCCGGTTACATCGGGTTGTTCTCTTCCTGTAGTGACCGAAGATGTTGTAAACAATTGTTGCAGCTTTGATACAAATTGTGCTTTGCCTCCATACAATCTGATCATCGTATGCACATCATGTGGTACAGCAAAACTGTAATGCCATGAATTTCCTTCGGTAAAAAAATTATTAATCTCAGCCGGATCAAAAGGTGAATGCCAGATTGCCTGCACTTTGCCTCTCATGTGCCGCGTGCGTGGATCAAAAAGATTTTTGTAGTACTGCGCTCTTTTGATGTAAGTCTTGTAAACCGACTGCTCTCCCATCATTTTTGCCATTTGCGCGATACACCAGTCGTCGTAAGCATATTCAAGCGTTTTAGAAACAGATTCATGTTCATGGTCATTGGTGATGAAACCCTGTTTTCTGTATTGATCCAGTCCAAACCGATCGCTTTCCGCATACGATCGCATGGCCTTCAAAGCAAGTTTGGAATCAAATCCACGAATTCCTTTCTGCCATGCATCAACAATAACAGGAACAGCATGATACCCGATCATGCAAAAAGTTTCATTGGCACTTAATTCCCAAACCGGAAGCATACCACCGTATTCATACTGTTTGAGAAATGTTTTGATCCAGTCGGTTGTTCTTGCGGTGTTCAATATTGTCATCAATGGATGATAGGCGCGATAAGTATCCCACAGTGAAAAAACTGTATAATTTGTAAATCCTTCAGCCCGATGAATTTTTCCATCTGTCCCGCGAAACTGCCCATCTACATCCTGATAAATATTGGGAGCAAGAAAACAATGGTACAGTGCAGTATAAAAAGCTGTTTGCTGATCGGGAGTGCCACCTTTAATTTCAATCTTTCCAAGTTCTTTATTCCAGGCAAGTTTGGCTTCTGATTTCAGCTTGTCGAAATTCCAATGCGGAATTTCCTGATCAAGATTTTTTTTTGCGCCATCCATGCTAACTGGTGAAATACCAACTTTAAAACGCACCTTCTTCGATGATGGCACTGCGTATAACAGGGCCATTTTAATTGGAACAGGTTTTCCATTCAAACTATCGTTGAGTATTTCGGTAGTAAAAGGTTGTTCCGATCTTAAATAGAAATACACGATCTGATCTTTCGCCCACGACTTACTTCTTCTGTATCCACGCACTTCGCGATCGGACACCACTTCCATAAAAACATCCAGCAATGGATCACGATGCCGGAGATCAATCAATAAGCCAGCCTGCACAGCAGCGGAAGGAAATGTATATTGATGCATGCCGCTTCGATACGATACCGACAACTGCGCCTGAATTTTATGTTTGTCCAAAAACACTTCGTAGTAACCCGGAGAAGCTTTTTCATTTTTGTGTAAAAACCGCGACCTGTAATCACTATTATTCCATTGAACATTTCCTGCAAATGGCATTAGCAGAATATCACAATAATCAGGAATACCGGTACCACTGAGATGCGTATGCGAAAATCCATAGATCACCGAATCACTGTAGTGATAGCCGCTACTACCATCCCAATCAGCCATGCGGGTGTCGGGACTCAGTTGCATCATTCCGAAAGGCATGGATGCACCTGGATAAGTATGTCCATGCCCTCCCGTACCAATAAATGGATTTACAAGTGCGGTAAAATCTTTTTGCGAAAAAGCTGTCAGTGAAAACAGAGTCACCAGACAAACCAGAAAATATTTTGCAGTTCTTCTCATAGTTAAAAAGTGTCGGCCAGTGATTTGACGCGAATAACATCTCTGATTTTCTCTACAGGCAATGCACTCCTGAATCTGATCTCCTTTGTAAAATGAGGGATCAAATGAAAAAAGTTTTCCTCGAGCTCAACTTCGTCGGGTACGTCGAGATACACACCATACGCGAATGCATCACTTTGGATTCCGATGGTCTGATCGTCATTCACTGTAAGAGTAAAATAAGGTTTTTTCAGATTCAGGTCTTTGGGTGGAAGAAAGAAATAAAAAAAGCGTTGTTCTATTTTGTCGGTACTATCCTGAATCGCCAGTTCCAGATAGCTGTTTTGCGGTTCCAGTCCATCCATGAAGCGCACCCGGAGTGTATCAGTTGATTGTCCATGTGTTTTTGCGGTTACTGGTCGCGCACGCCATCCGTCAAAACTCCGGTGCGTACACCATAATTTTTTCCCCTGCCAGTGAGCAGAATCATGATAAATGATTTTTGTCAGATACAAATCTCCTTCTTTCCATACGGTTGCAATAACATCCGCATAACTCCTTTTTACTTCGTAAAACAATGCTTTCTTCCTTCCGAAATAATCAATGGCACTCCAGCTGGTGACAGGCCAGCAATCATTCCACTGCCAAAACATAGTTCCCATGGTTACCGGATAATTTTTTCTGTGTGCCTCTATCGCGGTTTTCATCGCGTCTGCCTGCATTAATTGGGAAGTGTACACGAGGTCTTCAAAATTGTTCGGTAGCGGAAATCTTTGTTCGATGTAGAAACGAATATTCTCCCATCCAAAAGGATGTTTCTGATGAATTTTCATCACTGCGGATGATGTATCCAGATCTGATTCTGTTGCAAACTGTCGGATGGTTTTGATATCGGGCATTCCCTGCATTCCGTATTCACTTACAAATCTTCCTGCTTTTTCGTTGTAACGTTCTATTGGTTCCCGGCCCCACCAGACTCCCCAATAATGTACATCTCCCTTTTTATACGCACTATCTCTTCCCCATCCAAGCGAAGGTGAAGACGGCCAGTAAGGACGTTCCGGATCGAGTTCTTTGAGAATGTTGGGAATAAGATCATGAAATATTTTCCTGTAGTCATTCCACAATTTCAATGAATCGGCATCGCTGTATTGAAACTGTTTTTGCCATCCCCAGTTGAACCATGCTTCTTCAATTTCGTTATTACCGCACCACAATGCAATGCAGGGATGATGACGCAAACGCTCTACCTGGTAACGAACTTCGGCTTCAACATTTTGAAGGAAATCAGCATCGCCGGGATAAAGCGCACCTGCAAACATAAAATCCTGCCATACCATGATGCCGTATTTGTCGCACAGCTCATAGAAAACATCATCTTCGTAAATTCCTCCGCCCCACACACGCAACATATTGATGTTGGCTTCCTTTGCAGCTTTGATCAATTGCTCGTATCGTCCTTCTTTTTCTGTTCTGTGCAGAAAATTGTCGGCTGGTATCCAGTTGGCTCCCCTGATAAAAACGGGTTTGCCATTTTGTGTGAAAGAGAAAGCTTCACCAATCGAATCCTTTTGAACCGCCAATCCATATTTGAGAGGAGATGGAGATTCAGGAAAATTTTGTTTTTCGCCGGTAATCAGTCGCACGGGTTTCCAAATGCCACAAGTAACCAGACGAGGTCCCCAGTCCCAGCCAAACTGATATTGAGCTTTTCTTACAAATGCACGCTCATTGTCCGGATATTCGATCTTTTGATCTCGTTTTGCGTCCATTGCCTTTTTGGCTGTTGGAAAAAATCGTACAAGCAAAACGTTTTTCTTTGACCTGAGCAAAGATTTTACATCAGCAGTCCATTGTCTGAACATGTTATTGGCAGCGATGATACGGGTGCCATTGAGAAACACTTCTGCTTCTGTATCCAGACCATCAAATTCAATTCTGATCTTTTTTTGTGATGAGAAACCTGCGGGCAGACTGAATGTTGTGCGATATTCCCATGTTGTTTCTTCCACCCATTGAACCTTCGGTTCATTGTCGCGATAAAAAGGGTCGGGAATCATTCCGTTTGCCATAAGATCGGTATGAACCGTTCCCGGCACAGAAGCTTTTGTCCATTTTTTTGTACCGGCTTTTCTGAATTCCCAGCCCTGATGCAGTTCAAATGAATCAACCTGTGCATGGGCCTGAAAAAATATCGTTGCGAGGAAAAATAAAATTAAGGGTGTTCTCATTTTAGTCTTTGAGTGCTTTTCGAAGTGCTTTCACTTCGTCGCCGATGATGAAGGGATTGGAATAACTTTCTTCGCTGGAAGCAAATGCAGGATGAATAAACTCCATATTACTATTTCGTTTTCCGCGAAGAGAAGAATGAAATTCAATGGCACCGGTACGCTGTGCAAGATCTTTGATATTATCTTTTCGCACACCACTTCCCGGCATGATGACAATTCTTTCATCGGCAGCTTTTATCAATGATGCGATCATTTCAACTCCTAATGGCGCTGTGGGTTCCTGTCCTGAAGTTAATATGCGCTGACATCCAATGTTGATTAATTGTTCCATAGCTTCAAATGGATCACGACAACGATCGAAAGCACGATGAAAAGTAAATTCCATGGGATAAGCTGCTTCAACCAAAGCGGCAGTTCTTTGCACATCAATGCTGCCATCAGGTAATAAAAGACCGGCCACCACGCCATCGCATCCAAGTTCTTTGCACAATAAAATATCCTGCACCATGATGTCGTATTCTTCTGCTGAATACAGAAAATCTCCACCACGCGGACGAATGATTGGAAACAAGGCTACATCAAATGCTTCCCTGCATTTTCTAATCATTCCAAATGATGGCGTGGTACCACCTTCTGTCAGTGCTGCACAAAGTTCAATACGATTCGCACCACCGCGAACAGCTTCTGCAGTTGTAGTAAAGTCTGTTGTAGCAATTTCAATCAGGTATTGAGATGTAGTCACGAGAGAAAGATTAGTCAGTAAATACTCTTTGCTTGAAATATTTTCGGACCTGCTTTTGAATGCATGGCGTAAGTAAATCCTTTTTGCAGTGCATATCCACCCACTCTTCCTTTTTTATCCAGGGCAATAAAACCCACCTGCACTTTGCGCGCTTTTTCGCCCTGCATTCTTACGATACGTTCAACAGCTCTTTTACAGGCCTGTTCGGGAGAAAGGCCCTGTCGCATCAGTTCTATTACTGTATGCGATCCGCAAATGCGCACCACTTCTTCACCCACGCCGGTAGCTGTTGCAGCGCCGATTTCATTATCAACATAAAGACCAGCACCAATGATTGGAGAATCGCCTACACGTCCCCGCATTTTGTAAGCCATGCCACTGGTAGAACAGCCACCACTCAGGTTCCCGTCATTGTCCAATGCTACCATGCCGATGGTATCGTGATTATCAATTTGTCCTTTGATGGTTTTGGAAGATTGCTGGTTGAGAATATCTATGGATTGTTGTGGATCGTATTTCGCGTCAATCAGCCATTTTTTCCAGGCTTTTTCGCTTTCAGGCGTTAGTAAATTCTCCTTTTGAAAACCGCTTTCCAACGCGAACTGCAGGGCACCTTCTCCTGCCAGCTGCACATGAGGGGTTTTTTCCATGACCATTCGGGCCAGACTAATCACATGTTTGATATGTTCAACAAACATCACCGCGCCGATATTTCCCTGATGGTCCATGATGCAGGCGTCGAGCGTTACCCTGCCGTCACGGTCGGGCAAACCACCATAACCAACGCTTTGATCCGAAGGATCTGCCTCCGCTATTTTGATACCGGCCTCTACCGCGTCGAGAGCGGAGCCGCCCGGTTCAAGCACGGAAAAAGCCTTTGCATTTGCCTTGGTATTGGGAGCCCATGTGGAGAGTACAACGGGATTATTCCTGACATTTGGACTTCCGTTCAATGCCGGCCGCAGCAACCAGCCGAGTATTCCCAAACCGGAAGCCTGCAGGAAATTTCTTCGGTGAAGCATGATGGTTCTGTTTAGTGCTATAAACATACTGACATTCTAACAGAAAAACGGAAAGGGAACAATATTTGAAGTTCAAACATTGATCTAAAAAATGACAATAGCGATTATTTCGGGGAGTCCAAGAGGGAACAGTCTCACCTTCCGCCTCGCCCTTCATCTGCAAAAAGCTTTGCAGTCAAAACACGAAGTGGAAATCATCGACTTAAGGAAGGTGGAATTCCCTCAGTTACAAACGGTGTTTACATCGGTGGAAACAACACCAGAAGAATACCGCGATGTGGCTGCACTGATGTTTCGTGCACAGGCATTTGTGCTGATTACTCCCGAATACAATGGCAGCTATTCCGCCCCTTTGAAAAACCTGCTCGATCATTTTCCCAAACAACATCGCAAAGTGTTTGGAATTGTGACCGCTTCTACCGGCATGCTGGGTGGAGTGCGTTCTGCTCTTCAATTACAGGAGTTAGTCTATGCACTGTTTGGAATTGGATCACCTTACATGCTTGTGACGCCGCAGGTAGATAAAAAATTCAATGCGGAAGGTGAACTGATGGATCCTTCATTTCAAAAGAGCGTTGACATTTTTGTCAGAGAATTTCTCTGGCTGGCTGAAACCATTGCAGGTGAGAGCAACACATGATTCAATCATTTTAAATCAGGTATATGAAACAGATCCTTCATAAAGCAAATACAAGAGGTCATGCCGATCATGGATGGCTTAACAGTTGGCACACGTTCAGTTTCGCCGGCTATTATGATCCGGAAAGAATTCATTTTGGTGCATTGAGAGTATTGAATGACGATACTGTTGCGGGAGGAATGGGCTTTGGTAAACATCCTCACGATAATATGGAAATCATTTCCATTCCATTGGAAGGTGCTTTGGAACATGGTGACAGCATGGGAAATGTTGGCATTATTCGCAAAGGTGATGTACAGGCCATGAGTGCAGGAACCGGAATTATTCATTCCGAAAAAAATGCAAATGCTGATCAGGAAGTAAAGTTTTTACAGATCTGGGTATTTCCCAATCGCAAAAGTGTAACACCACGATACGATCAAAAAAATTTCAGTGAAGACGAAAAGCACAATAAACTTCTGACCGTGGTCTCTCCTGTCAATAGCAACGACGGTGGCATTCAGATTCATCAGGATGCATGGTTTCACCTCACAAAACTTGATGCAGGTGTTTCTGTCGACTATGAAATGAAAAAACCAGGCAACGGTTTGTATGTTTTTATGATTGAAGGTGATGCTGCTATCAATGGAATAGAACTGAATCGCAGAGATGGACTGGGACTGAGTGAATTCACCCAGGCTACCATCAAAGCAAACAGCAATGCGGAAATTCTGCTGATGGAAGTTCCCATGCTGAATTAACATTTAAAATCTGAAATATGTCATTTAGAAAAATTGAAAAATATACGGACTATCAGGAAATGAGTGTGGGTCCTTTTAAAGTGAAACAACCCCTGCCCTCTTCTGAAATTGACGGACTTAGTCCTTTTCTGTTATTACATCATGCCGGTCCGCAAACACATGCAGCCGGCAGCATCAGGAACCGTCTCAGTCCTCACCCACACAGAGGCTTTGAACCGGTAACGTTTTTGTTCAGTGGAAAGATCCACCATAAGGACAGCGCAGGCAATGAAGGCTTTTTGCAAAGTGGCGATGTACAATGGATGACGGCCGGAAGTGGCATCATTCATAGTGAAGGTCCTTCAGATGAATTTGCAAAGGAAGGTGGCGAAATGGAATTGATTCAGTTGTGGGTAAACCTACCCCGTGAGCATAAAATGGCGCAACCGAACTATCAGGATATCCGAAGTGATGCAATGCCATTGATTGAAGAAGATGGTTTTCGTGTCAAACTTGTGGCCGGCGATTTCAGAGGACAACATGGACCTGCTTCTACTTTTACTCCGATGCTCGCCATGATGGCATGGTTTAACGAAAATGGCAAACTGGAAGTAGACATTCCCGAAGGCTTCCAAACTCTGCTCTATGTTCTTGATGGAAGTGTGAATGTAAATGGAACCGGTCTTGAAGGTCGTCAGCTTGGTGCGTCCCGCGAAACTGATAAAGGAACAAAGATCCTCGTTGAATCAAAAGCTATCGGTAAAATGCTAATTCTCGCTGGCGAACCCATTCATGAACCCGTTGCCAGCTATGGTCCATTCGTGATGAATTATCCCGGTGAAATCCGCCAGGCAATATTGGATTATGAGATGGGAAAGATGGGGATACTGGAGAGCTAGCGGAGTTGGGGGTGTGTGGGTTTGGCGTTTGGCGTTTGGATGGGTGGGGATGCGAGGGTAATTACTCTTTCCAACCACTACCCCAAAACTCTAAACTCCAAACCTTCGCACATCCCCCTTTTTTTTTACCTTCCTCTTTCATTTACCGGCTCATGAAGAACCTTATTATTATCCTGTCATTCTTTTCATTTTCAGCCTGCGCAGTGGCGCAGCAACAACAACCTCAAATTATTCCGCAGCCTGTCAGTGTGAAACAAGGTAAGGGAGAATTTGTCCTTCGCTCCAACATACCATTGGTAGTTTCAAACAAAGAAGATCGAAAAGCCGCTGAATTTTTCAACGACTATCTTCACCAAACCTATGGTTTTCGCTTACCGGCAGGTGAATGTGGACCGGAAGGATGTATCACCATCTCTACCAAATCTGCTTCAACTAACCGTGATGGCTACACGTTGAATGTAAATCAGACCGGCGTAATACTTGAAGGAGAAACACATGCCGGAACATTTCATGGCATTCAAACGCTGATACAATTGCTATCGACAGACGGGAAAGAAAATTATATCCCCATTCCTTTTGTTTCCATCAATGATTATCCCCGCTTCAAATACAGGGGCATGCACCTGGATGTCGCGCGTCATTATTTTCCCGTGTCTTTCATCAAAAAATATATTGACTATCTCGCGCTTCATAAACTCAATTATTTCCACTGGCATTTGACGGATGATCAGGGATGGAGAATTGAGATCAAAAAATTCCCGGAGCTTACTACCATCGGTGCATGGCGAAACGGAACGATCATTGGTCGTTATCCGGGTATTGGAAACGACAATTTACGCTATGGCGGATTTTATACGCAGGAAGAAGTCAAAGAAGTGGTGCAGTACGCAGCAGACCGTCATATTACCGTGATTCCTGAAATTGAAATGCCCGGACATGCATCGGCTGCCATTGCCGCATATCCGTGGTTAAGTTGTTTTCCTGATGAACCAACACTTATTCCGGCGCATCCTTCCATTGCCAGCCAAAATTCTCCTGGCAAACATGTACAGGAAACCTGGGGTGTGTTTGAAGACGTATTTTGTGCAGGAAAGGATTCAACATTTTTATTTCTACAGGCTGTATTGGATGAAGTAATTCCCCTCTTCCCTGCTCCCTATATTCATTTAGGCGGAGATGAATGTCCAAAAGCAAACTGGAAACGCTGTACCAATTGCCAGAAACGCATCAAGGCACTGCGATTAAAAGACGAGCACGAACTACAAAGCTATTTCGTGCAGCGCATGGAAAAATATGTGAACAGCAAGGGCAAGACGATCATTGGATGGGATGAAATTCTTGAAGGTGGATTGGCGCCCAACGCGATTGTAATGAGCTGGCGTGGTGAGAAAGGTGGTATTGAGGCTGCCAAACAGAATCATGAAGTGATCATGACGCCACAAAAGCCATTGTATTTTGATCATACACAAACAAAAAATGAAGATTCAGTGGTAATCGGCGGTTTCAATCCCATCGAAGCCGTGTATGCTTATGATCCGGTACCAAAAGATTTACCGGCTTCAAAAGAAAAATACATTCTTGGTGGTCAGGCGAATTTGTGGGCGGAATACATCAAAAATGAATCGAAGGTGGAATACATGATCTTTCCCAGAATGAGTGCATTGAGTGAGGTATTGTGGACACTGAAAGAAAAAAGGGACTGGAAAGATTTTGAAAGCAGATTATTGCAGCAATTCAAACGATATCAATTGTGGAAGGCGAATTATAGTCAGGCGTATTTTGAATTGCAATCAGCATTAGTGCCTACGGAAGATTATTCAGGAATTGCGTGGGAGGTAACAAATAAATTCCCTTCTCCGGTGTACAATTTTTTCGAAAGACAAATACTCAGTACCCCTGATTCGATTCCCGTTTATGACATAGCTGACCCATCGGTAATATTACATTGGCATTTAACGCCAGTGCGTTACAGTCTTATTCAGTTTAATAAGAATCGGCAGATGATTGAGCATTCGTCAACTCCTGCGGTTCTATATATCGATAGTTCGGGCACCTATAAAGTTGAGAGCAAAAATCTGAGGTCATATCCTGGATCAGGTTTGCATCTCCTGCGAAACAAGGACCTGCCTGAAAGTTCATTGGAGGTCACCATTTCATTCAATAAAGCCACCGGGAAAAAAACCAGCATTACCAAAAAACCAAATGAGCGTTATCCCGGACAGGGAGGTGCTTTTGGACTGGTGAATGGGATTTATTCCAACAAAGGTTTGAGTCACCCCGACTGGCTTGGATGGATTGGTGATGATATGGAAGCAACAATAGACCTGGGATCGGTGCAGGAGATTGATTCTGTTCGCATGCATACAATTGAACAAACGGGCAGCTGGGTGTACAGGCCTGCTTATGTGGAAGTATTTCTGTCTAATGATGGAAAGCAATTTACCAGTGCGGGAAGAACTACTGAATTTGTAAGAGATACATTAACGATGGCCTGGATGCCGTTAAGATTTAAGGAGAAAAAATCAGCGCGATTTGTGAGGGTGATTGCAAAGAATTATGGAACAATTCCCGCAGGTAATCCTGGTGCTGGAAGCAAGGCATGGGTGTTTTGTGATGAGATTCAGGTGAATTAAAAAGTAAAAGACCAAAACTAAAAAGTCAAACTGTTTAACCGCAAAGAGCCGCAATCCGCCCGTTGGCGGACGCGGAGAAAACATATCGAATTGGAGACACGCTTTGCGTAATCTGCGATTAAAAATCTTTGACTTTTTACTTTTGATCTTTGACTTTTACTCCTATCTCAGATCAACGACTTCTACTCCCGGATATTTTGATTTATCGAAAGTAAAGTCGGCATCCGTAACGGTTACATTGGGCTTCAGACTTGTGATCGTATAGCTGTAACGTCCACCCGACTTTTCAAGAAACTTAGCGCTGTACAATGACTTACCAGTTTTATCAACCAGCAAATACACTTTGTGGAAAGAACGTGTTTTATCTGTAGGTGTCAATTCGATTTCCTGAAGGGTCTTTGTTCCCTCTTTCTTTTCTCCATTGTATTTATAGAAGAAATCTTCGTCGTAGAAATTGGTGAGCAATTTTTGCGGAGTCATGGCATTACCAGAAGCATCCACATTGCTAATAGTCACTTCGTTTGAAGCTTTATCGTAGTTCCAGATTGTTTTACCATCAGAAATGATCACCATTCCATCCATCACAACTTTGTATTTGTTGCCTTTCATGGTAACGGTGCCTTTTTTGGTAGAAAGAACTTTTCCCTGCGCATTCTCTACTTTGTAAGTGAAGCTAGCCTGAGGGGCTTTATAAGTCTTAAACCTGGCGCTAACTGCGTCCAGAATCTTTTTGGCTTCAGGATCGTTTTTCGTAGGATTTTTGTCCTGAGCACCGGCGCTAAGTACCGCCGAAGCCAGCAATAATGTGAAGAATTTTTTCATCAAACGGGTTTTAAAATTCGCGCAAATATAATATTTACAGCCCTTTGGAAGGAATAACACCTCCAAGGTTTAACGCTTCGTATTTCTTAACGTTTAGCTTAGGGTTTCAAGATATTCAACCAGTTCCCCTTCGGTTTTGATCAATACTTCCC
>Ga0065721_10005180_pt1 | contig 15682 bp, 23 predicted proteins | sample Mesricmetagenome_FD_59108 | JGI IMG/M metagenome (GOLD analysis project Ga0065721, IMG submission 59108) | Mesophilic microbial community from rice straw/compost enrichment Sample: eDNA_1 v2 (version 2) | ecosystem: Engineered > Solid waste > Grass > Composting > Bioreactor | place: USA: Davis... | reverse complement strand
GACAGATGTACGGACGCGCTGACTACCAGCTCCTCCGGCAGCGAGTTCTGCTCGCCGCCTGACTGATCATCGATCAGGCTTCCAAAGGCCTCGTCGGCCAGGCTGCACCAAATTTGCGGATGAGCCCCTGATTGTCGCGCAGCAGTCGTTGCTGATCGTGCTTGGCTTTCAATACTCGAAGCGAGCGTTCGCACGGATAGTCCAGACTTGATCGGCTCCCGTATCTCGCTACCGATATTCGAGGCGCAGGCGCAATGCCGGGACATCTTCATCATGTTTGATCCGCCGATCGCCCGATCGGTGCCGGTAAAAGCAAATGAACCAAGAGACTCATATGCGCCTGCTCCCCCCATCGGCTTTCGTTGTGCGATTTGGGAAGTTCGATGGTTGAGGGAAAACGCTGAAAACGGTCGAAACGGGTTATCGCACGGCCGCGATGTCATCTTCACTATTGGAAGAACGTGATGCCGTTCGACATTCGTCAACTCCGCTATGCCATAGCAGCGGCCGATCACGGTAGCTTCTACAAGGCTGCGCGAGCATTGGATGTGGAGCAGTCCACCCTTAGCCGAAATATCCTCAAGCTGGAGCGCGCGTTGGGCCAGCGCCTTCTTCAGCGAATCCAGCAGGCCACCCTGTTGAAGAGCCGCAGCGGCATCGCCGCCGGCCAGAAGTTGATCGAGTAAATCAGCCGATATCACCCGCTCCTTGCGTCGGGACATAGTAGGACTCCTTCTTGCCCACTATGCCCGCCCACACACGGAAATCCTGACAGTCCCAAGAGCAGCTCGACTTGCAGACGCTGCATCGCGTCCGCGACCGAGTTGGTCGGCGAAAGAACGTCGCTGATGAACTAGAATCGGTGCTTGTTGCTCGAGCGTGGTCACATCGCAGCACAAGGACGGCCTATCTTGAAGCCGGTGGATTTAAGCGGCAGCCCGGAACAGCATTGCGAGAAAATTGGTAGGTAAGGCTGCTGTCTTGGCTTCATGTGCGGTTGGAGCCTTCAAAGTATGGTCAGCGCTATAGAGCAAGTGAAGATGGTTGCAGCCTCCCGCAACCAACTTTAGAGTACAATTGGCGCCGTTCCTTTTTGGAGCGGCGCCGATTGCGTTCAGGATGGCGGCGAGGACGCCGTGAAGCTCCAGGGCGGCGCCGCGACCGCCGCTCGGCGTCATGACGACTTTGCCGATGTGGGGCCGCAGGCTGTTGCGGAACTCTTCGGTATCGTGGTTTCCGCTCGCTAGATTCGCCTGCATGTTCTCGACCCAGCGGCGATATTCCTGCGCGATCCCAGGGTGCATCGGCACGAGTTCGATTGCGGCCTGGTCGGCGAGCTCGGCCTCGAGCGCTGCGCGTTCGGTATAGGCCTCCGTCAGCCGTGCCTTGATTTCATCATACTCGCCCAGGCCATCGGCGATCGCGCGCGTGAGGCGGTCGATGCGACCTTGTGCTTTGGTGAGCTGGCGCTCGGCCGTGCGTCGCGCCGATCGGCGGCGCTGATTTTCTTCGGCCGATAACAGGCGCCATTCGTCGACGAACTCTTCCACCCATTCGGGCGTCAGCATCCGGTGCTTCAGCGCCTCGATGACGCGATTCTCGAGCTGGCGCGTGCTGATCGTCGTGGCGTTGGTGCATGTTCCCCGGTTCCGCCGGGTCGAGCAGCCCCAGCGTTCGTTGCCGAGTACCGTCACGGTTCCGCCGCATATGCCGCATTCGACCAGACTCGAAAGCAGGCGCTTCGGCCGCCGCTGCGATCCGGGCGATCGATGAGCGTGGGCGGCGAGGCGGTGTTGAACGGCTTGCCACAGCGGTTCGTCGATTATGCGCAGCTCCTCGACCTGCGTTTCCACCCACTGCTCGCGGGGATTCGGCTTCGACAGCCGCTTTCGGGTGACGGGGTGTTTTTCGAAGCGCTGGCGGTTGTAAACGACCCTGCCGGCATAGAGCGCGTTGTGAAGGATACCGTTGGCCCGCTTGCGGCTCCCCATGATCGTGCTCGCGTTCCATTCGCCACCCCGCGGAGAGGCGACGCCGTCGCGGTTCAGATCGCGCGCGATCGCAAGAGGGGAACGGCCCGCGAGATATTCGCGGTAGATACGCCGCACGGCGTGGGCCTGGTCTTCATCGATTTCGGCCCAGCCCCCTTCGGGGCGGCCGCGTCCGTCGAGCTTGTAGACGGGGCGATAGCCGTAGCTGCGCCCACCGGGGATTCTGCCCGCGCGGGCGTTGCCGATCTGGCCCCGGCGGACCTTGTCACCCAAATCCTTTAGGAAGGTCGCCGACATGGCGCCCTTCACGCCGATATGAAATTCGGAAACCTCGCCATCCGCGAGCGTGTAAATGCGCGTCCCGGCGAAGCGCAGCGCCTTGAAGATGTGAGCGATGTCTTCCTGATCGCGCGACAGGCGATCGAGCGATTCGGCGATGATCACGTCGACGCGATCGCCCGCCTCGAGCATCGCGTTCAGCCCCGGGCGGTCGCGGGTCGCGCCGCTGATCGCATAGTCGGAATAGACCTGCTCGACCGTCCAGCCCTGCGATACCGCGCGCTCCGAACAGATGTGGACCTGATCGTCGACGGACCGTTCATTCTGCCGGTCGCTCGAAAACCGAGCGTAGATGGCGCAGCTGACCATGCGGGGATTCCTGCGATTGTGAGTCGTGACCGCGCATCTTGGCGGCAAAAATCATGCGCGCAAGCGCGCGCGCGGGGTGGAGACCCTGGTCGTTCGCCGGTTTGGGCAAGCGATGCTTCACGCGGCCGCGCGCTCCTGCCAGGCGGCGGTGCAACGGCGGACGGCGGTTTCGAAGTGCTTGGGGTTGTGCTCGATGCCGGTGAAGATCCTGCCGGCGCGGATCGCGGCGACGCCGGTGGAGCCGGTGCCCATGAAGGGGTCGCAGATCGTTTCGCCGGGGACGTTAGCGAGGATCTTGCTCATCAGGATGTCCGGCTTGGGCGTCGGATGGCCGAAGCGCGCTTTGCCTCGCGGAGCGCCGGTCGTTGTGACGCGCAGCTTTTCAGCCAGCGTTCCGATCGGGTGATTGCCGCGGCGCCAGGCGTGGACGTAGAATTCGAGGTCAGATCGATAGCTCTTATTCGCGATCGGTTGCGGGTTCGGCTTCTGCCATGCGAGCACGGCATGCCGATGGAAGTTACCCCTCAGGTGGACCAACAGATCCGCGAGCTGGTCGTTGCTCGCGAAGACCACTGCCCCGCCGCATTGGAGCGGATTGATGATCGATAGGTCAAAGTCGCGGTGGAGCTGTTCTTCGACGATCTGATCGAAGTGCGGGCGGGCCTTTCGATAGCGACCGCCGCCCTCCGCTCGCATCTTGTAGGGGGGATCGAGCACGTCCGCCTCCATCCACCCTAGGGTGGGACGGATGGCGTAGGCGTCGCCCAGGAAGAGGCGGTGCGGGCCGATGGTGACGGTGGGGGTCAAATCTTGGCTTTCCGGAATGCGTTGCGGGAAACGATGTGCCGGGTGCCGTCTTCGAACTCGATTTTCGCGGAGTTCATTGCGCCGCGGGCGATGACGCGGCATCGCTGGCCGTAGCGATCGGGCAAATTTGCACGCCACCGCCAAATGCGATCGTAGATCGGCGCCTCCTGACCTTCCGCAACGGCGAGATTTCTGCGCGTCATCTTAGCCTCCAGCCGGCGATGCGCCGGACATAGTTGGGGCCGCGGCCGACGTCGGCGCGGATGAGATCGAGGGAGACGCCGGCGAGCGCGAGAGCGCGGATTCGATCGTTGCGGGTGATCGTATCCTGGTGGCGCTGCTGCCGGCGCGCGGTGCGGGCGAGGGCGGCTTTCATCACAGCGTCCCCGTCGCGACGCCGCCGAGCGTGTATGTCGGATCGGCTTTGCGGATGGGCTGGCGGATCGTCAGCTTCGCGCCGGCGCGAACCGCCTCCAACTGTTCCTCGAAGGTCTTGGGTCGCGCGACTTCGGCACGGCGTTCCGCGGCGCGCGCGTGGCGCCAATGCGCCTTTGCGTCGTCGAAGGACATGGTCGCAAGCAACTGCCGGAACGCATAGATCTGCTTCACGCCGATCGGCGGCCAGTTCGGCTCCGACGTCAGGCCTTCGCGCGATCGTCCCGGCAACCGGGGCGGCGGCAGTGTTTCGCCGCGCTGCGCGAGTTCGACCGCGAGTTCGTCCCGAATGCGATAGGCCGAGGAGAGGCCGATGACGACATGCAGCGCCGCGCGCCGGACGGGCCATCGATCGCGTAGCAGCGCGCGCAGCGCCTCGCGCTGGCCGTCGGTCACGAAGCGAGCGCTCTCTGCCTGGACGTGGCGCCCGCCGCGCGCATCGCAGCCGGTGAGTGTAAGGCCCTTGCGCGCCAGGCGGCGCACAAGGCGATTACGGATCCGGGTGCAGCTGGTCTTCGATACGCCGGTCCGCTCGGCGATCTTGGCGGTGCCAAGCCCCTGTTGAAACAGTGTCTCGACCTCGGCGCGCTTCGCCTTCGTCAGTTTGACACCGGAATAGGCGACGCCGCCGCCCGGCGGTGGGAGGGGCGCCTTACCATTGGCCTTTAGCTCGCGGCTGTAGCGCCGCCGCTCTTCGGCGATGCGGCTGGCCGAAATGCCCATGCGCAGCTGGATATCGATGCCCTTCAGACCCTTGCGAAGCATCAGGCGCAGGCGCTCGACCTCCTCAGGGTGAAGGCGGCCGAAGCGGTCTCGGCGCGCGGGCCGGTGGCCCTTCCTGACGCAAAGCTCCGCCATCACCGCGTTGCAGGCGCTCGCCTCGCTGACGCCCATCGCGGCACCGATGCGGGCGAAGGACCAATTTTCTTCCTCCCGCAAGCGGACGGCCTCCGCGAGCCGGGATCCCTGCAGCTTGGGCTTCGGCGCAGATCCGACAATGACGGTCTTCAGGCCCATTTTGTGCGCCATCTGCTGAATTGCGCACCAGCTGCGCTCGGGCAGCGCGTCCGTGACGCCGTTGAGGCCTTCGGTCGGGTACAGCTCCGCGAGAATGGCGCGCTCTTCTGATGTCCAGGGCGGGGATTTAGGCATTGCCATGATCGCGGCCCTCCCGCGCCATTTCGCGGTCGATCGCGTCGATGAAGGCGAGGCCGAGGGCGACGGCCTGGATAGCTTTCATCCGGGCGCCGGGGAGGGTGCGGCGCTCTTGGGTGCCGGCGGCCCGTTCGGCCGCGATCAGCATGAACTTGTGCGCAAGGCCGCCGATCGCCTCGAGGCCCTTGGCATCGTCGGCCGCGGCGTCGTGGTCATAGGCGACGATCGCGCGGGCGCGCTCGCGCATAACGTCGGTGAGCGACTGGCCGAAAATGCTGTCGATCGGGAAGTCGGTGGTTGGGGCTGTCATGCTGCCAATCCTTCCGTCAGGAGGGCAAGGCGCGCGGCGTTGCGCTCGATCGAGCGACGGCGGGCCTTGACCCTGCAAGTGTGGATGTGAACCAGGCGGACGCATTCGTCGCTTTCCGCTTGGGTGAGGCTGCGCGTTCGATTGATCGCCTCGAGCTGGGCGATGCGGGCCTGCAGCGCGGCGTCGGAGAGGCGGCTCATCTCGCCACCTTTCCCATGCTGGGGTTGCCCAAGTGCCACTGGTGGCAGCAACTGCAACGGTAGGGCTCGAGCGCCGCAGCGCTGCGCGCCTTTTCCTTGTGGCAGGTGTGGCGTTCGCGGCCGCGCTGCAGGAGGCGCCGGCGATGCTTCAGCGCCGCCGCCTTGGTCGGCCAAGTGACCTTGCCGGCGCATTGCGCCTGTGGGTTGGGCGGCGGGGTCACTTGCCATAGCCCATCGCGGACAGCATCTTTGCGACCAGATGCCATACGTGGAGATCGAGGCGGCGGTGGCCGGTGACCTTTCCTGAACGAGTGGTCTGTTTCCGCCGCATGGCGTCGTTGAGGGCGTCGACCGATCGGCCGCGATAGGTCTCGCCCTCATAATCGCCGACCTTGAGGGTGCCGCCAACGTTGTGGATCATGGCGCGCGCGATCTCGGTCACCTGACCGTCGATCGCCGACCAGAGTTCGACGCGGACGACGATCATTGGAATTCAGCTTTCGCGGCCGCGAGCTCGGGCTCGTAGCGGGTGCCGCAGAAAGGGCAGAAGGTGGCGAACATGCCGACTGCCTTCTTCTTTCCGCGCCCGCCCTCGATCTGTTCGGTAACGATCATCGGCCGCGGTGTCTGATCGGGACCAAGCATGATCGGCAGCATGATGCGGGTGTTCCGCTCCGCGAGCATGGCGTCGACGGTGGTGATGCAGTCGCAGGCCATCACGCAGCCTCCTGCTGGGCCGCGGGGGCCGTCAGTTCGTGGAAGCGTTCGAGGAAGCGGCGGCGGGCTTCGTCGGGGTGCCAGCATTCGATGCGCTGGCGGGGCTGGTCGGGCGCGCTGCCCCAATACCATTTGTCGGCGGGCATCAGGCGGTGCGCCTCGATGATCGCCATGTCGATGTCCTGCGCCTTGATGCAGTCGAGGTGCAGATCGACGCTGAAGGCCTGTTCGATGGCTCTTTCGACCCGGCGCTCTATGCGGCGATAATCGGGAAGCAGCGCCTTCAGGGGGCGGGTGACATCGCCCAGATAGGCTTCTGTCGCATCGTGCAGCAGCGCCGCGAGCGCGGCCTCGGGCGGGACGCGGCGGCTGATGTGAACGCAATGCTCGGCGACCGAATAGAAGTCGCGGGTCTTCCCGGCAAAGCGGCAGATGCGCGACAGCGACAGAGCGATGTCATGGATGTCGATGTCATCGGCATCGGGGCAGGTCAGGTTGAACAGGGCGCCGTTAGAAAGCATGATGACGGCCGCGGGCAGATCGTCAGGATCTCCGGGCGCAATCTCTGGCTGCGCGTCGTCAATCGGATCGTCGATGCGGCTGCAGCAGGCGTCGCAATAGAGGCGCGAGCCGCGCCAGACCCAGCCCGGGGGCGGGTAGCTGTTCGGGGTGTTGAATTCGGCGCTACAGCGCGCGCAGACGTGGATATGGCCGTTATCGGGCATCGGCGGTCTCCTTTTCGGGCTGGGGTTGCGGGGCGGGCAGCTGCTGCAGGCAGGCGATCGCCCGCGGTGCCTGGTCGACCAGCAGCTTCGCGAGGCCGGGGACGCCGTTCTCTCCGCCGGATTTCCAGCCCATGAGGGCCGACAGCTCTGCGACGACGGCGTCGGTCAGGGTCGGGTGGATCGTCGGCGGGTCGGTGTCGGCTTGAAAACGGGTGACTTCGCGGGCCATGGCTAATTCCTTTCAGGCTCAGTTGGCCGGCGCCCGGGGGGCGTCGGGGTTCTCGAAAATCCAGCAGTGGGAGCTGATGCCGTCGGGGCCGTTCACGCCCTTGTCGGCGACGTATTTCCGGCGCTGCGAACCGCGCAGGAGCTTCTTCAATTCGTCCATGCGGACCGGGGAGAGATTGAGATTGCGGACGCGCTGATCGAACTGGTTGAGGTTGATCGCGATCAGGTTCGGCTTGCGATGCCGGTTAATGCTGTCTTCCGGCTTGGTGCCGACCTTCGCCTCGGTGGCGAGGATGAAGTCGACCTTGTCCCAGAATTCGGCGACCAGCGGGTGATCGCCGCCAGCGGACAGCTGCCGATCGAGCGCCATCAAATCGATAAACCGGATCGTGCGGCCGATCGCTTCCTCGCCCGCCTCCCGGTCGACGGGCAGGACGGCGGCGGTCGCCTCGAGCGCTGCCGCCAGCTGCGCGTGGTTCTTGATGCAGCGGGTGTTGTGAAGGCCCTTGGTCCGGCCCTTCATATTGTCGCGGTGGAAGCGATATTGCGCGAAGAAGGTTTCCAGCCACCGCTTTTCGGCGCGGACGATATGGACGATGATGTCGCTGACGTCCTCGACCTGCAGCTGCTCGATCCGCTCGGCCGCCGCGGGGCTTTCGTCGGTCCAATGTTCCTTGTCGAAGCTGAAGGACATCAGGCGCTCGAGCACGGCCGTGATGCTGTCGATGCGCTCATTCTGCATCAGATAGATGGCGCCGAGGAAGGGCGGCTCGACGGTCTCTGTGCCGCCGGTGCGCGCTCCGGTGCCACGCGGGTTGCGGCCGTTGTAGAGGGTGAGAAGCTCTGTCCAGTCGAACTGGCGCTGTCCGCGGCTTTCGTCGCGCTTGCCCTCGATCAGGCCGACCGGAAGGTTGGAAACCTTCATCAGGTTGCGGCCGACGAAGGCGGCGGTACCGGTGTTGGGGTTGAAGCCTTCGTATCCCGACCGCCCCAGCAGCTTCCACAGGAAGGTGATCAGCGTCGTCTTGCCGGATCCGGCGTCGCCGGTGATTTCGAGGAAGCCAAGGCTTTCGTGCGCCTTGCGGATCTGCACCGCAAAGAGCGCCATCATGAAGAAGGCCAGGGTGGTGAAACCGCGCTCGCCCCAGCCGATCCACAGATCGCGGATCCAGCCGAACTGGCGGCGGTCGGGGTTATAGGTGATGTTGAGGATGCGCTCGGGCGTCCGCAGCTTCACCGCGGCCTTGCCGAAGTCGAAATATTTCTCTGAATTGATCTGGACGAGGCGGCCGTCGCGGACGGCGATCTCGCCAAACACCCAGGCGCGGTGCGCGTCGGAATAGCCGGTGAAGGGCAGCGGCTCGACGATTTTGATATTCTTGATCTGTTGCCGCATCAGGCGGTCGAGCTGCTCCGCCGTTCCCGACCAGCCGCCGGCGAAGGCCATCAGGCGCTTCTTGAATTCGCCGCTCGACGCGCAGGCATTGCTGCTGAAGCGCGCCTTTACGGTCTGACGGTGGCGCTCGGGGAAATCGACCTGCAGGAAGAAGTTGGTTTCATCGAGCGTCTCGTCCCGCTCCATGTACAAGATGCGGAAGGCGCAGTTCGCGATCTCTTCGACATCGAGGCGCTGGCGCCGATCGCCGTCGTCGTCGTCATAGGTGATCTTCGCCGCCCATGTCCGGTTGTCGAAGCGGAAGGTGAAGTTGGAGAGGCCGCGGTGATTGTGGATCAGCTTGGCCTTGTCGCGGGCGGTCTCCGCGATCGTGATGGCCCCGTTCCACAGATATTCGTCGATCATGACCCGCGAGAAGGGCGCGCGGTCGGGGTCGCCCTTCCAGTCCAGGTGCCGGATGAGCAGGTCGTTCCAGTCGAGCTTGCTGCCCTCGCCATCGGGCCGCACCTGGGCGGCCGTGGCCTCCCATCCCTCTAGCCGCGCCAGGCGGACGAATTTGCGGGTGAAGCTGACGCCGGCGGCGCCGACGTCGAAGGCGAAGACCAGTTTCGGCCGATGCTTGGGGTTCTTTTCGGCGATGACGCGCAGCAGCTCGGCGAGCGAATGCTCGGGCCAGTTGTTCACCGACATCAGGCTGACCGCGGTGATGCCGGCCTGCACCAGCGACGTAGCGTCGAAGATGCCTTCGGCCAGCCATATCTCTTCGGCGGCCGCCAGCATTTCCCAACTGATCGTCGGCCCCTGCCACCAATGGCCGGCCCATGACCCTTCGTCCGGGTTTGTCTTTGCGAGTTCGGGGTCGATCCAGCGGAAGCGGGCCTTTTTCTCGAAACGGCCCGGTCGGTCGATCAGCCTTTCCCACCAGCTGCCGTTCGCGAGTGGGAAGCGCACCGTCGCTGTGGTCAGGTTGCGCTTGCGATCGTGATAGGTCTCCTGCGCGTAGGATCCGCGCAGCAGCTGCAAGTCCAGGAATCGCTCGTGCGAAAGATAGGCGTCGGCGGTGGCGTTGGGCTCTGTCTCGCTGGCCGGCGCGCGCTTCGACCAGTCCTCGAACAGGTCGGGCAGCTGGTTGCGGACGGTATCTTCCCATCCGCAATTTTCGAGCCGCCCGCATTTGACCATCCGCGGCTGGTCGGCCGAGCAATAGACCTCCCACTTGCCGCATTGGGGGCAAAGGCCCTGCTGAAGCCATTTTCCCTTCTGCGACTTGAAGCGGAAGGTGGATTTCAGACCGGAAAGAATGTCGTCGGCAAGGGCCATCGGGTGTCCGTTGAAAGGGTGCAAAAAGGGGGCCGGCGAAATGCCGGAAGGCGGGGTTTGAGCGGGGTTTGGGGGTCAGGCTGCCTGGTCGTTATCGAACATGTCGATCGTGCCGGTGTCGTAGCCCGGCGGCGGCGGGAAATAGGTTTTCCGCGTGACGCTCTCCGGCGCCATCGGAATGTCGAGTTGGGGATTGGGGATCGCGCTGGGCGAGAGGCCGTAGACGATCGTCATCTGCGCCTTCCAGGTGAAGCCGCAGTCGGGGTTCATGCAAAGCGCGAACAGATCCTTCGTCGTCGGTGTCACCAGCTCTGACGTGCGGATGTAAGAGGGCGCGTGACAATGCGGGCAGGGGATCATCGAATGCCGCTGGCGCAGGTTCGGATCGTCGCCCGCGACGACATTGCGGACCTTGCGGGGCTGCGCGGGGGCGTTCACTGGCCCGCCTCCCGCCGGATCATCCGCGCCTCGGCGCGCATCGCCAGCGCGGTTGCAATGACTTCATCCGCCGCCGCCTCGATCTCTGCGGCTTCGTCGGCCGTCACGATGCCGTCAGCGTGGGCGTCGAGCACGGCCTCGGCGAGGTCGCTGGTCTGTTTCGACTGGCGGGCAAAGAGGATCAGCAGGTCGCGCCCCGTCGCCGCAATGGTCGGCGTCGGTACCAGCTCGAAACCGCCGCGGCGGGCGAGCAGATGGGTGACGTGCGGGTGGCCGGCATGACCGACCGTTTCGGACTCGAGCGTCGCAACTTCGTCGATGCGCAGCCATTTGTCGCGCCGCTTGTGGCAACAGGCGCTGACATGCTGCTGGGGGCGCTGAATGCGCTCGCCCGCGGCCTCCTGACCGCCATAGGCGCGCACCAGCTGGCCGCAGGCCGTCTTGAGCTCCTGATCCTCGACGGAGAGGGTGATATAGCGATCGTCGCTCACCGTTCGCCTCCCGCTTCGGGTTGAGCGAGCGCGGCGCGGCGCAGATCCTCGAACTGGTCGAACGGCACGATCCAGCACTTCTCCCCGTCGCTGCCTTCAATCGAGCAGCGGCGACCATTGCGAGCCGTGTAATAGTCTTGTGCAGCATCAAGCACTGCCTGCGCAGCTGCTACGAGGCGGGGATTGCCGTCCCCCTCGCCTGACGGCGCGCCGACGCGGCAGGGCGAACGAATGAAGCCGCCGACGGTGATTTGCACGCCGGTTCCGGCGGGGATTGCAGGGTCGGTCACAGCACCATCTCCCGCGTGTCGCGCTGGTTCGGGCGGCGACGAGCGAGGGCACGGTTCGAACGATCCGCCATCACTCGCCTCCCGCTTCGGATTAAGCGGTGCCAGCTTCGCAACTGCTGCATGGTCGGCGCGCTCATATTGCCTCTCCGTCCGGGGCAGTAAGATGATGGAATTTACTGCCTTCCGCGCCGCGGAGGATGCTGGCAGCAAGCGCCAGGCAGCAGCGGCGGGCAGGGGTGACCGCGCAGAGGCCGCAAGGGGGCGCGTCAGATGCAAAGGGCGAACAGGCCGCAGGGGCCGTGGGGAGGGGCGTCTCCGCCCCCGCGGCCTGTTCGCAGTCCGGCTGCGCCGCCGACGACAGGACGGCGCGCCGGATTGGCGGGTGGATGGTTCCGCCAATCGGATGATGATGGAGCCCCCCCGCCATGGTCAGGCGACCTTCCGGCGTTCGGCTTCGCGCCGGTCGCTCCGGCGCAGATCTATGCCGCAGAAGCGGTCTTCGACATGGCCGTCGACCATGATTTCGCGCGGGTAAATGTCGGGACGCAGATCGTGCCGGGAGATACCGTAAAGGCGTTCAGCCGTGAGGACATAGTCCACGGGCATCTGCCTTGTCTGGTTCATCCACCGCCACACGGTGGGCTGAGCAACCTTCAAATCACGGGCGAGCTGACTGTCAGACCCAGCGAGGTCGCGGCAGGCGGTGAGTGCTTCAAATCGGGTCGGCGTCGTTTCCATGCGCCTATAGCTATAGAAGCTTCTATAGATGTCAATAGATAAAACCGCAGTGCCGTGGCTATAGGTGTTTCTATAGGTCCGGTTGCCATGGTGGACGCTGAAAACGATGCGATTCGAGGCGATCGACTGGCCGAACGGCTTGGAGCGTGCGGAATTTCGCAGGCTGAGTTGGCGCGCCGCATCGGCGTGAAACAGCCGAGCATCGCAGCGTTGATCTCAGGGAAATCGCAGCGGACCCGCCATCTGCACCGGATCGCTCGAGAACTCCGCACGTCACCCGAATATCTGACCGCGGAAGTCGATGATCCGGGCAGCGATGCGCCGGCACTTGCTGATCATCGACGCGGATTTCGCGGGGCCGCTTCGATGCCACCCGAAGATTTAGGCTTGGTCGCGATCAGGGAAGCCGACCTGACGCTGGGCGGGGGAGGGGCCTATCTTGACAGCGCGGTAATGGAAACGCAGCGCTATTTCCCGCGCGACTGGTTGCGCGAGTTCACCGACGCACCGCCGCATATGCTGGTCTTTGCCCGGCTACGCGGCGATTCGATGAAGCCGACGCTGGTCAACGGGGCGATCGTCATCATCGACCTGCGCCGCCGGCGGATCGACGAACAGGACGAAGTCTGGGCGATCGCCGTCGCCGACATCGGCATGGTGAAGCGGATCTGGGCGAACGCCGATGGCAGCTACAAGATCAAGAGCGACAATCCGAATGTGAGCCCCGAGATCGCGGTCGACGATGAGATGTTTGTCATCGGCCGCGTCGTGGCGTCGATCGGGAAGCATTAGATCAAGAGCCGGGGGGAGGGCATGGCGAACAAGGCAAAAAAGGGCGAGGCGCTGTGCCCGCACTGTAAACAGCCGTCATCGGTCAAGGCGGTGCACTGTCCGCACTGCGGGATCACCTTTACGCAAGCCGAGATCGATGTACGGGGACAGGCAGATAACTATGCGAGCGCGGTGTCGAAGGATGATAAGACGGCTGGCCTGATCGGCTGCGCGGCCGTTATTATCGCGATACTCTTACTCGCGACCTGCGTCGGGGGCGACGATAAGATTGAAGGGGATGCTGCGAAGACTGCGGCCTCACGAACAGGCGATCCAAAGCTCGACGTGATCGCGCTCTATGATTCTGTGAAATCCACAGTGGCGCCTTGCGACGCAGCGGCCTCGCGGATGGCGGATGCCATGCAGCGCGGAGATATCGTCCCCGCCTATCGCGCCGCCAATCAGGCCGAAGATGCGTGTTTGGGGACGAGCAGCGAGATACGCAAACTTGACGTTCCAGGGAGCGTTACCGGCGAACATCGAAAGACGCTGGAGGAAGCGCTTGAAGCGTGTGACACCGCATATGTCATGAAATGGTCCGGCGCACGCAAGGTGAAGAACATCGTCAATGGCGATGCGAAGCCGTCCGACGTGGTCGAGCTCGAAGACACGACAAAATTATTCCAGAGCGGGCAGATGCTGTGCGTGGGCGGCATTGTTGCCGCCGCAACTGCGCTGGGTGCGACCGCTACCGAATTGGGTATTGAGGAAGCCAAAAAGTAGTTGGGGGACAGGGTTGGCGCAATGACACCTATCGAACTTAAGTGGGGGCCGAATGCAGTCCCCTTTCCGCCGTTCACGGGCGCACCTTGTATTGAGATCCAATTCACCTTTACACCGCCGGCTCTCGCCCCGGATGGGACCAAGCGAATGGTCGATCTGCAAACGGTGTGGGCGCTTGTCGACACCGGGGCAGAGCGTTCTTGTATCGACGAGACGTTGATACCTACTGGTGTGCCGTCGATTGAGAGCGTGCGAAATATCGGCGCAGCGGGTTCGGCGATTTGTCATATTTATCAAGTCGCGCTGTTCTTCCCGATCCCGAGTTTCTTACTGGAGTGCGGAGTGGTCACTATGCCGCATAATCCGGAACTGCCACATCGTATGATCCTTGGGCGGCAAACGCTGCAGTTTTTTGAGTTTTCTTATAATGGCGTGCAGGGCATGAGTGGCCTCCGCAAAATTGATAATTCGGATGCGCGCTAGCGACTTTCTAGCCTGATCGCTGTCTTCAATCCGCCGCTGCCGTCGAGCGTGTGGGTCGCTTCGTCGACTAGCCAGGCAAGGCTGTCGATCTCGCTATCCCATCCCTTCAGCGTAATGCGCGCGTTCGGAATCAGCGTCGGGTCGCCCAGAGCAAGGTCATAGGTGAAGGTGAAGGTTCCGCGCTTGCGCTTCGATGCCTCGCCCCTGGCGGCCGCCTCCGCGTCGTTGCGGTTGGCATAGGTGCGGCGCAGCTTCTTTCGCTTGCTTCCCCCGACCTTGACGGTGACATTCTTGCCTGCGGCCAGATCCCGATACTGCGCTTCCGCGCCGTCATATTCGTCGCGCGATTCGGCGGCGAACTCCCATGCCCATCCGTCGCCGTCCTTCTGCAGCGTCAGCGCGGGCAGGGGATTGCCCCCGGCGGTGGTGGCGGCGCCTACGGCCATGAAGACCAGCGCGCCGCCCTTGGGTGTGGCGACCGCATCGTAGCGGCGGCCGAGATCGCGGACGAAGGCCATATCGCTCTTTGCCTTCTGGTCGATCGCCGCGATCGGCTTCGATGCCAGGTCGGGGTGAATACGCGGTGCCAGGCCGTTGCGCCCCGCGATTTCGGTCAGGATCGCACCGAGCGTCGTGTCCTTCCAGATCTTGCGCCGGCGTTCGCGATAGGTGCCGGTCAGGTCGGCCGCCCGAGCGCGAATGATGACGACGTCGGGCGGGCCGCTGCGGCGGACTTCGTCGACCTTGAAGCGGCCCTTTTCGACCAGCCCGATCGTGACATTCGTCCCCTTTTCCCACCCCATCGCGAGCAACAGGGTGACGCCGCGGCGCAGCGGCGCCAGCGCGCCGTCGTGGTTGTGCAGCGTCAGCTCGAGCACATCGGCTTCCTCGCCCCGCTTTTCGGTCAGCGTCAGCGACAGGTGGCGCGGGTTGACCTTGTCGGCCAGGTCGGTCCCGTCCTCGAGCGTCAGGCGGATGGCGGCCTTGTTTCCCTCCACTAGTCCACCCGCTCAAAGTCGATGGCGAAGTCGACGCGGCGCGGGATGCCGCCGGCGATGATGTTGGTGCCGCTGTCATCGAGCCCGACCAGCACATATTGCCCCCACTGCCGCCCGGCCCCGTCGACCAGCGGCTGCGGATCGCCCGTATCGGCCATTTCTACAAGGCGGTCGATCGATCCGAAGCTTCCGGCGATCTCGGGGATCAGGCTGCCGTAGAGGCTGACATTGTCGTCGCCCGGGCCGACGAACTGGCGCGCGGCGCGGGCGCCGAAACGCTCCGAGGCCGCGTGGCGCCATGTGCGGCGGCGCTGATAATTGTCATAGGCGAGCGATTCCATGCCGAAAACGAACAGTCCCCAGCTCATCAGCGTGCGCGGTCCCGCGACCGTCGGCGCATCGACGCCGGGGACCGCAGGCGGATCCGGAAACAGGCCCTTGACCAGGCGCTGCAGCCGCGCCGCCTGATAGCGCGCGGCGTCGACGCGGGTCTTCCATCCGTCGAAGGGCAGGCTGATCGAGCGGAGCGGCGCCGGGATCTTGGTCGGGATCTTCATGGTCAGAAATCCTCGAAGGCAGAGCGGCGCCGCGCGCCCTGCGCGGCCTCGAGGCGGCGCATGACTTCATCGGCGAGCGCCTTCACGTCCTGCCCCTCGCTGCCGTAAACATTGATCGTGATCGGCGCAGGGGCGGCCGCGACGGTTGCCGACGTGCCGCGCGTGGCCGCGGCCGCGCCGCCCGGAGCGGCATAGGCGGGG
>Ga0065721_10051225_pt1 | contig 15684 bp, 22 predicted proteins | sample Mesricmetagenome_FD_59108 | JGI IMG/M metagenome (GOLD analysis project Ga0065721, IMG submission 59108) | Mesophilic microbial community from rice straw/compost enrichment Sample: eDNA_1 v2 (version 2) | ecosystem: Engineered > Solid waste > Grass > Composting > Bioreactor | place: USA: Davis... | reverse complement strand
CCTTAGTGATGCCGGCCGCAACCTGCTCGATATTCGATCCGGCCAAGCTCGCCGCCTGGTCAACGCGCTGAATGCTCTCGGCGGTTTCGTTGAAGCGCTGCGCGACTTTTGCGAGCCGGTCCAGTTCGTTTCGGATCGTGTTGAAAAAGCTGACCGCGGCGCCGATCGTGAACGCCGCCGCAATCTGCGCGCCGATGCCGGCAAATTCAGCTTTGACCTTGCCGCCAAACGCCGCCGCAGATGCGCGCGCCTCTTCCAACCCACGCCGGAAGGGCTCTGTGTTGATGCCGAGTGTTGCGCGGTCAGTTGCCATGGATTTCGCGAAGCGTCTGCAATTCCCACTCTGTCAACAGCGTCAGCTTGACTCCGTTGTTCTCCGCGTCCGCGTAGCCTAGCCAGATGGTCTTAGCCATCGGCATTGTCCATGCCTCGTGCTCGGGAATGCCCAGAGAAACAAGGCGGGCAATGATGCGGAGAGCGACCGGGACAATGCTGGGTTTCGTTTTCTTTTTCTCGCCGCCGGCCTTCGCGTTGAAGCTCTCGGCGGTTTCAGGCAGCGAGGCGAAGTCTTCGAGATAGCAGCGGAATTTCTCGGCCTCGCGCGTGAGATTCCACGGCCACCACGCGACGGAATAGCGAAGACGACGCGGGAATTTCACGCCGCTGGTTAGCGGATTTTTCGTGCGGCAAACGCCGACAGCGATTGCCAAGGCTTCGACAGAATCAATCGCGCCAGACGCAACGGGAGATCCGATGGCGCGCAGATATTCGTAATGCGCCCAGGAAAACGGCTGAAGATCGAACCCTAAGACGCGGTGGCGCTTATGAATCAGCGCCTCAAAGTAGGGGTCTTGCGGGATCATGCCGCCGCCCTATTTAGGAGGTCGCAGAGTAATCGACGGAGGAATACTTGGTCACGGAGACAGACAGCTTGAGAGCGCGGCCGGCTGGCGTGGATTCGTTGATGCCGGTGATCGCGCCCAAAACGTTTCCGTCGTCATCGACCAGAAGCGAACCGTTGAGGTCTTCGCCAAAGTCAGTAATCTGGTTGCCATCCTCAACGATCAAATCGTAAGAGCGGGTCGCCGTGTTGGAATCGGAAAAAGTGTCCAGCACAACATTCCCGTTTTCGTCCGTCACCTGCTCATTCCACTGCGGCGCGGAATTGTTGCTGGCCGCCTCGGTGATATATCCACTGAGGTCGGGATTGATTTTGACTTTCGCCTTTCGCGAGCCGTGCTGAATCGTCGCCATGCTTTTGCGGGTGTGTCAACTTGACGACGGATCGGCTGCGGAAAAGTCCACGCCGAGCGTCCATGCCGTGACCGTGCGATTTTCGTCAAAGGTGATCTGACAATTATCGACGCGCCAGCCAGTGACAGTAATTCCAAGGCGGGCTTCGTTGATTTCGTCGGCGGATTCCTGCGCGTCCAAGAGCAAGCAGTTAACTTCCTCCTCAAGTCGCGAGTGTTCGTCTCGCGATGTTTCCGGCGCACAGCTTTGGAGTTTGATTTCAAGTGTCCCCTCAAAAAAATTGTGCGGCCATGCCGGCTGATTTACTTCGCCGGATTCGCAGACGATGGCCGGGACGTTCTTTTCGTCTGTCTCAGTGGCCGCGAACGATGCAATCCCCGTCTCGTCCGCGAGCCACTTAGCAAAGCCCCGCTCCAACCGCGCCGATGCCGTTCCGATGTTCATTTTTTCAACTTGCTTTTGAGGATCATCGCCAGGCGCTTTTCGATGTTTTTCGCGACATTCCGCTGTGCTTGCGACATCGCGTTACGGTGCAGAACCTCGCGCGAATAGGGGACATCATTATGCAGCGTCACGGATGGATTCCTGTCAGCCGTGTTGTCTGTGATCCGGCCAGGCGCCTTGCGGTGCCGAGTGACCCACTGCGGGATTCCGCGCGTTCCTCCCAGCAATCTCGCGCATGTCGCCCAGCCGGCCTTAGCCCATCCAACGCGCTTTTGGATGGCTTTGATATACCGCTCGGCCGTCGTCTTTTTCGTTACAAGTTGCTCGATGAATTTCCAGCGCCCGATGTCACGCGTGCGGCCGCCGGCCTGCGTCATGCGTCCGTTTTGGAAAGCGCTCCGGTGGATTTGGCGAATCTCTTCATAAGAGGCATCGGGTCGAAAATGCTGCTGATCCGTGCCGTAAACCGTGCCGTCCTTGCGGACGAAAAGCCGGATTCGCCCCGTGCTGTATGCGCCTGTCTCAATGGCTGCCGCAATCATGGCGTCATCCATTGCAACAAGGATGCCGCGACGTTTCCGCCCGCCAAGAATGTCGCGGACAATGGCACCCTCGCCCTTGTCACGACTGGACTTTCCTTTGCCATACGGCTGCGTGCGAAACGCTAAATCAACCGCCAACAGACGCGCGTAAGAGCGGATTGTTTCCTTGACGTCCTTCTTCGTCTCCTTGGCAATCCGCTCAAGAAGCGCAGACGTGCTTCGCATTGGCGCGTCTATCTTAATCATCGCCCCATCTCCACGAGCCGCAATTCCCACGCTCCAACCTGCACCTGATCGCTGATAGACTCCACACGATATTCGTTATCGCGGAATTTCACCGGCCGATTAATAAGCGAACGCCCGCCAGCGAAGTCAGCCTTGAAAAGAATCAGACTCCCGCCACGTCCGTCGAAAAATCCGCCTTCCTCGCGTGCGGAATCTTCGCTCGTATCAGACGGGACACACGGATATTCCTGCCCCTCGATTTCGCATGTCTCGCCAAATTCTTTCAGCGCGCGCTTGCGATATGCGGCGAATCGTTTCTGCAGGACATTCACGTAACTTCGGGAATGTCAATCTGAGTGCGGATGAAATCCCAGGCTAAGCCGGCCTCGATTTCCTTGGCCGTCCACTGCGCCCAGGCCAGCCTGTGAGCGTAGGCCAAGCGCTGCGCGAGCGTGCCGTTGACGTGCGGTGCGTAGTGCGCAGAGGGGTGACAGTGCACCGGGACCGCGGCAAGCATCGCCTCGACGCCGCTGGTCGAATTGTAAGTGACAATCTCCGCGCAATCGTCCATGTCTGCGGAAAGGGGTCGCGATGGGTCACATTGCTCAACGCCCTCCATGACCATCTTTGGGAATTTCGGGTGAGCGCGAAACTTGACCGGCAGGCCGGTTTCTCGGCTGCGCTCGGCGGCCTTTGCTGAGAGCCACGCAAGCATGTCGGCTCGGGATAGATTGTGCTGCGTATCATGCGGCACCTGGCCAAGGACGAGAATGTAGGTCTGCTTGCGCTCGCGCCCTTCGGCCATCGTGAGCCCAAGCGCATCCCAGCGGGACGAGTCGGGAGCCTGCTGCGGCGTCCAGCAAAGCGAGCCGACGCCAACCTGGTTGTATCCCTTGGCGTCATAGGGGTCGTTCGCGCGGCGAAAATAGCCGCAATCGAGGACGATCAGCGGAATCCCAAGCTCAGAGAGGCGTTTGCGGATCGGCGCGAAATGCGGCCGCATGCCGCAAGTGAATGCTAAGACGCCCTTGCGCTTAGCGTGCCGGAGATCGAAGTGATACGGGCAATCGTGCGCAATCGTTTTGACGCGGAAGCCGGCCGCCTTGAGGCTTTTGGCGAACGCCTTGACGCGAACCTTATCGGCAAAGCCGCCGATGTTATACGCTATTCTTGCGCTTGCGTCCACGGCGCTTTGCCGGTGCGGCCTGCGTCAATTCTTCGGAGGCGTCCCGCGCGAACTCTTCCGCCGGCGCGGCCTCAACCTGCGGCTCGGGCTCGACGGGAGCCGGGGCCGGCGCAGGAACAACAACCGGATCGCGGTGAATCGGCTCAGGATCGCGATGAATCAGGCCGTATTTTTCCGCCTCGGCAACCGTGATTTCCTGTCCCTTTGGGAACAGGAGAAATTCCGCCTCCGGACCAAAAGGGACGGCGCGTCCGTCCCGTGAGAGATAGACGCGCCGTTGAACTGTGATGGTCTTAGCCATCCCTGCCTTAGCTGCCCTGAGTCAGCGCAACCTCACAGATGCCGAAGGGCGAGTGAACCACGAACGCCGCGCGCATTTCGGCGCGGATGCCGACATGGTTGAGCTTCATCAGATCCCAATCCTTGTCGGTGATGTCGAGCGTCACGCCCTTGCGAATGTGCAGGCCGACGGACTGACCGAAGGCGCCAACAATCGCCTTGCCCTGCGGAACAAAGGACGAAGTGACGACCGGCTTGCCCCAGATGGTCGGAGGCAGGTTGATCGCCCAGCTTCCGGCAATATAGTGATCGTCATCGGTCGAGCGCTCGCCGCGAATCGAGGCCCAATCGACAGGATTGAGCAACACGGCGTCAACGACCTTAGAACCGTATCTCTCAACCTTAGTGATGCCGGCGAGAATCGAGTCCGGTTTGCTAACACTGAACGCCTGCGACTGAATGCCGGAGGTCGCAAGGATGCCCTTGAGTTGCCGCGGAGTTCCGATGCCAGTGCCATTTATGATCTGGTTGTCCAGGCGCTGACGCACGGAGAGCGGAAGACGATTCTGGATGTAGCTCGCAACTGCGCCCTGATCTTCCAGCAATTGCTGAGTGACGGCCACGACCCCTGCGATGGTCTCAACCGGAAAATCGCGCTCCTCGAAATCGAAGGTCTGATCCGGCTTGGTGCCGCTTTCGTCGGTTTCGCTCGCGCCGGGAGTGACGGCCGATTTCTCGACAATTTCGCGGATCGTGCTCGCGCTGGTCGAATAGACCGGCACGATATCGGCGATCTTTACCACCTGCGAATCGAACGGGCGAACGACGCCCGGCCGGTCGAAGCTGGTCAGTGAGAAGCCGCCAATGCTGGCGACGGCGCGATAATCGAGGTCGATAGTGGCGCGCCCACCGAGCTTCAATTCGGCGGCGGCGCGGGAAACTTTTTCTAGAGGCGAGAGATTTTCACCGGCATCGGGCTTGATGCGGGACGCAAGAGCCTCGATGTTCACGCCCTGGCGCTCGGCCAGTTCCATCGCCTTGCGCGTCGCTTCGGCGGTTTCGCGATTGGCCTTAGCGGTTTCCTCGATGCAGCGAGCTAGCTTGCGCTCATCCTCGGTTTTTTGGATTTCCTCTTCGGAATCCCTCTTGGCCTTGTCTTTAAGTTCTTCCTCGGTTTCCCTGGCGTTTTTGTTGCGTTCGTCGCTCATGCCCCTCCGCGCGATGTCAACCGCAGTGGCGCGATTCACGCCCACCGACGCATCAGCAGGGATCGGAACAAGCGAGATTTCGAAAGGCTCCCAGCGCGTCACGGTGATGGTGCGGTTTTCTTCGTCCTCTTCGTATTTTTCGATCCGGTACCCGACGCTTACATTGCGCCGGATGCCGTCGAGCACGTCCTGAAACGCCTCTTCTCCGCGCTTAGATTTTGAGAAGCGGACGATGGCGCGCCCCTTGCCGTCCTCGATCCACGCCTTTTCGACAACGCCAATCTGGTCCTCGTTGTCGTGGTGCAAAAGCAAAGGCCCGCCGTTATTCAGCCGGTCCAGCACCATTGCGCCGTCAGCGTGCGAAAGGATTTCTTTCCATCCGTATCGCATGACAGGAGCCTCTGAAGAAAATGAAAGCTCGACGGTGCGAGCCGCCTCATCCGCCTTCTCGCGGACAAGGACAGCAGAAAAAGAGCGATAAGCGGTCGTGTCCATAACCGCCTCGGCATGTCAACAAAAGGGATGCTCGCGCCGCGGATCGGGCAGGCTGGCGAGCGGCAACCTGGATATGCACCTGCCCTTCCCCAAGGACAGGAATTACTCCCACGCTCTCACGGCTTACGAAATCATACTGTCGGAACCTTTGGCTGTACCGCGGCGCGTTGGACGCCTAGGTTAAGGATTGCTTCCACTGGCACGTTGTAGCGCTTTGCGATTTCCTCAGCCTCTTTGTATTCTATGGCCCGTTGCTCGATGGCGTCGCGCCAGTCTATACCGCGTTCGCCGAAGTCCTCGGCCAGGGTGCGGAGGCCAACTTTGATGTCCTCGCGATTGCTCTGAGCCTCGCGCCCCGCGTCAACAGTTAACGCGGGGGGCATTTGCCAATGAATGCGATACGCCTCATCGACGGCCGGCAAATCACCGCGCTTGACGGCGACGGAAATGACCCAAAAAGCGAGCCGGTTCAGCACCTTTTCCACGAGCAACCTTTGACGCTCAGCAAAGCGGCGTTGCGCCTGTGATGCGATCATGCGCGATGCCGCGGCCCGGCTTAGGGTTGGGTCGTAAACAAATTCCGGAGGCAGGCCCATGCCGAGCGCTACGGATCGGACCAGCAATTTTTCGAAATCTCCAAGCCCTTGCGTCGGGCGTGCGCTCTGGATGCTCTGCACGCTCTCGCCAACGCGCCGCTTGAGGATCAAACCGCCGTCAAGGCGCTCCTGCGGAATGTCGCCATCCTCGGATTCAGTGCCTCCCAGCAATCCTGAATCGTCGCCATCCAATCGGTAATCGGCCAGCGTGACGGCAAGGCTCGACTTGGTGCCCTTCTTTTCAATCGCCAAGATGTCGCGGAGGTCGCGAGCGTCGTTGATCCCGTGCGTGATCGTCGGCAGGCCGCGGTATTGGCTTGCGCTCGTTGGTTCGAAAAGATGGATGAAATCGGCAGCGGAGATGTCAACGTAATCCGCCTCCCACTGGTTGAGGCCGTTGTTGATTCGGTAGCTGATTGGCCGGCCGAGGTCGTCCAGCAAAACGCCGTCGCGCCAGTTGCCGCCGAGATCAACGGCCGATCCGATGCGGTGCCCCTCAATGAGGCGCACCTTTGGGAATCCGGTCGCCGTCTTGACAAGAATAAAACCGCAATCTCCGTCAACGTCGATTCCAATGCATGCAAGTCCTAGGAGTTCGTCGAACGAATGGCGCCCGGTGGCGTCCGCAATCTTCACCCACTCTCGCCAAAATTCCTCAGCCTGCTTATTCCATTTTTCGTCTGCGGTCTGCCACTGCGGCCGGATGCCGTGACCGACGCTGTAACGCTTCATCGCCAGCACGGCGCCGCGCACCCAGCCAATGTTAGCGAACGTCGATCGTGAAAGTGACAGCGCGCGGGTGCGGTCCCACGCCTTGACCATTTCCGACATGTCGAGGTCCGCGTAACCAATACGAGAACGCGACGGCTCATTGTCGCCGGAAATGGCGTCGAGAAATGCGCGATAGCCGCGCTTCATCTTTGTCAGAAAACTCATGGACGCATTCCCCTGAAATTTGCAACACAGCCGCTTTTCTGCGGGCCGCCCGGATTGCCCTCGCGATACTTGACCATCGCGGTCATGAGGATTTTCGCGAGCGCCGTCGCCCTGGCGTCCTTGGTTGTGCTGTGGCTGTGGCCGGCGCTCGATATTGATTCGGACAGGACGCCGCCAGTGTCGGCCTGGTCCTCTACGGCCGCTTCGAATTTTTCCTTGAGCCAGACATAACCGGGATTGCTAACCGAAAATGACCACGGCGAAATGCCGTAAGCCTCATCGAGGCCGCGCGCGTAAAAGACGTAAGTTTCCCATCCGGTCACGCTTTCCGCCTCGTGTCAACAATCTGCGCCATTTCTCGCATAATGCCCAGCAGTGTGCCGGGGCGCTTAGACGAGTTGCAAAAATGGATGTTGGCCGCGTGGCAATGCGCCTGTTCTTTCGGCGCGCTGGGGTGCGCGGACGCCAGCCGGTTCGCGCTTCTCGGCAGCATCTTCACACGCTCCTTCGTTGTCATCACGGTCTTGTTGACTCCGCTTTGCTCGGCCCAGGATCCGAACGACGGGAAAAGCGTGCGCGTCTCGAAAAGGATGCGCGAGAACTTGGACACCATCATCAGCCCTGAGTTGCCATATCGCAGGATGTCGAGCCCCAGCCATTGGCATTCTTTCCACAGCCGAGCGGACTGGCATTCGTGCGCGAAAACGAAGTCGAATCCCTTGAGTTCCTTCACCGGACTCCACGGTTTCGCGGCCACAATATCGGCGTCAAAGATTAGCAAGTCCCGGTCGGGGAACATTTCTTGGAGCCACAGCTTGCCCCATGACGGGTTCGCGTCGCCAACATGCTCGCGGATTTCTTCGCCAACGATCCGGCACTCAATGCCGGTGAATTTCTCCATGCGCGGTACGGAAAACTCAGCCGCCTCACGCCACTCATCGCCACACGCGATGCACAGCCCTAACATTTGGTCACCCATGCCGTTCCTTTCTTCCAACTGATTCCCAGGCCGCGGTGCGTGTAATACCCCTCCATCGGCTCGCAATATTCGACGCATTCGCGCCACTGGCATTTGCGAAGGAGGTTCCATGCTTGCCATGCGCCGTGACAGCCTTTCGTCGTCGTCGTCCGATGCGTCGCTGTGTCGTGCATGGCGATCACGTTGCAATCAAGGATAAGCGCGGCAGCAAGGTCCGCGAATGCCCACGTGCCGTGGTCGCCGTCGATGAGAACGAAGTCCGATTTCGTCAAGCTGAGATTCGACGGTGCGTCGTCAATCCTAATGCGGTCTTCTACTCCTGATTTTTCGATGCGCTCGATCAGTTCCGGCAGCGGCTTCGTTTCAATGATCCTAAGAGAAACATCCTTGCGCTCTTTCAGCAGGTCGATGAACACTTGCGTGCTAATTCCCTGATGACTCCCGATTTCGGAAATGACTCCGTTCTCAGGGATTCCTTTGACGATCCGCGCCATAATTTCCAGGTGCGGCGCGTCCATGTGCCACGGCGTGTCTCTCATGATGCAAAAGTGACCTTCTCAGGATTCAATGCATTGAACGCCCATTTGCCGGCGCAATAGCGCGTCATGTCTCGGATGTTCATTTGCTTCCCGCATTCTCTGATAGCCTGGATTAAAAGTGGGTGATCCCTGCGCGTCGGGTTGGCGTCGCAAAGAATGTTCCACCGCTCGATCAATGGCCGGCCTTTCGCGCCGACGAAAAGGAGAGAGGACGCGATCTTGCACTTGTGGTGCGGGTGCACGCTCTTGACCGTGCCAATGCATCGCGGGATCGAGAAAGCAAAGGGTCCGGTCGGGATGCAATCAATGTCGAAGTATGCAAACTCGCCAACCGTGTCGCAGGCTTCGAGAATCGCCCCCGGCTTGAGATTTGTGTTTCCGTCGTATCCTCCACGCGACGGCCGGCGGATGACGTTAGGCGCGAATCCGTGTTTTTCACACGCAGCTTCCCAAAGCGGAACAAAGCGCTCGTATTCCGGAGTGCAGAAAGATACGGCGTTCATGCCGTGGCATTGAAAAGTTTGACGATCATCGCAACCGCGACCTGCATGGCCTCACAGTCCCAAAGGTGATTGTGCCGGCGGATCTTTTGCCATCGCTGTGTGACCTGCTTAGTTTTCGGCTGAATGAAGTCTTTCTTCACCTCGGAGTCAATCTGCGCGACGTAATCCGCGCTAACATCAGACGGGATTTCCCACGGCTCAGCAGCGCCGCGGCGAAGGCGATAGAGCTTGTCTTTGATCGGATCGGACGCCCAGAAGATGTAACGAGCAAAGAGCCCGCGGCCAAGGTTCGCGCGCTTCGTTGGCGAGTAGAAGCGGAACTCCTTTTGGTTGCCGACCATGTGCATGAATTTCTCGTCGCCTGACCCGTGAAGCGCGGTCCAGTCCATCTTTGCACACCAGCGATACACCTCGTCAGAATCAAATTGCGCGTCGATGCAGACAAGGCGAGGCCGGATCTTGAGGCGTTCCGCAAGCGCGACGATCTGCTCCCATGTGAGCAATTTGCCCTCCCACAGCAACCGGGACGCGCCGGACGTTGACCACGCGCGGACCACGGCCCAGAAGTGATCGCGCTGCTTATCGACCGTCAAAAATCTGTGCGCCTCATCCTCCCACCGCTCGCCGTTTGCGTATTCGCTCTTGCGGTAGTCGCCGCCAAGCAATTCCGCTGCCGGCTCCATGTCGCGCTCTTTCCACGTCTCGGCCAGCCGCTTATTTATGAACTGTTTGAGTTGCGAAAAATCGTTGTCCCTCGCCGCCTCGTGTGCCTCTTTCCATTCGCTGGCGACCTGACCCCATGGCGTCCACCAGACGCACAGGATCGACCAGCGGATCGAGCACACGCCCTTGATGGCATTAGGATTTTGCGCTCGGTATTCGGTGCGCTTAGACAAATCCCGGCGCACCGTAGGCGTGTCGTCGAACAGCGTCTTGCATCCAGGGCATTCGTATTTCGTTCCCTCAAGGATCGTGTTCGCGTCGGCAAAATCGCCTTCCTCTGTTTTCGGAATAACAACGTTCGACCATTGCCACTGATGCCACTCGTTGCAATTCGGGCAAACAAAGCCCGCCACGTGCTGCGTGCCGCGAAGCCAAGCAATATCGAAGTCGTGACCCTCGTCGGCGCCTTGGGAAACGAGAATCGTTTTCCGGTTCCATCGATCGTGATGTCGCTTCCGCAATTCCCCGATCATCCCCGGTCGCCAGCGCCACACCTCGTCCCCAATGCAATAGCGCATGGACTTTTCTTGGAGGCTCGACATGTTCGCGCCCGCGATGAAGAGGGGCATGTGCGGAAAGATGATCGCGGTCTTTCGCTTGGCGTGTCGGTCCTTCTTTGGAAACAATTCCTCGACCGGCTTGCAGGCGTCGAATACCGGCATCAGTCGCGTTTCCGCCCATTCCTTAACAAGGTCGTCTGTCTGGCCGACCATTAGCGTCGGACCCGGATCAATCGCGACAATGTAAGGCAGCAGAAGTTCGACCAGCGTTGTTTTCGCGCCGCCTGTCGGAGTCGCAAGGACAACCTCGCTCCACTCATCTGACGCGACTTGTTCGAGCGGGAAATTCAGCCATGGGGCTGTGTCCCTCCGAAATTCAGGGTTCCGCGCAGAGTGGGGGAGAATGACATTTTCCTCACACCACTGAATGATTCCGCCGCTATATGGTTCGCGCAGGCCGGCCGCAAAGCCGGTCGCAATCAGCGCGATACCAACCGCCGCGGGGCCGGTCTTTTTCGCAAGATCCAAGAGGCGCGTTTTCAGCTTTGCGGTGATCTTTGAAATTGCGGCTTCGAGAACCCTTTTCGCGCCGCGTTCGTCCAATCCCGCAAGCGAGCCGGCCAGCGATTTCATTTCGGCAAGATCGGCCGAGAGCGTTGCGCCGACGGTTAGCGCGCCCTCTTTCACCAGATCATTGCGCGTGTATTCCCCTCGGATGATGGCAAGCTGCAATTCGATCTTGTCCGCCTCCGCAATCAGCTTTCTCAACTTCGCTTTCTCAATATCTTCGCTCTGCTTCCCCTGCCCGGTCATCGCTGCATGCTTGGTTTTCCACGCCTTTGCAGCATCAACCGAATCTGTTGGCATCCCAGCCTTGACCAGCTTCGCGACGGCCTGCCGGGAGATCCCAAGGCCCTCCGCAATCTGCTGCGCGCTCAACTTGATCGATGACGGCGCTGATCGCTCGCTTTCAGCAGCAGCAATAGCCTTCTCTTCGCGGGATGAAAGCGGCTTACCGGCCTTTACTTTTTCAAGGGCCCGATTGAGAATGTTCCGTTCGTTCGCGACTCGGAGCCGCGCCGCAATCTCGGCTTTCGAAATTGTATTGTCAGCTGCCATTTTTCTCGGAATTCCCATTGACGGGAGTTGTTGGTTGCCAAAAATGGCGTGAATGAAAATCCTGCATCTGCCCCTCAAGGGGGAGTATTTCGACGCGATCCGCGACGGGTCGAAAACCCATGAGTTTCGACTTGCCGAAAAATGGGAGAAACGAATTGCAGGGAAGGATTTTGACGAAATCCACTTGACGCGAGGCTATCCGCCGAAATCTGACGAATCGCGTCGGTTGCGGCGCATTTGGCGCGGATTTGAGCGCAGGACGATCACGCATCCGCATTTCGGCCCGGACCCGGTTGAGGTTTTGGCGATTGATGTGAGTCTTCCGGCGCGCCGATAAACTCAAAACTCGCTGATTGGCGAAGGCACGCGCCTGATTTTTGCCACGAGTTCCCGCGCTGCGACTCGTAGCCTGATGAAGGATTCCGATTACTCCTTGAGCATCGCCATTTGGGAGATTTTGCCCGATGGAAGATCATGGCCGGATGCGAGGTGAGTGAGTAGAAACGCATCCCTTCCGACCGAAGCTTTGCGCCCAGCCATTCGGAGAGAAAATTCCCCAAGCCGATCCCTTGATAATCGGGGAGAACAACTGTCCGATGCTCGCGCTTTGCGTTTCTCACCCGAGCGTGTGGGAAATGAATGTAGCTGGTAAATGCGACCGGATTTCCTTCCCAGGTCGCCACGAAACACTGCGCAGCCTTATGCAGACTCGCGCTTAAATAGTGATTTCCTGCAAACATTTTCCAAGCCCTTCGATCCGCCTGGTGAATTTTGAGCGAGATTGCTGGCCTTCCTCGAAGCCTCCGCCATTTGAACCCCATGTCCGCCATATCAAACACCCAATCCGGCTCAAGCCAGTCAATGATGTCGTAATGGCAGGACACGGCAACAAATAGCGGTCGCTGCCTCCTGCGAATTTCTTTCTGAACGGCGTGACTACAAACCTTGGCCACATCGCGATCCACGACCGACGTGAACTCGTCGAACACAACACAATCGGCGTCCAGGAGAAGGCATCTCGCGAGTTCTGCTCTCATCTTCTGGCCGTTACTTAGACACCCAAACGGCTTGAGCCAATGCGGAGGGCTGGCAAAGCCAACCTGAGAAAGCGCCTTCGTGATTGCCTTCCCTTCAAGGTTTTCCGGGAAGCCGTCCAGAAGGCTTTCTTTTTCCGGCCAATTAAAAGCCTCGTGGTGATAGGCTTTCGGGAAAAGTTCTTTCGCTAGGGTTGATTTTCCGGAGCCGGAAGGGCCTACGATCAGCCCGATGCGCCATTCTTTTTCCTCGATGGGAATTTGAACACGCCATTCGTGGCGAACACTCTCTTTTTCGGGAACATCAAACATCCCGCGCACCTGTTCGACGCGGAACGTGGGAACGATTTTGGATTCCCTCACAAACTCAAGAGTCGGCATTTGTAACCCTCCTTGGTTAATTTTTCATAGACCTTCTTTTGCTGCGCTTCGCCGTCGACCTCGACGACCACGGCCAGGCGCGCGGAGATGCTTTCCGAGAAGTCGCTCGGCTCGTCCGGCATGTCGCTCACATCAATATCGCCGAAACCTGGGACGTCGCCGAAATCGGAAGCTAGATCTTCAAGTTCTTGTTTCAGCAACTCTTCGTCCCACCCGGAATTCTCCGCGATCTTGTTGTCGGCAAGAATGTAGGCGCGCCGCTCAGCGTCACTCAGGCCGGACAGCGTGATTGTTGGGACGGAATCCAAGCCTAGTTTTTTTGCGGCCAAAACTCGACCGTGGCCCGCAATAATGCCGCCGCTCTCGTCAATGAGGACCGGATTGCAGAATCCGAATTTCTGAATGGATTCGCAAATCTGCTCAACCTGAGAATCAGAGTGCGTCCGGGCGTTTCGCGCATACGGAATCAAAGATTTCGTTTGGCGGTATTCTACGAAGATTTTTCGTTCCGAATGAGACATTACGCAACCCTTTCTGTTTTTCCCGCTCACAAGAAAATGACGAGATGACAACGAACCCGCAAATTGTTACCGAGCAATAGATTCCTTCACCCCTGAGCTAAGCGCATGGTGTAGCTTAACCATCGGCTCAAGCTTAGCCTTGAGTGTCTGGCGGTCGGTTTCGGGCCATGTTTCGATAGGCTTTTTTTCCAGCGTGTGGCTAATGAGTTCCCACGCCTTGCTAATTCCGGTCAGCCACCGCTGTCCTTCCGGTCGCCCCTGCTGTGCCCCTGGCTCACGATGCGGCTCAGGCAGGATTCCGGCGATGATATAGGCTTGCCGAAGAGAAAGCGCCTCCTGCAATGCCTCAATCGGCATTTCTGCCAGCCTCATCCATCGGCGAGCCGTCTCACGGTCCAAATTGCAGCCATGGCAGGAATTTGCGAGCCACTCGCTCCACTTGCCGTGGCCGACGGCCTGCTTAGCCTCGATAAGATATTGCCCGCACTCGCGGGCTTTCAGGATCGCCTCACGGCCTTTGTTAGACGCCTCTTTAGCGAGGGCCTGCGCTGCATTGAACGTGCGCCTGATGTTTTCGACAAGGGAGAGTTCAAGTTGTTGGTTCATATTGCGTCATGTTGCGAGTTGTTTGTGACGGGACTCACGATAGCTTTGCCGTGCTTTGACAGATTTTTGCGAAAGGGTGGGAGGGAGGCGGTTTTGCCGCTGGAATGAAAGCTTGTGCTTAGAGAAATTGGCGCGCGTCACGCCGCACAAAGCCGCAAGCTCCGCATCGCTGCGGCCTTCGCAGGCCGGATGACTGACGGCGCTGGACACAACCCACAACCGGATGTTGCGCTCAGATAAGTCTCGGCCCTCGTGGACAAATGCAAGAGCCGAGTGAAGGAAGACCAGCATCACCACCGCCGCTTCGCGGTAAGCCTCGCGCTCGACCCGTTGCAATTTCTGGTCAAGCGTTTCCTCGCTATAGTCTTCCTCCGGTTCAATGCGATCCACCGGATCGTCAAAATAGCTGGCCAGAGGGTCGTCCGCGGCGTCGTGAGTCCTCATGCCGCAAAGAGGGGTTTGCCTTGCATCGACTGACAAATACCCAGCCGATTTTGCGGCCGCTACAAACTAAGTTGGTAAATTTTGGTAAAATTTGGTAAACTTTGCGTAGGAGCGGAAATTCTGATTTTTCGCAAGCCAGAGCTTAACGTCTTGGACCGTTGTTCTCCCGCCAATCCACGCGGCGCCCGTGGCCATCATCGCGCGCCTCAGTCGGTAAACGTAAGCCTCGCATCGGCCTAAGCTGGCCGCGATTTCCTTCACGGATTTTAGTTCGCACTCGCTCATTTTAGAATTCGCTTTCTGCTGCAGAGCGAAGCCTCGCAAAAACCGTTTCGTCCCATGGAAACGTCCGCTCCTCTCCAGTCGAGTTGTCGCGGAGAATCACAACTAGGCGATTCCGCCGCGAAAGTTCCATTTCCGCCAGGCGTTCTCGACGTTCTCTGTCGTGTCGCCACCGTGCATTTGCCATGCGCCGACCCCGTTCGGACGCCTGACGGATTTTCCTACGAACGTAACTGGCGCTCATGGATTTGCGATAGCTATGTATGGATTGCTTATCCGCATATCTACTTGTTCGACAAAATAAGATCAGGCGCATTGCCTTTTCCGCGAGTAATGCCGATTGCATTCACTGGCTCGCCGCGATTCATGCGTCCGTATTGCCCTGTGTATGGATGCAGTTTCAGCACTTCCCCGATTGGATGCCAGTCGCCCGTTTCTTCGTTCATTACCACGATGTCCACATCCCCGTATTCGAGATGTGTCATTTGCAAGAGTCGTATCAGTTGCGTTGTTTTCATAAATTGTCGAACAGTGCGTCCAGCGAACCCTCACCCGCGCACGCTTTGGTTGTTTTCGGAGCCAGTCAGCGGGGGAGGGCCGCTGACGCTGGTGTTCGGATTAATAAACGGCTTCCCGAATTTTCGCTGGTGCCACTCGCCAATGTTTTCGTCCCAATCTTTTGCCGTGAGCAAAAACCACGGGAGCAAGAACGCGATTTTTGCGAAGAATAGGCCAATGTCACCGATGCCAGAAATAATCCGAACCAGCGGATCGAGATAACAGCTACCGCTGTTATCTTTCGATCCACGCCCGCTCTCATACCGTTTCCCGCTCATGGTTTTTCCTCCGGTAGCTGCATCTCATCCGCGCCGTTCGATCCGATTGTGA
>Ga0065721_10051224_pt1 | contig 15689 bp, 14 predicted proteins | sample Mesricmetagenome_FD_59108 | JGI IMG/M metagenome (GOLD analysis project Ga0065721, IMG submission 59108) | Mesophilic microbial community from rice straw/compost enrichment Sample: eDNA_1 v2 (version 2) | ecosystem: Engineered > Solid waste > Grass > Composting > Bioreactor | place: USA: Davis... | reverse complement strand
GCGCTCGACGCCCAGGCCGGATCCTATGTCCAGGCCCAGCTCGACCTGATGGCCTATGACGGGCGGCTGGTGCTGATCGCCAGCCACCAGGCCGAGATATCGCAGGTCAATACCCGCAAGCTGGTGCGCAAGCGCCTCACCCTGACCGGCTCGACCCTTCGGCCGCGTACACCGGAATACAAGGGCAAGATTGCCGCTTCGCTGGTGCGCGAGGTCTGGCCGTTGCTGGCCGATGGTCGGATGGTCACCCGCATTCACGCCACCATGCCCATGGAAGAGGTGCAGGCCGCCCACGCCATGCTCGATGCCAACGAGCAGATCGGCAAGGTCGTGCTGGTCATGGCGCCCGACCACGCGTCCGAGGTGCCCGCCACCTAGCGGGAACTGCGCGGCTCGGATGGTCGTTACCCTGACGTTGCCCGTGTTACGGGCCTCGAGCAAAGCGTCAGATGACCCATTCCGCGACCCAAATGCGCCCCGCTGGCGGCGATCTCGACCTGCCGGCGGCCTGTGATGCCCTCTGGTCCGTCGAGCGCGCCGCATCGCCCCTGATCGGCACCGCCATCCATAACGGGCACGCCCTGCGCGACGAGGTCGCCGCCGTCATGGGTCTCGACGAGGCGGGACGCCTGCGCGAGGAAGATCCCTTTACCGAATATGCCATTCGCGACGTACCCAACCGCGTCGTGTTCCACCGCTCGCGCTTCGAGATCGATCTCAACCGCGACAGGGAAGGCGCAGTCTATCTGCGTCCCGAGCAGGCCTGGGGTCTCGATGTCTGGGCCGAGCGACCGGCGGATGCGCTGGTGCGCCGCTCGCTGGATGTGCATGCGGCCTACTACGCCATGCTGCACCAGATGCTGGCCGGTATCGCTGCGGAATACGGGCAATTCGTCTTGCTCGATGTCCACAGCTACAACCACCGACGGCGCGGTCCCGATGCCGATCCCACGCCCGCAGCCGAGGCGCCTCAGATCAATATCGGCACTATTTCGATGGACCGCTCCCGCTGGGCACATGTCGTCGATCCCTTCATGGACAGCCTGCGCGGTTTTTCCTTCCGCGGCCGGCCGATGGATGTGCGCGAAAACATCGCCTTTGAGGGCAGGGGCGAGCAGACGCGCTTTGTCCACGCCAACTTCCCCGACAGCGGCTGCGCCATCGCTATCGAGTTCAAGAAGTTCTTCATGGACGAATGGACCGGCGAGCCGGATATCGAAGCGCTGCAGGCCATGCGCGCCGTGATCGCGGCATCGCTGCCGGTGCTGCTGGACAGTCTCAGGACCGCCGCATGAGCACGGTCAACGACAAGCTGCTGGCCGAATTCGCCAGGGCACTGGAAGCCGGCGAGCCCATCCGCCACGATTTCGGGCGTGGCGAGCGGCTGCATATCGATCGGCCCCTGCCGTTCCTCGTCGTCCATGTCGGCCGCCGCCGCGAGCCGGCCGCGCTGGATGTCGTCACCGCCAACTCGTCCTACCTGCTGGCCCGTACCCTCGGCACCGCCACGGCCATCATCAGGCTGGTTGCCGAAGCGATGACGGCTCGGTTCGGTGCCTTCATCCTGCTCGATATCGGCGAGCTGGAACGCGACCGCCTGGCGAGCGATGCCGCCTATCTGCCCCCGTTCGAAATGAGCATATCGGCCTCGGGCAACGGCCCGATAAAGCAGGCGCTGCTGGCCTTCTCGGCCGCCGCCGAGCAGGCCGAGGCCAAATATCGGGCGCCGCAGATCGCCCGACCGAAACCGGCCGACGACCCGGCGGCAAAGCTGGCCCGCCAGTTGCCTGGTCTGGCGTCGCTGACCGTGCGCTTCGCACCCATCTATCGGGTGCCGGAATCGGATGCAGTCTATCCGGAGCTGCGCGATCGCCTGGTCGCCAATATCGTCGATGCCGGCCTGCGCGCCGTTGCCACCTTCGCCGAAGCCACCGAAAGCCTGGCGCTGTCGTCCCACCGGGCGCTGGGCCGACGCGCCTTCATCGATGTGGTGACCCGCGCCGACCGTGCCATCGACGAAGTCGCGCAGTCCTTCGATTTCCTGCTGGCCGTGACGCCGATCAATGCGCAGGCTGCCTGGGCCGAGTTCAGCGAAGGGGGCCATGAACGAGCCCCGCACTTCCTTTATCGCCCGCTTACCATCGATATCGCCCGGCAGAAGAAGGCCCTGTTTTCGGTGGCCCTGGAGCATTTCGAAGATCCGGTGCTGACCACGCTCTACCGCGAAAAGCAGCAGGAGCTCGACCTGCAGCTCTCGCTGCTCGCTGCGCGCGAAACCCCGCGCTATGTCGAATTCGGCCGCGCCCTCTACGGTCCGGTGGAAGCGAGCCTGCTCAAGATGGCCCAGAAAATTCTCGACGAAACCGGCGGACGGCGCGGCAAGCGCAAGGGCGATGGCGATGACGCCAACCTGGCCTTCGTGGAGCGCCGCGCCCGCGCGATGATCGAGTCCTATGCCGGCGAGTATGACGGCTTTTCCGCCAGCGTCGAACTGCGCGACGACCTGCCCTCGGGCCTCATGGTGTCGGGCGGGCGCCTGCTGATTTCCCGCAACACCACCATGGCGCGCAGCCGCGTCGAGGCCCTGCTCAGCCACGAAGTCGGCGTGCACCTGCTGACCTATTTCAACGGCTCCGCCCAGGGTCTGCGCCTGTTCCGCTCGGGCCTCGCGGGTTACGAGGGCGTGCAGGAAGGGCTGGCCGTACTGGCCGAATACCTGGTCGGGGGCATGACCACCTCCCGGCTGCGGCTCATCGCGGCGCGGGTGGTTGCCTGTGCCGATATGCTCGATGGCGCCAGTTTCGTTGAGTGCTATCGCCGCCTGGTGCGTGACCTCGGCTTTTCCGGCCCTGCTGCGTTCAATCTGGCCCTGCGCGTCTATCGTGGTGGCGGCCTGGCCAAGGATGCGGTCTATCTGCGCGGCCTGCTCGAAGTGCTGGCCCATCTGCGGGCCGGCGGCTCGCTGGATCCTTTCTGGATGGGCAAGATCGCCGCCAGCCATTTCGGTGTGATGCAGGAGCTGGGCACGCGCGGCCTGCTCAAGGCGCCGCGCCTGCTTCCCAAGTTTCTTTCCCACCCCCTGGCCGCCGAGCGGCTCAAGGCGGCTTATGCTGGCATCACTCCCCTGGAGATGCCGGCCAACTAGGAGCGTCACCCATGCGCATTGCGTTTTTCGTCAATTCCATCAAGGGCGAAACGGCGAGCTATTCGACCACCCACCTGGCGCTGGCGGCACTCAGCCGTGGCCATGACATCTGCTATCTCACGCCCGGCGACTTCGTGCTGCGGCCCGATGACAGCCTGCTGGTGCGGGCGCTGACCCTGCCGGCAAGCAACTACAAGAAGGCCGAAACCCTGTTCAAGGACCTGCAGGGCAAGCAAACCACGGTCGAAACGCTGGATGTGTCCGAGATCGATGTGCTGATGCTCCGCAACGATCCGTCAGAGGACTCCGCGGACCGTCCCTGGGCGGCTCATGTCGGCGCGATTTTCGGCCGCCTCGCCGCTGCGCGCGGCGTCATCGTGCTCAATGATCCCGACGGTCTCGCCCGGGCGCAGAACAAGCTCTATTTCCAGGACTTTCCTGCCGCGGTGCGCCCCGAAACGCTGATTGCCAAGAGCCTCGATGAAATCCGCGCCTTCATCGAGCAGCAGAAGAAAGGGGTGATCCTCAAGCCCCTGCAGGGCTCGGGCGGCAAGAATGTGTTCAAGATCGCGTCTTCGAAAGAGTCCAACATCAAGCAGATTTTCGAGGCGGTGAGCGAGGAAGGGTACCTCATCGCCCAGAGCTTCATGCCCGAGGCGGCTGAAGGCGATGTGCGCTTCTTCCTGATGAACGGGCGTCCATTGCAGCGCGACGGCAAGTTCGCTGCCTTCCGGCGCGCGCCCGCCAAAGGCGAAATCCGCTCCAACATCCATGCCGGGGGCAGTGCCGTGCCCATCGAAGTCAACGCCACCATGCTGGCCATAGCCGAAACCGTGCGGCCCAAGCTGGTGCAGGATGGCATGTTCCTGGTCGGCCTCGACATCGTCGGCGACAAGCTGCTGGAGATCAACGTCTTCACCCCTGGTGGGCTGAATAATCTCAGCCAGATGTATGGCGTGGATTTCCCCATGAGCGTCATCGAGGCGCTGGAACGGAAACTGGAAATCCGCAACCACTATCGCGGCAGTTTGAGCAACCGTGAACTGGCGATGCTCTAGCTATTGCCGCGGCATGCCGGTCGGCGGCAGGCTGCGCTTCTGGGCGGCGATGCGGAACGGCGCATTGACCGCGCCATAGCCGCGATAGTCGCCTGCCCGCTGCACCACCTCGAAGAAAAAGCCCTCGCCCACATTGGTCGAGTAGAGCTGGAAGAATTCGCCGCCCGCGTCGCGGTCATAGAGGATATTGGCGGCGCGCAGCCGCTCCAGCAGGTCGGGACTAATGCCCAGCCGTGCCTCAAGGTCGCGATAATAGTTCGGCGAAATCTCCAGTGTTTGCATGCCATTGGCCTCCAACGCCGCGGCGGTGGCAAAGATGTCATCGCTGGCAAAGGCCAGGTGCTGGATGCTTGAGCCGAAGGTCTCGGCGATGAAATGCCCCGCCAGGGTGCGGTGGCTTTCCGCGCCGTTAAGCGTCAGGCGCAGGGAGCCGGTCGCATTCTCGATCACCTGGCTGCGCACCAGGCCAGAAGGATCGACCACGTCCACCATGGGGCTCTTCTCGGCCACGAAAATGGACCGATAGAACAGAATCCAGGTGAGCATCTCCTCATAATTCATTGTCTGGGCAACATGATCGATCCGCCGCAATCCGGCGTCATGGCTCGGTTCAGGATCAGTAATGGCGTCGAATTCGATGTCCCACACCCTGCCGAGCGGGCTCCTTTCGTCGAGAAAATAGATCACCCCGCCGCCGACGCCGCGAATGGCCGGAATGCTGAGCTGGTCCGGCCCGACGCGCTGGTTGAAGAGTTGCGCCCCCAGTGCCCTGGCGCGATCCACGGTGGCCGCCGCGTTATCCACCATCAGTCCCAGCGCATAGGCCGAGGTGCCATGTGTGAGATAGGCCGAATGCGCCAGCCCCTCGCGCTCGGTATTGAGCACGATATTGATCCCGCCCTGCGTGAAGCGCTCGACCGCCTTGCTGCGATGCCGGCCCGTCAGGCGAAACCCGAGCTGCCGCAGATGGCCGGCCAGCACCTGCGCCTCGGCCTCGTCGGCCGCGAATTCCACGAAAGCCACGCCATGTACATCGACCCGTGGTGGCAGGGGCGGGACGTCCATGGCGATGTCCGGCTCGCTGTTTCGCACCTGATCCATCAGATAGACCAGCGACCGGTGGCCATCCGCGGCGATGGTGCGGGGCGAACCGGAACGGAACTGGTCGTTGAAGATTTCCAGCGAAATCGGCCCGTCATAGCCGGTGGCCGCGACCGCCCGCATGAAGTCGACGACTTCAAGATCGCCTTCGCCCGGCATGTTGCGGAAATGCCGGCTCCAATAGAGCAGGTCCATGTCGATGCGGGGCGCATCGGCCAGTTGCACGATGAAGATCTTGTCGCCGGGAATAGAGCGGATCGAATTGGGATCGATCCCCCGCGACAGCGTGTGAAAACTGTCAAGGATAATGCCGATATTGGCGTGGTCGGCCCGCCGCACGATCTCCCAGGCGTCGCGGTGATCATTGACATGCCGTCCCCAGGCCAGCGCTTCATAGCCCACGCGCAAGCCGCGCCGTGCGGCCCGCTCGCCCAATTCCCGCAGATCGGCTGCCGCCCGATCGATACCGCCCAAAGCCAGCGGCGAGACGCTGGAACAGACCAGCATGAGATCGGTGCCCAATTCCTCCATCAGGTCGAACTTGCGTTCCGCCCGCGCGAAGGCCTGGCCGCGCTGCGGCTCGGGCAGTCCCTCGAAATCGCGAAACGGCTGGAACAGGGTAATGGTGAGGCCAAGGTCCGCTACCATCGCCGCCACGTCGCGCGGCGAACGGTCATAGGCCAGAAAATCGTTCTCGAAAATCTCGACGCCATCGAACCCGGCCGCCGCGATGGCCTCCAGCTTCTCCCGCAGATCGCCACTGATCGACACGGTCGCAATCGAGGTTTTCAAGACGAGTCCTCCGGTTTGCACAAAGAGTACGAACTAGTTAGTACATTTGCAAGGAGAGTGGTGGGCGAGGGGGCACTGGAGCGGAGGACAGTGGCTGAGGCACACATTCTGCTCCCGCCAACCGGTCGTCACCTCGGGCTCGACCCGAAGGCTCTATACCTGCGGAACGTTCGGCAAGTGCAGTCTCCTCGGCTCAGGCCCGAGGATGACGAACGGCGGAAGCGGCCCTATCCTGCCTTCAAACCCCACCCAGCTTGTCCGCCTTCACCACGAACCGCAGCACCATTTCCACCGTCTGGCGGCGCAGCGACTCCTGGTAGGCAGGGCTGCCGACATCCTTGCCGAAAATCTTGGAGAAGGTCGCCCGGTTGGAGACGTTGAAGAAGCAAAGCGCGCTGATCTGCCAGTGGATTTCCAGCGGATCGAGCCCGGCGCGGAAGAGGCCATCGGCCAGCCCCTTGGCATAGATCGCCTCGATATTGCCGATGGCGGTGACGTTGAGGTCGCGGATTACGCCAGAGCGTTCGAGGAATTCGCCATGGTGGATATTCTCGATCATCACCATGCGGATGAATTCCTCATGCTGGTGATGGTGGTCGAAGGTGAATTCCACCAGGCGCTTGAGCGCATCCAGCGGCGGCAGACCTTCGACATCGAGCTTGGCTTCGCCCTCGCGCACCTGGCGATAGGCGTTTTCGAGGGCGCTGACATAGAGCCCCTCCTTGCTGCCGAAATAATAGTAGATCATCCGCTTGGACGAGCGAGTCTTGGCCGCGATTTCGTCGATGCGCGCGCCTGACAGCCCGTTGAGCGCGAATTCCTGCGCCGCCACTTCGATAATGTTCTGTTTCGTGCCCTCCGGGTCCTGGACCCGCGAAACGCCGTCCCGGGATTTGCTGCGGGATGTCGAAACTGGAGTGCTCATGCGTCGTCGCCTTCCTGGTCGGCAATTGACTAAACTAACCAGTTCGTACATTTTGCCGCAAATCGCCTTGCAGCATTTATCCTTGTGCCGCGAGGGAAAGACAAGGCCGCCGCCGCTTTTCTGCCGGCCGGCGGCCGCCAGGGAGACTTGCCTTGTTCACCGCCAGCAGCCAGCCCGCGCAAAGTCTTCGCGTCTCGGTCCTGCACAATCGCCTGCCCAGCCCCGACGGCGTCACCATCGGCCTGGTCGGCCGCGGCATCGCCGCCTCGCTGTCCCCGCTGATGCACGAGCAGGAAGGCGCGCGGCAGGGTCTCGATTATCGCTATCACCTGATCGATTTCGATCGTCTCGGCCTCGACGATGCGCACCTGCCGGATGTGCTGGCCGAAGCGCGCGACCTCGGCTTTGCCGGGCTCAACGTGACCTATCCCTTCAAGCAGGCCGTGCTGCCTTTGCTCGATGACCTGGCGCCGGATGCCGCCGCCATTGGCGCGGTCAACACAGTCGTGCTTGGCGATCGTACCGTTGGCCACAATACCGATTGCTGGGGCTTTGCCGAAAGTTTCCGCCGCGGCCTGCCGCATGTGGCACGGGGCAGGGTGCTGCAACTCGGCTCCGGCGGAGCGGGCGCTGCCGTGTCGCAGGCTTTGCTGCAATGCGGTGTCGAACAGCTCGATATCTACGATACCGACATGGCGCGGGCCGAAATGCTGGCTAGGCGCCTGCGCCGCCTGCTGGGAGTCGATGTGCAGCCAGTTACGGACGTGGTTGAGGCGGCAAAGCGGGCCGACGGCATCGTCAATGCCACGCCGGTCGGCATGAACAAGCATCCGGGCCTGCCCATCGACCCAGCCTTGCTCGAAAGCCGGCACTGGGTGACCGACGTGGTCTATTTCCCACTGGAGACCGAACTGATCCACCGCGCCCGCGCGCTTGGCTGCCTGGTCCTGCCCGGCGGCGGCATGGCCGTCTATCAGGCCGTGCGGGCCTTCGAGCTGTTCACCGGCCGCAAGGCCGACGCCGAAGCGATGAGCGAGACCTTTCGTGGCGCAGTGGCCGGCCGGGACTAGATCCGCCCCGTGCCCAGCACATAGTCCACGCCGCTTCGGATATGCCCCGTCAGCTTGGCGACGATGCCCTCGGCATCGCGCCGCATGGCCAGGTCAAACAGGGCGCGATGGTCGTCCATCACCGCCGCGCCACGGAAACTGGCCGCCAGCATGTGGTAGCGGATGAAGCGGTCGAACACCGAGGCATGCAGGTCCAGCAGCGTGCGCGAGCCGCACGCCGAAATCAGCGCATTGTGGAAGGCGAAATCATAGCGCACCCACTGTGCAGTCCGGTCGATCTCGCCGGCCAGCAACTGCCCCTCGACCACGCTCAGCTTGTGATGCGCTGCCACCACGCGCCCTTCCCACTCGAGGTCGCCGGTTTGCAGTGACAGCCTGATGGCGTGGCTTTCGAGCAGCAGGCGCAGGTCGGCTACTTCGCGCAGGTTTTCCTCTGTCGCCGGCGCCACTTCGAAACCGCGCTGCCCCTCGGCCACCACGAGCTGTTCGCTGGCCAGCCGGTTGAGGATTTCGCGCAGGGTGCTGACGCTGGCGCCATAGCGCGCCTTCAGCGAATCGAGCTTGAGCTTTTTGCCCGGCGGCAGGGCGCCAGCAACAATGTCGTCGCGGATGCGCCGAAAGGCCACCTCGCCAATGCCTTCTTCGAAAATCTGCTTTTCGTCCGCCACATCAGCCTCCATCGCGCTCTTTTATCAGGGAAATCTGGCCTTCGTCAAAGCAATCAAAAAATCTCATATAAAATGGAAAACACATGACAAATGGGAATCCAGTCGCTAGTTTGCACCTGTGAAAGCGCGCCATTGACTTGAACGAACTATTTCGTACATTGTGCGCCAGGACGGAAAACGACGGTGATAAGGCCGTGCGTCTGGTGAGGATGGCCCGCCATCGCGGGCACAAATGGGAGGATGACAATGCGTTTTGGATTCACGCGCCGCGCGGTGCTGCTCGGTGGCCTGATGTTGGCGGCAGCCATGCCCGCCATGGCTCAGGACAAGCCCGTGCTGCGGTTTTCCGCGGTGTTCTCGGCTGAGGATATCCGCGCCGAGATGATGGACCTGTTCGCCGGTCAGATCATCGAGGATTTCACCCTCGAGCCTTACTATGGCGGCAATCTCTTCAAACAGGGTACCGAGCTGGTCGCCTTGCAGCGCGGTAACCTCGAAATGGGTAATATCGCTCCGCAGGACATTTCCAACCAGATTCCAGCCTGGTCGGTGCTGACCTCGGCCTATCTGTTCCGCGACGCCGCTCACCTGCGCACCTTCTTCGACAGCGATGTCGGCGCCGAGTTCAAGGCCATGGCCGAAGAACAGCTCGGCATCCATATACTGGGCCCCACCTATTTCGGCGCCCGCCAGGTCGGCCTGCGCATCGACAAGGAAATCAAGACCCCGGCCGATATGGCCGGCATCAAGCTGCGCATGCCCGGCGGCGACGCCTGGCAGTTCCTGGGTGAGGCGCTGGGCGCCAATCCCACGCCGATGGCCTATGCCGAGGTCTATACGGGCCTGCAAACCGGCGCCATCGACGGCCAGGACAATCCGTTGCCCAATGTCGAGAACATGAAGTTCTACGAAGTGATGGACCAGATCGTGCTGACTTCACATCTCGTCGGCTATGACCTTCTGGTCATCTCGGGCGATGCCTGGAATGCCATGACGCCCGAACAGCAGGAAAAGGTCCAGAGTGCCGCGACGGCCGCCATCGACTTCAGCCAGCAGGCCCATCTCGATCGCGAAGCCGAGCTGCTGGAACAGTTCAAGACGGTCGGCCTCAACATCTACACGCCGGACCTTGACGCCTTCCGCAGCCATGCCCAGCAGATGTATCTGGAATCCGACCTGGCCAAGGACTGGCCCGAAGGCGTGATCGACCGCATCAACGCCCTCTAGACTGAACTCCGCATGCGGCGGTACCGGTTGCGGTGCCGCCGCACCTGCCTCGGAGACTGAAGATGAATTCCCGACTTGCCGGCCTCGGTGCGTGGTTGCATGCCCGTGCTGAAAACATTCTCGCAGCAATGCTCGCCGTCATGTTTTCGGTGTTCATCCTGCAGATCGTCTTCCGCTACATCCTCAACCTGCCCATCGGCTGGACGCATGAAATCAGCGTCATCATGTGGCTGTGGATGGTACTGTTCGGCACGGCCTTCGTGGTCCGCGACAGCGAGGAAATCCGCTTCGACATCGTCTATTCGGCAGTCAGCGACCGCTGGCGGCGCGTCATGGTGGTGATAGCGGCCATAACACTCATCTTCTTCTTCGCCATCTCGCTGCCCGCGGTCGTCGACTACGTCACCTTCATGAAGGTCGAGAAGACCGCCTATCTCAAGATCCGGTTCGACTGGCTCTATTCCATCTACGCCATCTTCGCGGTGGCCACCATCGTCCGCCAGTTCTGGCTCGGCTGCCAGGCCATCTGGGGCAGGGGCCCGGAGGCGTCCGATCCCACCAAGGCGAGCTCCGGCATATGATCCTCTCCACCGCTTTCACTTTCGCCCTGGGGCTCATCATCGCGCTGTCGGTGCTGGGCCTGCCCATGGGCCTCTCGATGATCTGCGCCTCCGTGCTCTATCTGCTGATGCGCGGGCAGGACATGGGCATCGTCGCCGAGCAGTTCCTCAACGGCATGTATTCCAATTACATCATGCTAGCCGTGCCGCTCTTCATCCTGGCTGCCGAGATCATGAATTCGGGCACCCTGTCCGAGCGCCTGCTGCGCTGGTGCGACGCGGTCGTCGGCCGCTTCCGTGGCGGGCTGGCCCAGGTCAATATCCTGCAATCCATCGTCTTTGCGGGTATGTCCGGCTCGGCCATCGCCGATGCCGCCGGCTCGGGCAAGATGATGCAGCACATGATGACGCAGGATAACAAATATACGCCCAGCTTCGCCGCCGCGCTGACCGCCGTCACCGCCGTGATCGGGCCGATCATCCCGCCATCCATCCCCATGGTGCTCTATGCCCTGATCGCCGACGCCTCCATCGGCTACCTGTTCCTGGCCGGCGTCGTGCCCGGTCTGCTCATGGCTGGCCTGATGATGATCCAGGTCGCCGTTACCGCTCGCACCCGCAGCTTCCCGGTCGAAAAGCCGGTGCCTTTGCGTGAATTGCCGAAGATGACCTGGCACGCTCTGCCGGTGCTCTTCATGCCAATCGTGCTGATGTATGGCATCTATGGCGGCATCACCACGCCCACCGAGGCTGCCGCTGTCGCCGCCTTCTATGCGCTGGTTGTCTCCATCGTCATCTATCGCAGCGTCAATCTGCCCGACCTCTATGCCGCGCTCCTGACCAGTGCCAAGACGACGGCCTCCATCGGCATGCTGATCGCCGGGGCGCTGGTGTTCAACTATGTCGTCACCATCGAGAACATCCCGCACAGCCTCAGCGCCCTGTTGCTGTCCTGGGACCTCAACCCGATCACCTTCCTGATCGCGGTCAACATCCTGCTGCTCATCCTGGGTTGCCTGCTGGAAGGCACCACCATTCTGCTGGTCATCGTGCCGGTGCTGATCCCCACCGCCCAGGCTTTGGGCATCGACATGGTGCATTTCGGCGTGGTCGTGGTGGTCAATATCATGCTGGGCCTGGTGACGCCGCCCTATGGCCTGCTGCTCTTCATCATGACGCGCATATCCGGCGCTCCAATGAAGGCCATTGTCGGCGATGTCATGCCCTTCCTCTTCGGACTGATCGTCTCGCTGCTTCTCTTCACCTTCGTGCCCGAAACGGTGCTCTGGCTGCCCCGCATGTTCGGCTATGGCGGAGCCGGCCTATGAAACCGATCTACGTCCTCAACGGTCCCAACCTCAACCGGCTGGGCAAGCGGGAACCCGCGATCTACGGCACCACGACGCTCGCCGAGGTGGAGCAGCTCTGCCGTACCGCTGCCGGCGAGCGGCCCATCGTGTTCCAGCAGACCAACAGCGAAGAAAAGCTGATCGACCTCGTCCACGAGGCGATAGACGAGGGGGCGGGGATCATCATCAATCCCGCTGCCTTCACCTTCACCTCGCTGGCCCTGCTCGACGCACTCAAGATGTTTGAAGGCCCCGTCATCGAGTTCCACATCTCCAATATCCACAAGCGCGAGCCGATCTATCACCGCTCCTATGTCTCCATGCGTGCCGACGCCGTCATGGCCGGGCTCGGCGCCCATGGCTATGCCACCGCCGTCACCTCCATGCTGACCATGCTGGCCGCGCGCGGCTAGGCGCTCCGCTACGCCCGTACGCTGGCCGCCCCTTTCGCCATGTCGTGCTTGGCCAGCCAGTCGTCCAGCAACTGGTTGACCAGCTCGGGATATTCGAGGGGGGCACAATGGCCGCAATTGGCGATCAGCTCGAAGTGCGAGCCGGGAATGGCGTCATGGATTTCGCGGGCGCATTCGGGCGGTGTTACCGTATCCTGGTCCCCGACCAGCACGAGCGTGGGGCAATCGACCAGCTTCAGCATGGGCCGCGTGTCGGGCCGATCGATGATCGCCTGCAATTGCCCGCGATAGGCTTCGAGCCCGAGTTCGACCGATGCGTCGCGCAGTTCGGCACGAATGAGCGGGTCCACGGCGTCGAAATCGACACAGGCCTGCGACATCGTGCGGTAATTGGAGGCCGCCATGCCCTGCTGCTCCGCCAGTTCCAGGTTTTCCATGCGCCGCGCCGTACTCGCCGGGTCTTCCGGTCGTGCCGAGGTGGAGACTAGCGTCAGGCTCGACATCCGGCCGCGCAGCTGCGGCAGCATCTGGAAAGTGATGTAGCCGCCCATCGACCAGGCCGCGAGGTGGAAGCGCGGCGGCAATTGTTCGAGCACCTTTTCACCCATGGCGGCAATGCTGAGGCAATGCTGGTGGCGCTGCGGCACGATCACCTGGCGCGATGTGCTGAAATACCGTGTCTGGTACAGCCACGACCGGTGGTCGGATTGCAGTCCCGGCAGAAGGACAAGCGGCTCAGGCATGGACGACCTCTGGTGCGGGGACAGGCGAAAGCAGGGCTTCGGCATGATGGCAGGCAATGCTGCGCCCGCCGATGTCGCGCAAGGCCGGCACCTCGTCGGAACAGCGCGGCGTTGCATGAGGGCAGCGCGTGCGGAAATGGCAGCCGGACGGCGGATTGAGCGGGCTGGGCATTTCGCCGGCCGGCGCCGTACGCCTGCCGCGCGCTTCCGGTGTCGGGCGGGGCACCGCGGCCAGCAGCGTCCGCGTATAGGGATGGCCCGGCTGGGCGAATATCGTCTCGGTCGCGCCCAGTTCCACGATGCGGCCCAGATACATCACCGCCACCCGATCGGCGACATGGGCTATGACCGACATGTCATGCGAGACGAAGACCAGCGTGAGCCCCATCTCGGCCTGCAGCCGCACGATGAGATTGAGTATCTGCGCCTGGATCGACACATCGAGCGCCGATACGGCCTCGTCGGCCACGATCAATCGTGGATTGAGCGCGATGGCGCGGGCAATGCCGATGCGCTGGCACTGCCCGCCCGAAAGCTCGTGCGGAAAGCGGTCGAGCAGGTGAGCGCCGAGCCCGACCTGCCGTGCCAGTTCCTCGACCCGCGCCTCGATCTGGGCGGCATCGCCGACCCGATAATTGCGCAGCGCTTCGCCAATGACGGCCCGGGCCTTCATGCGCGGATTGAGCGAGGCATAGGGGTCCTGGAACACCATCTGGAAGTCGCGGCGGGCCTGCTTGAGCGCTGCCTTGCCCAGCCTCGCCAGTTCAACGCCGCCAAGCGATATACTGCCCCGGCTCAGCGCCTCGATCTGCACGATCAGGCGCGCCAGCGAGGACTTGCCGCAGCCGCTTTCGCCGACCAGGCCAAGCGTCTCGCCCTGGCTGATATCGAGCGACACATTGTCGACGGCGCGTAGCCAGCGGCGCGGCTGGAACGGCCCGCTTCTGGCCAGCGGATAATCCTTGCCGACACCGCGCAGGGAAAGAAATGCAGTCATGCCCAACTCCTGACGATGTCGTTATCCTGCATGGCCGCCAGCACGGCCTCGGCGCGGATGCAGGCGGTGCGATGCCCGGCCTCGACAGGTCGCGCCGGGGGCAGGGGGGCGTCGCAGCCCGCCTCGGCGAAGCCGCAGCGCGGGGCATAGACGCAACCGTCCACTCGCCTGTCCAGCCGCGGCACCGTCCCGGCGATCTCCGTGAGCGGGCTCCGCCGCCGCGCTCCATGGCCCGGCAGCGATCGCAGCAGGCCGGCGGTGTAGCCATGCGACGGGTGCGCGAAGATGCGCTCCACGGGGCCTTCCTCGACGATGCGACCGGCATACATCACCATCATCCGGTCCGCTGTGGCGGCGACCACGCCCAGGTCATGGGTGATGAGCAGCACGCTCATGCCCAGCTCGGTCTTGAGCTCGTCGATCAGCTCCAGGATTTGCGCCTGCACCGTGACGTCGAGCGCCGTCGTCGGCTCGTCGGCAATCAGCAGTTGCGGGTCGCAGGCCAGGGCCATGGCGATCATGACGCGTTGCCGCTGCCCGCCGGAAAGCTCGTGCGGATAGGCGGTGAGCCGGTTGCCGGCATCGGGAATGCGCACCAGGTCCAGCATCTGCCGGGCCCGGCCATAGGCCTCCTGCCGGCTCGCGCCCTTGTGCCGCTGCACGGCCTCGGCAATCTGCATGCCCACGGTATGGACCGGGTCAAGCGACGTCATCGGATCCTGGAACACCATGCCGATCCGGTTGCCGCGTATGGCTCGCATCTCCCGCTCCGGCAGGCCGACCAGGCTGGTCCCGCCCAGGCGGATATGCCCCGACGTGATGCGTGCCCCGAAGCGCGGCAACAGGCCCATCACCGCCAGGGCGGTGACGCTCTTGCCGCAGCCGGATTCACCCACAAGGCTCAGCGTCTCGCCACGGGCAAGGCTGAATGACACCTTGTCGAGCGCATAAACGCGTTGGGTCCCATTGTGGAATTCGAGGCTGAGGTTGTCGACCTCAAGAATGGGAGAAGTGGTGTCGGTCACAGGCCCGATCTCCGCGATTTGCGTGGGTCGAGCGCGTCGCTCAGCCGGTCGCCCAGGATATTGACGGCCAGCACCAGCAGCGACAGCAGCACGCCCGGATAGAGCATCAGTACCGGATGAATGCGGAACTGTTGCCGCGCGTCGGCCATCATGCCGCCCCAGCTCGGCACTTCGGGCGACAGCCCGACGCCGAGAAAGCTGAGCACGGCCGAGGCGATGATCGCCGAGGCGCAGGCATAGGTCGCCTGCACCAGTACCGGCCCCAGCGTATTGGGCAGGATATGCCGCCAGACGAGCGGCAGCCCGGACGTGCCGATGGAAATGGCGGCGGTGACATGCAGTTGCTGGCGCACGCCCAGCACCACCGAGCGGACCAGACGCACCATGCGCGGGACTTCGGGAATGGTAATGGCGATGATGACGGTCGCTAGGCCGGCATTCATCAGCGAGGCAAAGGCGATGGCCAGCAGCACGGCCGGTATCGCCATCATCGCGTCCGTAAGCCGCATGATGATCGCCCCGCCAATGGAACTCAGCCCGGCATAGATGCCGATGGCCACCCCGATCAGGGTGACGAGCGCCGCGACCGTGAAGCCGACCAGCATGGAAACGCGCG
>Ga0065721_10005516_pt1 | contig 15689 bp, 13 predicted proteins | sample Mesricmetagenome_FD_59108 | JGI IMG/M metagenome (GOLD analysis project Ga0065721, IMG submission 59108) | Mesophilic microbial community from rice straw/compost enrichment Sample: eDNA_1 v2 (version 2) | ecosystem: Engineered > Solid waste > Grass > Composting > Bioreactor | place: USA: Davis... | reverse complement strand
CGATGACCTCGCCGCGCTCTTCGTCGATGGTGGTGATCAAGCTGGAATACCTCTTGTGGCGTGCGAGCGTCAGCTTGAGCCCGATCCCCCGCCGACGTATTTGCGCCTCTCTTATCGCGTGTCGCGGACCGGATGAAGCTGTATCCCTGTCGCTTCGGCGCCGCGGCCGGTCCATTTTCGAGAAGGCCGTCCTCGATGTCTCCGAAGATCGACTTCATCGTCGCCGGCGTCCAGAAGGCCGGAACCACGGCTCTCTTCGACTATCTTTCCGATGACCCCGCTTACGGGCTCTCGAGGACCAAGGAAGTCCACTTCTTCGATGACGAAACGCAGAACTGGAGGGAGCCCGACTACGGCGCCTACCACGCCCAGTTCGACTGGTCGCGTCCGGCGATCCGGGGCGAGGCCACCCCGATCTACATCTATTGGCCGAGGGCGCTGGAGCGCATCGCCGCCTACAACCCGAAGATCAAGCTGATCATCATGCTCCGCGATCCGGTGGAGCGGGCCTGGTCGCACTGGCGGATGGAAACCTCCAGAGGCGTCGAGGCCCACTCGTTCTCCTGGTGCATCCGAGAGGGACGGCGCCGCCTCTTCGACGCGGCGCCGTGGGGCGTACACCGCGAGTTCTCGTACGTCGAACGTGGCTTCTACGGTGAGCAGCTGGAGCGCGCGCTGGAGCTCTTTCCGCGCGAGCAGCTGCTGGTGCTGCAGGCCGAAGATTTGCGTTCCAGACCCGTGGACGCCTTGGGAGCGGTGGCGCAGTTCCTGAACGGACCAGCGCCCGCTGCGGTCGAGAGGCGGGAAGTTCACGTCGGCGCCAATGTGGGCGCTGCCCTAGGCCTTCCGGATCGGGAGTTTCTGGACGAGATCTACAGTGCAGATCAGCGCCGATTGGCGCAGCTCCTGCGGGCCTGATCTCTTCGGGCGATCGGCTATTTGATGACGAGGCCCTGACCGGTGGGCAGTTCCAGGACCCGGTAGCCGCGTCGTTCCAGCCAGGGATCCTCGGCGAGCTTCTGGTCGCGATAGGCGAGCCATCCGTAGTCGTCGAGGACCAGCGCGCCACCCGGCACGATGCGGTCGAACAGGGCTTCGAGCACGCCGATCTCGGCCTCGGCATTGTTCAGGTCCAGGTGGAGGAAGGCGATTTTTTCCGGCGCAGCCTTTGCGAGACTGTCGGGAACGCGCCCCTGAGTGACGACGACGTTGGGAACGTCGGCGAAGCGCTGTCGAACCTGTTCGAAGAGCGTGCCGCTATGCTCGGGCATCGAATGATGCGGCATCGACGCATCGTGCTCAAAGAGATCATAGAGGTAGTACTTGCGCTGAGGCTGGTCCCCCAGGCCGGTATAGTCCGTCACGATCCGAGCCGTGGTGCCCTTGTAGCAGGCGCATTCGACGAGATCACCATCCAGACGCATGCTGTTGCGGGCCGCCCAGGCCACGACCGCGATGCGCCAGATGATCCCCTTTTCGATCTCCGTGGTGGCATGCGCCCTGAAGGCGCGCATGAACTCCTCGTCGGTGAGGAAGCTGAGGTTTCGGGCGTAGGTGAAGAGATTGTCGCCGGTGAAGGCACCCGCACTGCTGATCAGGCTGGCGATGGCTTTGTTCAGCGCTCCGATGAAGCCGGGCGCGTCTTTGAGCCCGAAGAAGATGTTGGTCAGGTAGTTCACGTCTACCCCCTTGCCACATAGAAAAAGGGCCGCCCAACCGGGCGGCCCTCTCACTCAAGCTCTTTTAAGCTTAGGCGACGAAGTTGCTCGCGCTGATCTGGTCGAGGTTCGCGCCCACGATCGCCACAGCGTTGTCGTCGGTGAAGACGACCACGTCGCTGCCCACTTGGACGGCGACGATCTCACGGCCAGCCGACAGGAGCGAAGCCGCGTCGGTTTGGGCCGTTGCATAGTCAGCCGAGGTGATTTCCGAGTAGTTGGCGGCCGATCCGGCGATGCCGAAGTCGATCTTGTCGCCCGCTTCCCAGAAGTGGATTTGGTCGAGCTCACCCGCAACCGAGCTGGAGTCGCTGGCCGCGAACACGAAGGTGTCGTTGCCCAGGCCGCCCGTCAGGGTGTCTTGACCAGCGCCACCCACCAGGGTGTCGTTGCCAGCGCCGCCACCGAGGACGTCACCGCCCGCACCACCGGTCAGCGAGTCGTTGCCGTCACCGCCCGAGAGGGTGGCGCTGGTGTCGGTCGCGCTGGTGGAGGTGATGGTATCGTTGTCCGCACCGCCATTGATGGTGTTGGTGCCGGAGCCCGCGACGATGATGTCGGTGCCCGCGCCGCCTTCGATGGTGTTGTCGCCGTTGCCGACGGTCACCGTGTCGGAGCCGTTGCCGGCGTCGATGGTGTTGTCGCCGTTGCCAGCCGTGATGGTGTCGGCTTCGCTGCCACCGAAGATGGTGTTGTCGTCGTCGCCCACGGTGATCGTGTCGCTGCCGGCGCCGCCTTCGATGTAGTTGTCCCCGGCGCCCGCGGCGATGGTGTCATTGCCGTCGCCACCGTAGATGGTGTCGGCGCTGCTGCCAGCCGAGATGTCGTCGTTGCCGACGTCGCCCGACACCCAGTTCGCGCCTTCGCTGGCCACAATGGTGTCGTCGCCCTGACCGCCGTAGACGGTGTCAGAACCGGTGCCGACCGTGATGCTGTCGTCGCCCATGTTGCCATGGACCCAGTTCGCGCCATTGCCGACGGTGATCGTGTCGGAGCCCTGGCCACCATAGATGGTGTTGTTGCCGGAGTCGGCGCTCAGGACGTCGTCGCCCTGGTTGCCGTGGATCCAGTTGTTGCCAGCGCCACCGGCGATGGTGTCGTTGCCGGTGCCTTCACCGCCGACCAGGGTGTCGTTACCGTCGCCACCGGAAATCGAGTCGTTGTCGGCGCCGCCGTCGACGCTGTCATTGCCAGCGTCACCGGTGATCGAATCCGCACCTTGGCCGCCGTAGACAACGTCAGCGCCGGAACCGGCGGTGATGCTGTCGTCGCCGCGGTCGCCGTACACGGTGTCGTTGCCAGCGCCGACGTCGATGGTGTCGGAGCCTTGGCCGCCGTAGACGAAGTCGGTGCCCGAGCCGGTCGTGATCGTGTCGTCGTCCAGGTTGCCATGGACGTAGTTGTTGCCGTCGCCGGCGGCGATGATGTCATCGCCCTGGCCGCCCAGCAGGGTGTCGTTGCCTTCGGCGCCAGCCAGCGAGTCGTCACCTTGGTTGCCGTGCAGCGAGTCGTTGCCCTTGCCGCCTTCCAGGGTGTCGTTGCCGGCGTTGCCCAGCAGGACGTCATTGCCGTCGCCGCCCACGGCCGCGTCGGTGCCTTCGGTGCCGACGAAGAGCGTCGAACCGTCGGAGAACACGATGCCTTCGCTGCCCAGGACGTTCGAGCTGAACACCACGGTGCGGCCGCCGAACGTCATGGAGACGGTCTGCGGCGACGTCGCGGTCGCGGGATTGATGGTCGTGGCGACCGCGGCGGCGGTAGCGCCGGCGGTCGTGAAGGTGAGCTGATCACCCGGGGCCGCCGGGAAGGCAAGCGCCTGCTCCGGGGTGATCGTCTCGAAGAAGTAGATAGCCATGCTTCTCTCCAGTCTGTGTCACATGGACCCCCGAAACGCCTGGCCACCATTTTCCGTATGGAGCGGTCCCAGCGGTCCTGCCTCCGCCGCAACAGGGTCGTGGCGAAGGTTAAACGAGCCCGAGGAAGACGTATCGGAAGCGGGGTTGATGCGCAACACCAAAAACGGGTGGAAATGCCGCCACACGCTGGTTTTGCGCATACCAATTATTAACCCGTCAGTCCTCCCGCAGGGCGTCCCGGATCGTGTCCGTAAGCGGACTGACAATGTAGGAAAGTATCGACCGGTTCCCGGTCACGATGAAGGCTTCGGCCGGCATGCCAGGGCTGAGCTTATCGCCCTTCGGAAGCTTGGTGAGTTCTTGCGGCGGGATCTTGAGGTCCGCGCGGAAGTATCCTTCGCCGGTCTTCTCATCGACGAGCTGGTCGGCCGAGACGTTGATCACGGTCGCGTCCACTGGCGGCGTGCGACGCGCGTTGAAGGCCGAAAGACGAACGCGGGCGTCCATGCCGGTCTTCACGACGTCGATGTCCTGCGGCCTGATTCTCGCGGTGACGATGAGTGGGGCGTCGGCGGGAACGACGCTCATCAGCCGCTCACCGGGCGCCACGACCCCACCGACGGTGAACTGGGTGAGGTCGAGCACGTAGCCGTCGGCGGGAGAACGCACCGTCGCCGCCCGCAGCGTCTGAGTCGCGGCGGTGAGCTTGGGCATGACCTCGGCGAGCCCCGTCTGCATCTGCCGCAGGCCTTCGGCCGCCTGGCTGACGCGCTGGTCCTTGAGATTGGCGATCTGCAGGCGGGTCTCGCCCATCTGCTCGCGCAGCCGGGTCATCTCGGCGACGAGTGAGCCCTTGCGGCCGCCGAGATCGGCCAGCGTACGTTGATAGGCCAGGATGCGTGTCTTGGGCGCGTAACCCTTTTCATAGAGCGTCTGGAAACCGGCCAGTTCCTCTTTGATCAGCCGCGTCTGTTCATTGACCGACTCGATCTGCACCTGGACGCCGCCGATCTGCGTCTCGAGTTGCTGGAGCTTTTGGCCCAGCACAGCGCTCTGGGTCTCGAACGACTGCAGGCGCGAGGAGAACAGCAGTTCCTGGTCGCGGATGATGCCGGCGACCCGCGGATCCGTCGCGCGCGAGGTCAGCTCCTGGGGAAGGACGAGAGTCGTCTGGCCACTCACCTCCGCCTGGAACCGCGTCGACTGCGCCAGCAGCGAGTCGTACTGATTCTGCAGGACGTCCGTGCTGGCCTTCGGCTGAACTTCGTCGAAGACGAGCAGGACCTGGTTCTGACGGACATGCTGGCCTTCCTTGACCAGGATCTCCTTGACGGTGCCGCCCTCACGATGGCGGACGGTCTTGCGATTGTCTTCCACCCGCACCGTAGCAGGCGCCATGATCGCGCTGTCGATCTTGGCGATCGCCGAGAAGAGCGTGAGACCGACGACGAAGACGCCGACGACGAGGGCGCCCTGTCGGATCGGGCGCTTCAGGCGCTGCTCGAGAACCGGGTCGAGCGGAACGACGTCCTTGTCGCCGAACGACGGGGGGACATACGGCTTGGGCGCGTTGAAGTCCATTTTCATCGGCCGGCCTCGATCGCACGCGCAGTCGCAGGTTGCACGACCCGGGACATGACCTGGTCGCGGGGGCCGAACATCTCGATGCGGCCGTCACGCAGCATCAGCATCTTGTCGGCGGAGCGGAAGACGCTGGGCTTGTGGGAGACTATGACGATCGTCGAGCCGCCGGCCTTCAGCGCGTCCAGCGCCTTGACCAGGGCCTCCTCGCCTTCGGCGTCGAGCGCAGCATTGGGCTCATCGAGGACGATGAGACGCGGCTGACCAAGCAGGGCGCGCGCAAGGCCCACCCGCTGACGCTGGCCGGCGGAGAGCACATGTCCGGTCTCGCCGAGTTCGGTGTCATAGCCGTTGGGCAGGCGCAGGATCAGCTGGTGCACGCCTGCCGTCTGAGCTGCGCGCACCACCTGCTCGTCGTCCACGTCGGGCCGGAAACGGGCGATGTTGTCGCGAATGGTGCCTGAGAAGAGTTCGGTGTCCTGCGGCAGGTAGCCGACGTGCCGCCCAAACTCGGACCGATCCCAGGAATAGACATCGGCGCCGTCGAGGCGGACGTGACCGGTGTTGGGCTGCCAGATGCCAACCATCAGCCGGGCGAGGGAAGATTTGCCCGCGCCGGAGGGCCCGATGACGCCCAGCATCTCGCCGGGCTCGATCTTGAAGCTCAGGCCCTGCAGAACGAAGCGCGTCGCGCCCACCGGCGCGAAGTTCACGCCTTCCACCGAGAGCTGGCCGAGCGGCTTGGGCAGCGTGGTCGAGGGCTTGGAGGGCTTGTAATCGGCGAAGAGCGTGTTGAGCCGCTCGAAGGCGCGATAGCCGTTGGTCAGGCCATCCCACGAACTCACCAGCCGTTCTATGGGCTGCAGGGCGCGAGCGGCCAGGATCATGTTGGCGAAGAGCAGCCCCGAATGGATCTTGCCCTTCACGACCAGGTAGGCGCCGATGGCGATGATCAGGACCTGGATCGCCTGGCGGGTGAACTTGCTGACATTGCTCAGCACGCTCGCGCGCTCGCTGGCGCTGGCGCTGCGCTCCATGGTGATGGCGCGGAAACCGGCCCAGCGCGAGCCGAGCGGCTCGATCATGCCCATGGCCCGAACGACCTCGCCGTTGCGCAGAGCCGCGTCGGTGAAGCCATAGCTGCGCAGGGCCGCGTCGTTGGCTTCCTTCATCGCAGGGCGCGTGGCTCTGTCCTGGGCGAGCGCGATGAAGAAGAGCAGGACCGCGCCCGCGATGGTCACCAATCCGATGATCGGATCGATGATGAGCAGCACGATCATGAAGACCGGCATCCATGGCAGGTCGAAGACCACCCCGAAGGTCGGGCCCGTGAGCATCTGGCGGAAGGTGTCGAGATCGCGCAGCGCCTGCGAGCGGGCCGAAGGATTGCCGCGGATCACGGAATCGAAGAGGGCCGAGAAGACCCGGCCCGAGACCCGCTGGTCCATGACCAGGCCATAGTTGATCAGCACCTTGGCCCGGAAATCGTCGACCAGGCCCGACACCACGAAGGCCAGAAGGACCATGAAGGTCAGCACCAGCAGCGTCGGGACGCTGTAGCTCGACATCACCCGGCCGTAGATCTGGAAGGTGAAGATCGGCAGGGCGAGATAGAGAAGGTTGGAGACGAGGCTGAAGACGCCCGCATAGGCGAGCGGCGTATAGCCTTCCTTCACCGCGCGGGTGAGCGGATTGTCCGGGAGATCCGCGAGCGGATTGAAGATCTTCATGCGCGCCGCGCCGTTCTATGGATGGTCGCCGCCAGTGGTCGTCGTGACCATGGCCTATCAGGGTGCTCGAAGTCCAAGGCGGATTGCGCCAGAAACGCGCGACACATGCTCGGGCCCCTCGAGGATGTCAATGGCGCATCCGACCGCATAGATTCGCGCCGCGGCGCCTGGATTCTTTGCCGTGGGGACGTTCGGAAAGCGAGGATTCAGTTCTTGTCCAGGGTGGCCATCGTCGGCAGCTGCATTACGCGGGATCTATGGCCGATCGTGGGCGAAGCGCCGCCGGACGATCTGCTCTATATTTCGAGAACAAGCCTTCCGAGCTTGCTTGCCCGACCGCTGGGGGGGCTGCAGCTGCTCGATGAACGCCCGCCGACGCTCGGACCGTTCTCCTATCGCTCGATGCTGGCGGACCTTCAGAAGACCGCGCTCGGCCGACTGGTCGCCCATCGCCCGACCCACATCATCTTCGACTTCATCGATGAGCGCGTGAACCTGCTGGCGACCGGCGACACCGTGGTGACCCACAGCTGGGAGCTCGCCGAAAGCGGCTATATGACCCAACCGCCGTTCGCCGATGCGCACGTGATCGAACGGACCAGCCAGGGCTGCGAACTGCTCTGGCGCATGGCGCTGCACGAGCTCTCGGCGCTGATCGCCACGACCCCCCTCGCCTCCGCGACGGTGATCCTTCACGAGGGACGATGGTCGAGCCAGTTCTACGACGAGGCAGGAGAGCTTCAGGAGTTCGGGCCGGACAGCGAGCTCTTCGGCGGACGGCGCGCGGAGATCGCCGAGCACAACGCCCTGCTTGCGCGCTATGAGGCCGCCTTCCGCCAGGCGTTCCCAAGCGCGCGCACGATCGCAGCGCCCTCGGACCTGCGCATCGCGGACGCCAGGCATCGTTGGGGCCTGAGCCCGTTTCACTATGCGCCCGACTATTATCGGAGCGTGCTTCAGCAGCTTCAGGCGCTGGGGATCTGATCGGCGCCCTGGCGGGCCCAGTGCTCCAGAGGGGTGACGCCGCTCTGGGCAAATTCTGCGGCCGCCGAGAGGAAACCGAGCTCAGCCTTACCTGGCCAAGGCTCGGCGACGGCCCAGGCCCCGCCTTCGAGGTAGTCGAGAAGCGGGTTGCGTCCTGCCAGGCCGTCGCCTCGCAGCGCCATATAACGCGGCGCATCGAACCACGGGCTCGGGAGCCGTCCTTCACCGCCGCCGCCGAGCACATAGTGGACCAGAGGCTCGAGCCCGCTCTCGGCGATGTCGGGATGCCGCTCGCGATACCAGGCAGGATCAAAGAGGGGATGGGGTTTCAGCCCCTTGGCAGAGCCTTCGGTGAGGTAGTGCGCAAGCGACGCCTCGCCCGTAAGGCCCGCCTTTTCGACCTGGGCGCGATAGAACGGCGCATCGAAGAGCGGGTGAGGACTTAAGCCTCGCGCCGCCCCTTCACGCATGTAGTGGGCCAGTGGGTTCTCGCCCGACGTGATGAGGTCGCGCGCCTGGCGCACATAGTAGCGGATGTCGAAGAGAGGGTGCGGCGCGCGACCTTCGGCCGCCCCGAACCGAACGAAATGCTCGAGCGGTGTGAGCCCCCCGAGCTCGCCGCCGGCACGCTCGGCGTAGTAGCTCGAGCGAAACAGGGGATGCGGATCGACGCCCTCGCCGGCGCCGCGCAGCAGATAGTGCACGAGCGGGCTCGTCCCGCTCCCTGCGATGTCCGGCCGCTGAGCGAGGTACCAGGCCTGGTCGAAGAGGGCGTTCGGCTGGACGGCCGGATCGCCGCCTCGACGCGCATAGGCGGCGATCGCGCGCAGGCGCCCGAGGCGGCCGGCGGCGGCGTCTTCCCACAGCCCCGAACGCTCGATGACCAACGCCCGTCCGATCGAGCGGAAGCGGGCCAGCCGACCATCCAGGCGGCGGTCGAGACGCACCGATCGGGAGAGCGCACGACGAGACGCGCTCTCCTGATATCCGGCGAAGGCGAGATCTCGCGCCTCGTCTTCGATCCTTGCGCGAGCGACGAGTGAATCGGCGAGTGCTGTTCCGAGCTGGGCGCGCGAGAGGCCGTTTTCGGCCGAGGTCTGCTGGTGCGCCGCGCGCATCGCATCCAGCTGCCGCGCAAGCTGCTCCACCTTCTCGATCAGTGCGTCTGGCAAGTCGCCCTCATCCCCTCTGACGCCGTCAGTCCGCAACGCCGCGGCCCTCGCGTCGATCCGGTGTCCGGCGGCGTGGGAGCGCTGTCAAGCAAGCGCTGCTGCGCCTTCGCCCCGAAGCCAGCCGAGATATCCCCCGGCGGCCGTCGCGAAGGGGTCCGGAAAGCGCGCTCGGACCTCCTCGCGCTCTCGCCAGATCAGGCGATGCTCGCGCTGGATCGGGGTTCCGTCGTCATAGGCGCCGTAAGCCCAGTAGCCGGGAGGAATGAGCACGTCGGCTGCGCCCTCGACCTGCTCGCGATACCAGCGCCAGATCTCATAGACGGCGTGGCTCTCGCCCGCATAGCGCCGCGTCATGGCGTCGCCCGTGAGACCGAGCTTGGTGAAATGCCAAAACCGCAGCGGCGAACCGTTGATCCTGATCACCCCGTCGCGCCCGATCGCGACGTTCCGCTGGCTCAGGTTCCAGCTGGCTACGTTGTAGCCGGGGTCGCGCAGGACGCCGACGCGCTCGAAGAACGCCGGAACATGATCGCACCACTTCTGATCGACGAAGAGGCCGGCCGGGATGTCGTCGTAGCAGAACTCCAGCAGACGATCGTTCCACCACCTGGCGAAGCGAGCGCCCTCGCCTCTCGTCCTCACGGCGACGAATCCGAGATTGAAGATGCCGGTGCGGGAGGCCGAAAGATCGTTGTCGAGAATGGCCTCGAGATCGGTGTTGGGTTCCAGGAGGTGGGGCGTGAGCAGGATGTCGTCGCGCTCCAGCCTCTCGAGCACCGGCGAGAGGCTCGCAAAGAGCGCAGTGTCGGGATCGAGATAGATGACGGCATCCGCAGCCGCGCAGGCCTCGAGCAGGAACGGCCCCTTCACCGCGGTGCAGGCCTCGACGACGTCGTGCTTGAAGAGCCAGGCCTTGAAGTCCGGGATCGCAAGCTCTCGTGGATGGACGACACGGTCGAAAGGTTCGTCGTCCAGATCGAGGCGGAATCCCGCCGGCGGCTCGTCGGTGACCAGGGCCACGAGCTCCCAGTCGGGATGAAAGCGCCGCAAGGTCGCAAAGAGCACCCTCGCCCGGTCGAGATAGGCGAAGGTGAAGCTCGAGAAACAGATGACCTTCACGCCGCCACCAGCTCCGCCGTCAGCTTGCTGAAGGCAAGGTCAAAGAGCGGCGCGCGGCGGGCGCCGCGCGCGAGCTGGAGGATCGCGCCGCTATCGAACGCCGCTTCGAGTTCGGTCTCGTCCGCGAGCACGATCCCGTGCTGCGGATTGCTCGCGAAGGCGGCCACATTGCCGCTGTCGGGGCCCGTCACGACGGCGGCGCCTGCGGAGGCGGCTTCGTATGCGGCGAAGGAGAAGGTCTCGAGGCACAAGGACCAGATGAGCGCCGCATCGACGGAGAGCTCGATCATGGCCTTGCGCATCGCGAGCGGGTCGGCCGCGGTGACCGTCACCGGATAGTGCCGCGCCATGGAACCGGCCGCGGGCTTGCTGGCCAGGTGAATGAACTCATAGCGCGGATCTCCGGCGAAGCGGCTGGCGAGGCGCCGGAAGATCGGCCAACCCTTGTGGATCGAGGGGGTTCCGGGGAAGGCGAGGCGGAAGACCTCGTCGCTCGCCGCCTCCGCCGGCTGCGGCTCGATCAGGGCCGCGTGGGGCAGTACGATCGCGTTTCGGACCGGAAGATCTCCCCCGGCGCGCCAGGCGTCCAGCGCCACCTGCGAAGGCGAGACGACCGTCAGGTCGAGCCGATCGAAGAGCAGCTGATGTTCGCGGACATGGGCGGCGCGGGCCGGACCATAGACGCAGACGCTGCAGGCCGCGCTTCCAATCGGCGGCGCCCCGCAGTTCTCGACATCGTTGCGAAGCAGATGAACACCGACGCAGAGCGATCCCATGTCGTGCAGCCAGAAGTATCCGGCGTTCATGCCCGCGGCCCGCACGATGTCGACCACCTCGCGGCTGGAATGGCCGAGCATCTGGTGAATGGCGAAACTACGCGGCGCGGAAGGGGCCGCCCCCCTCAGCGCCTCGATGATCGCCGAGGCTGCGAACGCCCCCAGGTGCTCGCCATTGAGGAGCACGCCTTTGGGAGCATCGCTCAGCCCGTGGCGGACCGTCGGCCACCCGTTGGCGGGATGGACGTGCAGATGGTTCACGCCCCTGCGCCTGAACTCCTGGGACTCCCGCTGCACGCAGAGCTGGGATCCGCCGACCGAGCGGCTGTAATCGTCTTGGCCGAAGGTGATGTGGAGCCCCCGCAGGTCGGCCGTCTCCAGGGCCCTTGCGAGCGCGCCGGCGTCCTCGAGATCGAAGGGGCGCGCCCACCGCGTTGCGTCGGCCACGCGCGCATCGAAGCTCTGGAGGTCGATCAGGGCTTCCTGCCGGAACGTGCGTTCGACCTTGGTCGGGCGGTTCTCATGCCGCCCTGTGGTCGCAAAGTGCATGAAGGGATGGGCGCCGCTCTCGGCGACGTCGCGGTTGAGTTCTAGGTAATCGGCGACGGAAAAGCTGAAGCTCGGATCGCGCCCTTCCCTCCAGCCCTGCCGCAGGAAGTGATCGAGGGGATCCAGACCTGTGCCCGCGAGATCGGGGTTCATCATGAGGTAGTACTTCTCGTCGAACAGCTCGGCCGCCTTGGCCCGATCCTCCGGCGAGATCGGCGCATCGCCTAGACCTGCGACGAGCGCTGCGTATTCTCCCCCACGAGATGACGCGGCGATCGGCCGACCTTCCCGAAAGCCCCGCCGCAAGTAGTGGACGAACGGATTGACCTCGGCCTCGGCGACGTCGGGATTGAGCTTGAGGTATGCTTCCGTGGAGAACCAGGGCGCCGGGTCGCGCCCTTCACGCCAACCGGCCGCGCCGTAGTGAAGCGGCGGATTGAGGTCGGCGTAGGTCAGGTCGTGGTGCGCCTGCCGGTAGAAGTCCGCATCCACGGCGATCGCCAAGAGGCGCATGTCGTCAGGGGAGGCCTCTTGGGCCATGCGGCAGACTTCCTACGGTTCGTAAGGTCGCGGTGTGCAACAGATGTGTCACGTGATCAACACCGCCAGTGTTCTTGAGCTACACCTTTACGGCACGGTCGCGTTCACTCCAAAGCGCGACCTGCGACGAGGCTTCAGCGCAGCTCGGCCTCCAGTCCGGCGGAATACACCGCCCCTTTCGAGGTCATCTGAACTTCGACGAAGCGCCCGATCTCTGGCGCGCTCTGGCCGAGCGCCAGGCGCGCGTAGTGCTCCGCGCCGGCCTTGTCTCGCAGAATGACGTAGCCAGCGGTTCCGTGCTGATCGTGAAAGCCCGCCTCTACGGTCCGGCCCTCGAGCACGCCCGCTCGTAGCTCATGAACAGGCTCTCCCGTTGCGAGCCGCCGTTGGTTGATCACCCGAAGCTGCGCCTTTGTGAGCTCCAGAGTGGTCAGCTGCCATTGTAGATCTGGGGCGATGCGATACTGCGCCCCAAGCGGCTCGGCCAGACCGAGCGCCGTGAGCGTCCGCAAACGGGCGTGCAGAAGCGCCCGCCATGTGGGGCTCCGGTCCGTGGGCAGCGTGACGAGCCCCTTCTCATCGGCCGCTTGCGCCAGTCGACGGTCCAGCGCGGTGAAGCGCTCGACCTTGGTCTCTTGCCAGGCCCAACGTTCCTGTGGCCCGCGGGAAAAGTCCCCCAGCTCGGCGGACGCAACCTCCTCGGCCCGGCCCCGGACGCCGGCGCAGAGATAGCGCGGGGAGATGCTCAAGGCATTTCCATCCTCGCGCCTGCCGCGCATCACCACATGCGCATGGGGATGGTCAGTATTGTAGTGGCAGACCGCGACCCAGGGGATGCGCGGCTCCGACAGGTCCCGGCCGACATGGCGCATGACATCCCGGACATAGGCCCTGAGATCGGCGATGCAGTCGCCATGCTCGGGAGAGATCATCAGGCGATAGTGAAGGGTGTCGTCCATCCACGCCTTGGCTAGGGCGTGAGGCGACACCGCGTCCGCCTCCGGCCCAAAGAATTCTGCGCCTTCGCCTCGCGGGCCGACGCCATCTCGGCCGATATAGCGAAAGTGGCCGCGTAGCCCTGCAAGCCGCGCCCAGCCGCTTCCATGATGCCGGCCGATCAACGCGCGCACGACGACCCGCTGGCCGCCTCGGACCTGACCTGGACCGAGAGATCTTCCCCCTATCGCCCGAGGGTGCTTGGCGCCCCAGAAGCTCCGCTTACCCATCAGGATCCTGCGCAGCATCAGGTTGCGAACACCCGCGACGTCACGCTTCAGTGACGGCGGCAGTTTCGGCCAGACGTCATCCTGCGCGCCCGATGGACCGGCGGGGGTGCCGCCCTCCGAAGTCGATCCGCCCATCACGGAGCCCTCTCACATTGGCGTGCGGACGTCACGGTTCGCCCGGCGCTGAGCGCGAGGTAACACTCGATCACCGCCTCGACGTACGCACGGGTTTCCGGAATGTCGGGCACTCGGCCGAGGCGCTGGACCCGCGCAGGTCCGGCGTTGAATGCGGCGAGGGCCAGCCGGAGGTCGCCGAACCGGAGGAGCTGGCGCGCCAGGTATTCCGCCCCGCCGAGCAGGTTCGCCTGCGGATCGAAGGGGTCGTGAACACCGAGCTCCTTCGCGGTCGCGGGCATGAGCTGAGCCAGCCCCGCCGCGCCTGCCGGAGATACTGCGGCGGGCCGATAGGCGCTTTCCACAGCGACGAGGGCATGGAGAAGCTTCGGATCAAGGCCGTGCCTTGCCGCGGCCATGCTTACCGCATCCGCAAAGGGTTGGCGCGGCTCGTCCACGCGAACCGCGGGCCCATCGGCCGAGGCGTTCTCGGAGGCATCCCCGACGAAGAGAGCGCCGCCCGCCTGCGTCCAGCCCGCCTCGGCGCAGGCCGGTGTCGTCGCCAAGGACATGAGAAGGGCGATGCCGGCGCGCCTCACCATAGGACCGCTCCCCGATAGACGCCTTCCACGGCGGCTCGCGAGACCGGCCCGAAATGTCGGCTGTCGAAACTCGTCTCCGTATCGCCGAGCAGGAAGAGTTCGTCTGCCGCAAGGCGCCGGCACTCACGCCATGCCGGCAGGGGCTGCCCCCGCCGATCATGGGAGAGAACCGCGACCGTGCGCGAGCCGAGGCTGACGGCCGCATCCCTCGCGCAGACGACGTCCCCACCCGAGGCGACGACGCGCTTCAGCAGCCATGCGCCCTCAGGAACCCCGAGCCCGGCGAGGTAGGATCTGGTGTTCGGCGGCTGCCTGACCGCGACCACCCTGCCAGGTTTCGGCTCGCCGGAAAAACTGCGCAGATAGAGCCCCCTCGGCAGGCTCGGCGTCTCGTTGACGATGGCGAGTGGAGGAACAAACCGGGCGGCCAGGCCGAGAGCGGCGAGCAGGCCCAGCGCAGCGCTCAGGCGCGCGGCGTCGGCGATTCTGAACTGCAGTGTCATGGCTGGTATGGCTCCAGGATGAGGTCTCTGGTGACCAGCACGGCCACCCGCGCGCCGGGTCGAAGGCGGATGGCAGGGCGCACCTGAAGTTCGCGGTCGATCAGGCGTCCGCCCACCTGCGCGGCCTCGATCGAGGCGGCGTCACCCGCATCGCCGAGCCAGCCGCCTGAACTGTCGCCGTCATCGCGCGCGATCTCGCCCAGGGCGGTGATGGCCCCGGCGAAGAGCGTTGCGATGCCGAGCGGAAGGATCCGCCGGTCGACGCGCCCTTCCAGGCCGATCGCGCCTTCGGCGTCCACGCCCGGTTGCTTGGCGAGCACGAGGGACTTGCCGTTGGGCAGGATCAGCCGCTCCCAGGTGATGAAGGCGCGCCGATCACCATGAGCGCTCTCGCCGTCATGGCGGCCGAAGAGGCGCGATCCCTGCGGTATGACCAGGTGCCGGCCCGAGATCGTGTCGTAGGTGTTCTCGGTGACCGAGGCGACGACCGGGCCAGCGCGCGCCGTGTCGACGCCGGTCAGGAGCACCGCAGGAATGATCGCGCCGGCCTTGAGTTCGTAGGGACTCAAGGGCTCAAGCAGGGCGTGCGTGTTGTAGACCGCCGCGTAGTCGGCGTCCGGCCCCGCGGCCTCACTCTCCCTGTCACCCACTGGCGCAGGCCCCGCCGTCCGCGTGAAGAAGAGATCGGACCTGCGCGCCTCGTCGGCCGCGGCGGACGTCGCCGGACGCGCCGGTCTGGCGGGCGCGCCCGCCTTCGGCGGTTCGGGCTCGGGCCGCGCCGGCTCACTCTTGTCGGCGGACGCCTCCGTAAGCCGCTCGAGCTCGGCGTAGGTCGCTGGTCCCTCGGTGATCTTCTCGCTCGGTCGGACCTGGCCGCGTGCGAGTTCGACGCTCTCCTGCGCCTCCTCCAGCGACTGCGCCCGCAGCTCCGGACGGATGATGAACGCCCAGGCGAGGGCGCCTGAACAGAGGGCCGCGGCCGCCAGGCCCGCTCCCACGACGACGCCCCGGCGCAACCGGACCACGGCGGGGCGTGGAGCCCGCGCCCGCAGCGGCGGCATGGCCTCCTTCGGGAGCGGGGCATGCTCGGGATGATGCGCACCGCTCATGGGCGCTCTCCCTGGCGGATGATCCTCACCGCCTCGCCGCGTGCGTCGCCGATGCGCAGTTCGGCGCTGTCGAGCACCTGGTCGACCACCCAGAGCCCGCCCTGCTGGCG
>Ga0065721_10001724_pt1 | contig 15690 bp, 12 predicted proteins | sample Mesricmetagenome_FD_59108 | JGI IMG/M metagenome (GOLD analysis project Ga0065721, IMG submission 59108) | Mesophilic microbial community from rice straw/compost enrichment Sample: eDNA_1 v2 (version 2) | ecosystem: Engineered > Solid waste > Grass > Composting > Bioreactor | place: USA: Davis... | reverse complement strand
CGGGGGCGAGGAATAGGGGCAAGGGCCCTCATCCAACTGCGACTAAGCCCCTGCGGGGCTAAGTCTTCGTATCCTTCTCCCGCAAGCGGGAGAAGGAGCCTAGTCGCGAGCGCCGCACCCTTCTTCGCAAGCGGGAGAAAGACCTTGGTCGCGAGCGCCGCGCCCTTCTTCTCCCACAAGCGGGAGAAGGAGCTTGTCGTGAGCGCCGCGCCCTTCTTCTCCCGCAAGCGGGAGCAGGAGCTTGGTCGCAAGCGCCGCACCCTTCTTCTCCCACTGGTGGGAGAAGGATAGCGAAGCTTACCGCCGAAGGCGGTTAGCGGAGCTTGGATGAGGGCCCCCTTCCCCCTTCCGCCACCAGCGCCCGCGCGCCCGGTTCGCCGAGCCAGCGCGCCGCCACGCCCCACACCCGCGCAATCACCGCCTCCGACAGCGCCTCCTCCGGCGCCCCCTCGGCCGCCAGCCGCCCGCGCTCGAGCACCAGCACCCGGTCGGCGTGGTTCATTGCCAGCGCCAGGTCGTGCAGCACCAGCACCACCCCGGTGCCCGCGTCGGACGCCGCGCGCAGGTGCGCCAGCAATGCCAGCTGGTGCAAGAGGTCGAGCGCCGCGAGGGGTTCGTCCGCAAGGATCCACTGCGGCTCGCCCGCCAGCACCCGCGCCAGCAGCGCCCGCGCCCGCTCGCCGCCCGACAGGGTCGACACGGGCCGCCCTGCCAGCGCCGCGAGATCGACCGCCGCCAGCGCCTCGGCGACCTGCACCTCGCCCCGATCTCCGTGCGGCAACCGCCCGAGCGCGACGAGCCTCGCGACCGACAGGTCCCACGCGACCTCGCCGACTTGCGGCAGGTACCCTATCCGCCGTGCGCGCTCGCGCCCGCGCGGCAGGCGTGCGCCATCGAGACGCACCTTGCCGGCCTCCGGCTCGACCAGCCCGGCCAGCACCTGCAGCAGCGTCGACTTCCCCGCCCCGTTGGGCCCGCAGATCGCGGTGATCCGCCCGCGCTCGAACGCCGCCGTGACCGCCCCGAGCCGGTTCCGCACTGCCACCGAGTTTACCTCGATCATTCAAGCACCTCCCGCCGCATCCTCAGCAGCAACGCGAGGAAGAACGGCGCCCCGACGAGGCTCAGCGCGATCCCGAGCCTGAGCTCGGTCACCAGCGGCAGGATCCGGCAGAGGCAATCGGCCACCAGCACCAGCAACGCCCCGGCAAGCGCGCTCGGCACGATCAGCGACGAGGGCCGGCTATCGGTCAGCGGACGCACCAGGTGCGGCACGATCAGCCCGACGAAGCCGACGATTCCCGCCACCGCCACGCCGCTGCCGACCGTCAGCCCGGTCCCCGCGATCAGCAGCGCCTGCAGCCGCCGGGGCTCGACGCCGAGCGAGCGCGCCGCGCTTTCCCCGAGCGTCAGCGCGTCGAGCCCGGGCCCGGCGAGCCGCAGCAGCACTATCCCCGCCAGCGTCAGCGGTGCCGCGAGCCACACGTCGCTCCAGCTGCGATCGGTCAGCGCTCCCATCAGCCAGGTGACGATCTCGCTCATCGCGAAGGCGTTCGGCGCGAGGCTGATCGCAAGGCTGGTCAGCGCGCCGGCGAGGCTGGCGATCATCATCCCCGCGAGCGTGAACAGCGCGATCCCCGCGCCGCGCCCGACGATCAGCGCCAGCAAGGCCATCGCCCCGCCGGCCCCCGCCAGCGCGAACCCCGGCAGCAGCCAGGCGGCAGCGGCATAACCGAACCACAAGCTCGCCACCGCCCCGAGAGCGGCGCCCGGTGCGATCCCGAACAGCCCCGGGTCGGCCAGCGGATTGCGCAGATACCCCTGCATCGCCGCCCCCGCCGCCCCGAGCCCCGCGCCGATCACGATCGCCAGGAGCGCGCGAGGTAACCGCAGTTCGGCGAGGATCACCACGGCGTTCGGCGTCGCCCACGGATCGAGCCACACGCGCCCTGCGAGCAGCGACAGCGGCAGGGCAAGGAACAGGAGCGCGGTCAGGAGGGGGATCGTCCGGGTCATCTCTCGAGCCTCTGCCCCAATTGTCCGTCCGCTCGTCCTGGGCCTGTCGAAGGACCCTGCGCCATGCCCGCCCGTATCTCCGCCAGCCGCTCCACCGCCCGCACCACCGTAGGCCCGCCGCAGAACAGCAGCGCGGGGTCGAACCGCTCGTAGCGCACTCCCTCGAGCCGCCGGAGCACCGGATGCGTCAACATGCGTTCGTCCGAGGCCGCCAGCACCACCGCGGGCGGATCGGCCAGTACCCGCTCGAGCGGCAGGTAGGCTCCCTGCCCGAGACCACGCGCGGCCGAGTGACTGGCGAACCCCGCATGCGCCATGAGTCGCGCGATCAGCGTCTCCTCGCCCGGCACGATCCCCCCCTGCTGCCACAGCAGTGCCGACACGCGCAGCCCGTCGTGCCGCGCCGCGGCCAGCGCCCGGTCGATCCTCGCCAGCAGCGCCTCGCCGCGCTCCGGATGCCCGGCCAGCGCGGCCAGCCGCCGCACCTGCGCCGCGTTCTCGCCAAGGTCGGACACGATCCCGAACGTCTCGACCCGCACGCCGAGCCGCGCGAACGCCTGTGCCGTCGCGGGGGGCAGGAAGCTTCCCGCCACCACCACGTCGGGATCGAGCGCCAGCACTTCCTCGACCGTCCCCCCGGTCGCGCGGAACCGCCGCGCCTGCGCCAGGGGCATCGACGTTGCCCGCGGATCGTGGCTGTAATGCGAGAGCGCGAGGACCTGTGCCGGATCGGCCACCTCGGCGAGAATCGCGTCGGTGCACGGGTTGAGCGAAACGATCGTCGGGCGCTCCCCTGTCGGCGCTGCCGCTGGCCGCTGGCCGCACCCCGTGATCGTCATTCCCGCGAAGGCGGCGACAAAGAGGACTTGAAGGCCCCTCCTCACCACGCCGCCCTCGCGCCGATGTAAGCCGCGCGCCCGCTCGTCGCGTAGCCCGCGGCCGTCTGGTAATCCTCGCCCCACAGGTTCTCGATCCGGCCGAACAGCGTGACCTCGCGGGTCACGTCCCACTCGCCGCGCAGCGTCAGCGTCGCATACCCGTCCAGCGGCACGGTGTTGAAGGCGTCGTCGAAGCTGTCCGAGACCGCCCGCAAGTCCGCCCCGAACCGCAACGTGCCGTCGAAATCCGCATCGGCGATCAGCGTCAGCGCGTGCTTCGGACGGCGCGCGAGGACGCTGCCCTCGGTCGCCGCGCCTCGCGTGCGGTCCTCGGCATCAAGCAGCGTATAGGCCGCGCCGAAAGCGGCCACGCCGGGGACGCGCACGCTCCCCTCTATCTCGATCCCCTGCGCCCGCGCGCGGCCGATGTTGTCGTACGTGCCCAGCGGCCGCCCGGCGCAGATCCCGCCGGTCGTACCGAAGCAGCTGACGAAGCCGATCAGGTCCTCGGTGTCGCGACGGAACGCGGTCAGCTTCACGCTTCCCGTGCCCCAGCCGTAGCTGAGCCCCGCATCCACGCTCCGGCTGCGCTCGGGCCCGAGCGCGGGGTTGCCGAGATCGGAGTGCAGCTGGAACAGTGTCGGCGCCTTGAACCCCTCGCCGAACGAGGCGGTCAGCTGCACTCCGTGCACCACGTCGAGCGCCAGGTCCGCCCCGAAGCTCCATTGGCCGCCGAAGTCGCGGTGCTCGTCGCGGCGGACGCCCGCCGCCGCGTGCAGCCCGCCGCGGTCATAGGACACCTGCGCATAGGCCCCCGCCGCCGCACTGCGGCGGACCGGGTCGATCAGCGTCGAGAAGCGCTGCCATTCCCGCTCTGCCCCGAACGCGAGGCTCCAGCGCGAGGCGAAAACCCACCGTCCGCGCAGCTCGACCCGCTCGCTCTCCCCGTCGGTCGTGTACGCGGGCCCCGCCCCGAGTGAGGGATCGAAGTTCGCCCGCTCGGTTTCCGCCAGCGAGACGAGCGCGCTTAGCCGCAACCGCCGGTCCGCATAGTCGAGCCCGGCGGCGCCCGACAACTGGCGCGTGTCCTGGTATTCGGCGGTGTCGGCGAGCGCGAATGCCGGCGCCGGGAAACCGTCGAGCTCGAGCCGACCGTCGGCGAACCGCCCGACCGCGAAGGCCGATGTGCCGTGCCCGAGCTCGACCCGCGCCCGGCCGGCGAGCTCGGTCTGGCGGAATCCGTCCGCCTCGCTCCCCACCGCGGCCGAGGAGAACCCGTCGCTCGCGAATTGCGCCGCCTGCAGATCGAGCCTGGCGGCCCCCGATGAGACGCGAAAACCTCCCGTCGCGTAAAGCGTGTCGTACGCGCCGTACTCGAGCGACCCGTGGAGCTCGCCGTTGCCTCCAGTGGTCACCGCGAGCACCCCGCCGAGCGCCTGGCTGCCCCAGATCGTGCTGTTCGAGCTGCGCTGCAGCTCGACCCTGGCGAGCGTGCCCATCAGCAGGTTGCCGAAGTCGAACCCGCCACCCGGCGACGCCGGGTCGGCCACCCGCACGCCGTCGACCAGCACCAGCAGTTGCTCCCCTTCGGCGCCTCGCACGCGTACACCGGTGAAGCCGCCCGGCCCGCCGTTGCGGCTGAAGGTCACGCCGGGCGCCCGCTCGAGCAACCGGGCGATGTCGGCCCCCTGCACGGCCTCGATCTCTCGGTCGGTGAAAACGGTCAGCGGTTGTCCCGTTTTTCCAGTGTCTTGCCGAACACCGTTGGCAAGAACTGTAATGATTCTGCCGGCCGGAGATACGCCACGGGGGCTGTCCTCTCTCTCACCCGACTCCTGCGCCGCCGCGGGCGCCGTCATCGACAGAAGTAGCAGTGAATACAGTATTCTGCGGGTCAAACTTCCCTCCACGAACGAACTCGCCGTTCATGGCGGGAGGCCGCGCAGGCGCGCGGCTCCGCTGGCTCCCGGTACACCCCGCCCGGCGCCGAACGACGGTTCACGGACAGGTCTCCTGGCTCCCGGATCGCCGCTCGCGCACCGCCTTCCCGGTATGACCCAGTGGCGTACGTGGAGCGCGAGCTCCCCGGTCACAGTTGCGGGGGCAGCGCGGGTCTCTAACCCGCTTCCCTCGGCAGGCTTGCACCCGCCGGCCCGGCCTCCCGGGCAATCCGTGACGTCGCCGGCGACGTTACCATTAGCCGGTCTGCTGTCCAGCTTTGGCACGCCCGCGGCGGAGCGCGTGCGCGGGCCACTCGCCCGCGCTAGGCGCGAAGCGCGCCATGACCGAGCTCGTCTTCCCCGCCGAACCCCGTCCCCGCGACTTTTCCGCGCGGCTGTCGCGGCGCGCCCGGCCGATCGCCGCATCGCGCGGCCGGCGCCATTCGGGCAAGCGGCTGGCGGTGCTCGCGGCGGCGATCGCAGTGCCGGCGATGGCGGCGCCGATGGAGTGGCAGCCCGCTCCCGAGCCCGCCGCCGGGATCGTCCCGCTCGGCTTCGAAACCCCGGGGGAGAGCTTTCCCGGCTCGGCCTTCTATTACCTCGACGACCTGCCGAACCTGCGCGGTCCGGCAGATCCAGGGCCGGTGGACGCGGCGGAACCTGCTCTTGCACGCCCGTCCGCCGGCCTGCTCGATGCCGGCCCGGCGGCCCGCGCGCTGCGCTTCGCCGGCTCGATCGTCGACCGCAGCCGGGCGGAGCACTGCCTGACCCAGGCGATCTACTACGAGGCCGCGAGCGAGCCCGACGCGGGCCAGCGCGCGGTCGCCCAGGTCGTGCTCAACCGCGTCGCCCACCCGGCCTACCCCGACACCGTGTGCGGCGTGGTGTTCCAGGGTTCGGAGCGCAGCACCGGCTGCCAGTTCAGCTTCACCTGCGACGGCTCGCTCGCGCGCAAGCCGGCGAAGATGTGGTGGGACCGCGCCGCAAAGGTCGCGCGCGCGGCGCTCGCCGGCTATGTTTACGAGCCGGTCGGCCTCGCCACGCACTACCACACGGTCCAGGTTCATCCGTACTGGGCCGACAGCCTCCACCACGTCGGCACGATCGGCGCCCACCGGTTCTACCGCTGGCGCGGCGCCGCCGGGCGCCCCTCGGCCTTCAGCGCCGCCTACCGCGGCGGAGAGCCGGCCGCGGCACCGCACCCGCGCCTGGAAGCGCCGGCGCCGGCGACCGAGGCCGATCCGGTGGCGCTCGCTCGCGCGTTTGAAACCGGGCTCGAGGCCGCGCGCCAGAGTGCCGCGCCCGCTCCGGCCTATTCGGCCGACATCGCGGCCCGCGGCGGCGACACCCTGTTCCAGGCCAGCGTCGCGCCTGCCGCCGGCCAGGTCCGCGAGGAGTACGCTCGCAGCGGCCAGTGGCTGCGCCAGCCGTAAGCCGTTGGCCTGCGGCGACGAACGGTTGCCGCTCCGCATCCCGCCGCGAGCCTTGCCCGGCCCGTCGAAGCGCTGACGGCAGCCTGCCCCTTCATGGTAAACGCCGGGCAAGCCTTCGGAAACCATTCGTCCCAACTTTAGCTTAGGTGCGCCGCGCTAGCAGACGGGGGGTAACGCCAGCGAGGCGTGCACCGACTGCTGGACCGACCATGACCATTCGCTTTGCCGCCCCGCCCTCCGCCCTCGCCCCGCGGATGAGCGCGCGCAAGATTCGCGAGACCCGCGGGCTTCCGGCCAACGACAACGGCGGCCTCCGCCCGAGCGACGCGATGCTCCACGCCGCGTTGCGGCATTTCGCCGAGCACGGGCTCGCCGCAGCCCACCGGGCGCGCATGCAGGCCGAGGCCGCCTTCTTCGCCGGCGACCGGCAGAGCTACCAGTGGTGGCTCGAAATCTGCCGCGCGCTCGACCGGCGCATGGCGACCGAACTGGCTGCAGGAACCGGCGGGCAGGCCTGAGCCGGGCCGTTCCCCCCGCGAATACGGTTAGGGGGTCCTTAACGAGTCGGTGACGTCTTGGGGATAGAGCCCACCCCTCGGGTCTAGGAGTACGCCGGCTTGCGATTGCGCGAGATCTTCAAGGGCTATCTCGGCGGCGACGACCGCGACGAGCGCGTGCGCCGCAAGCTGATCGAGACCCTCTATACGCAACCGACGAGCCTCGCGGCCGGCGCGATCGCCGGTATCGCCTGCACGACCACCGCGATCGCCGTCTCCGACGACCTCGCGATCACGATTTTCGGTTCCGCGCTGATCCTCACCGCGATCCTGCGCACCGGTATGGCGATCGTCATGGGCCGCGACGCCGTCCGCCGCGATACGCGCTCGCTCGAGACGGCTTACGAGATCGGCGCCTTCGCCTACGCCCTGCTCTCGGGGCTGGTCGCAGCGCTGACGGTGCTCAACCCCGGCGACCAGCACATCCAGACCCTGATGGTAACCTACGCGCTGGTCTACGGCGTCGGCATCTCGGCGCGCAACGCCGGGCGGCCGTTCATCGCGGTCGGCCAGCTGTTGCTCTCCTCGCTGCCGATCATGGTCGTCGGCCTGATCGTCGGTGGCCCGGTCTACTACGTGCTCGCCGGCACGATGGTGTTCGTCATCTTCGGCGTGATGGCGATCACCTTCAACGTGTTCCGCACGCTCCGCGAGCAGATCATCGCTGCCGAAACCAGCGCCGAGCTGGCCGGGAAGATGCAGGTTCTCGCGCGCACCGACGCGGTCACCGGGCTCGTCAACCGCGCCGGTCTCGATCACGACCTTTCCGAGATGCGCGCGACGCTGGGCCCCGACCGCAAGCTGGCGATGTTCTGGCTCGACCTCGACCGCTTCAAGGAGATCAACGACACGCTCGGCCACCCGATCGGCGACAAGGTCCTCTCCGAGGTCGCTGCGCGCCTGCGCGCGGCCGCGCCTGGCGACGCGTGCCTCGCTCGCTTCGGCGGCGACGAATTCATCGTCGTCGCTCCGGTCGCCGACCGCGGCGAGAGCGAGCGGCTGGCACGCGCGCTCGCCGACATGATCCGCCAGCCGACCCGGATCGACGGCCAGCGGATCGAGAACTCGGCCTCGATGGGTGTCGCGCTGTTGCCCGACGACGGGGCCGACATCGACACGTTGATGCAAAGCGCCGATCTCGCGCTCTACCACGCCAAGATCGGCGGCAAGAACCAGGTCTGCTTCTTCGACAACGCGATGACCCGCGAGCTTGTCCGCAAGAAGCAGATCGAGGCCGAGCTTCGCGCCGCGATCCAGCGCGACGAGCTGTCGATCTTCTTCCAGCCGATCGTCGAGCTCGAAACCGGCAGGATCCGCACCTTCGAGGCCCTGGTGCGCTGGTTCCATCCGGAGAAAGGGGAACTGCGCCCCGACGAGTTCATCCCGGTCGCCCGAGGATACCGGCGTGATCATCACGCTCGGCAACTGGATCACCGCGCAGGCAGCCAAGGCCTGCGCCGGCTGGCCGGCCGACGTGACGGTCGCCGTCAACCTCTCGCCGGTGCAGATCCGCGCCCCCGGTGCTGCGCTCGGCATCCTCAGCGCGCTGCGCGAGGCCGGCCTCGACCCGCACCGGCTCGAGCTCGAGGTGACCGAGAGCCTGTTCCTCGACGACGACGCGAACACCGTTCGCTTCATCGAGGGCCTCGCCGCCGAAGGCGTGCGCTTTGCGCTCGACGATTTCGGCACCGGCTATTCCTCGCTCGGCTACATCAACAAGTTCCCGTTCAGGAAGATCAAGGTCGATCGCAGCTTCGTCTCCGGCCCGCACACCGGCAAGAAGAGCGACGCGATCATCCGCGCGGTGGCGGAAATGGGCGCGACGCTCGACATGGACATTGTCGCCGAAGGCCTCGAGACGATCGAGCAGGTCCAGGCCGTCCGCGCCGCCGGCTGTACCCTCGGCCAGGGCTATTACTTCAGCCGCGCCGTCCCGGACTATCTCGCCGCGATGCTGCTCTCCCAGGAACGCGAAAGCGCTCGCGTGTCCAATACCGAACGCCTCGCCGGCTGACNGCGCGCGGAGCGCCTCCCGACCCCCGGNAAATAGGGACAGTCCCTCTTTTCTCGAGAGAAGGGGACTGTCCCTGTTTGCGGCCCGGGGAACGCGGCCAGTCGCCGACACACCCCTCATTATTGCTATTGCGAACTGTTATCGAATAAACCTGCCACACGACCGCTTTTCCCGGTTGCATTGCCCGAGTCGCGGGCCTAGGGCGAGCCGCGTAACCACAGGCGCCCTACCTCTTCGCGGGACGCGGGTCGGCGCCTGATTGCCGCTCGATGCGCCCGCGCAGCTTGAAGGACACGGCAGCACCCATGGCTCGCAACAAGATCGCGCTCGTCGGCGCCGGCATGATCGGCGGCACCCTCGCCCACCTCGCGGCGATGAAGGAGATGGGCGACATCGTCGTGTTCGACGTGGTCGAGGGCATGCCCGCCGGCAAGGCGCTCGACATCTCGCAGGCCGGCCCGGTCGAAGGCTTCGACGCCAGGCTCAAGGGCTCCAACGACTACGCCGACATCGCCGGGGCCGACGTGATCATCGTCACCGCCGGCGTCGCCCGCAAGCCGGGCATGAGCCGCGACGACCTGCTCGGCATCAACCTCAAGGTGATGAAGGCGGTCGGCGAGGGCATCAAGGCCAACGCCCCGAACGCCTTCGTGATCTGCATCACCAACCCGCTCGACGCGATGGTCTGGGCGCTGCGCGAGTACTCGGGCCTGCCGCACAACATGGTCGTCGGCATGGCCGGCGTGCTCGACTCGGCGCGCTTCCGCCACTTCCTCGCCGAGGAGTTCGACGTCTCGGTGGAGGACGTCACCGCCTTCGTGCTCGGCGGTCACGGCGACACGATGGTCCCGGTGATCGAGTACTCGACCGTCGCCGGCATCCCGGTCCCCGATCTGGTCAAGATGGGCTGGTCGACCCAGGAAAAGATCGACGCGATCGTCGACCGCACCCGCAAGGGCGGCGGCGAGATCGTCTCGCTGCTCGGCACCGGCTCGGCCTACTACGCCCCCGCCACCAGCGCGATCGCGATGGCCGAGAGCTTCCTCAAGGACAAGAAGCGCCTGCTCCCCTGCGCCGCGCACCTGACCGGCCAGTACGGGGTCGACGACCTCTACGTCGGCGTGCCCGTGGTGATCGGCGCCGGCGGCGTCGAGCGGATCGTCGAGATCGAACTGAACGAGGCCGCCAAGGCCAACTTCGACGTGTCGGTGGCGGCCGTGAAGGAACTGCTCGAGGCGTGCAAGGGCATCGACGGTTCTCTCGCCTGACCGTCATCCCGGCGAAAGCCGGGATCGCGTCCGGCACTGTGCCTCCTTGCGGCACGAGGTCCCTGCTTCCGCCGGGACGACGACGATAGGGAAGAAGTGAATGAGCATTCTCGTCGACCGCAACACCAGGGTCATCACCCAGGGGATGACCGGCGACACCGGCACCTTCCATACCGAGCAGGCGCTCGCCTACGGCACGCAGATGGTTGCCGGCGTCACCCCCGGGAAGGGCGGCCAGACCCACCTTGGCCTGCCGGTGTTCGACACGGTCGCCGAGGCGAAGCACGCGACCGGCGCCACCGCCAGCGTGATCTACGTGCCCCCGCCCTTCGCCGCAGACTCGATCCTCGAGGCGATCGACGCCGAGATCCCGCTGATCGTCTGCATCACCGAGGGCATCCCGGTGCTNGACATGGTNAAGGTCAAGCGCGCGCTGACCGGCTCGAAGTCGCGCCTGATCGGCCCCAACTGCCCCGGCGTGCTCACGCCTGAGGAATGCAAGATCGGCATCATGCCGGCGAACATCTTCAAGAAGGGCTCCGTCGGCGTCGTCAGCCGCTCGGGCACCCTCACCTACGAGGCCGTGTTCCAGACCACCAACATCGGCCTCGGCCAGTCGACCGCGGTCGGCATCGGCGGCGACCCGGTCAATGGCACCAACTTCATCGACGTACTCGAGCTGTTCCTCGCTGACGACGAAACCCGGTCGATCATCATGATCGGCGAGATCGGCGGTAGCGCCGAGGAAGAGGCCGCCCAGTTCCTCAAGGACGAGGCCAGGCGCGGGCGAAGGAAGCCGGTCGTCGGGTTCATCGCCGGCCGCACCGCGCCTCCGGGCCGCCGCATGGGCCACGCCGGCGCGATCGTCTCGGGCGGCCAGGGCGGCGCCGAGGACAAGATCGCGGCGATGGAAGAAGCCGGCATCCGCGTCGCCGCCTCGCCCAGCGAGCTCGGCACCACGCTCGACGCGCTGCTCAAGGAACTCGCCTGAACTGTCCCGGTTGGGGCTGAAGGATCTCCCGATGGGTAACGAAGCGCAGACATTCCTCCCCGAGCTCGGACCGCAGGATGGCCCGCAGCCGGGCCCGAGCTGGCAACGCGCGCGCTGGCCGCTGGCTGACGCCGGCGACGACCTCGTCGCGGCGCTCGACCCGACGGCGATGAAGCTCGCCGTCAAGGAGGCCTCAGCCAGGGCCGGCAAGCCGGTCGACGAGGCTTCGATCGAGCGCGCCGCGGACGAATCGATCCGCGCGATGATGCTCGTGCGCACCTATCGCGTGCGCGGCCACCTCGCCGCCGACCTCGACCCGCTCGGCCTGTCGAAGCTCGAGCAGCCCGAGGACCTGACCCCGGAGTACCACGGCTTCTCCGGCGAAGCGCTCGACCGCAAGGTCTATCTCGGCGGCACGCTCGGCTTCGAATGGGCGACCGTGCGCGAGGTCGTCGAGACGCTGCGCAAGAACTACTGCGGTCACGTCGGCCTCGAGTACATGCACATCGCCGACGTCGAGGAGCGCCGCTTCCTGCAGGATCGCATCGAGGGCCCCGACAAGGTCATCACGTTCACCCCGGAAGGCAAGAAGGCGATTCTCGGCGCGGTCGTGCGCGGCGAGGAGTACGAGAAGTTCCTCGGCAAGAAGTACGTCGGCACCAAGCGCTTCGGGCTCGACGGCGGGGAATCGATGATCCCCGCGCTCGAGGCGGTGATCAAGTACGGCGGCCAGCTCGGCGTGCGCGAGATCATCTACGGGATGGCCCACCGCGGCCGGCTCAACGTGCTCGCCAACGTCATGGCCAAGCCCTACCGGGTGATCTTCCACGAGTTCTCGGGCGGCAGCGCCAACCCGGAGGACGTCGGCGGCTCGGGCGACGTCAAGTACCACCTCGGCACCAGCACCGACCGCGANTTCGACGGGATCAAGGTGCACATGAGCCTGGTTCCGAACCCCTCGCACCTCGAAGCGGTCGATCCGGTCGTGCTCGGCAAGGCCCGCGCGCAGCAGGCGATCCGCGACGACCTCGTCAAGCACGAGCAGGTTCTCCCCGTGCTGATCCACGGCGACGCCGCCTTTGCCGGGCAGGGCATCGTCTGGGAATGCTTCGGCTTCTCCGGCGTGCGCGGCTACAACACCGGCGGCTGCCTGCACTTCGTGATCAACAACCAGATCGGCTTCACCACCAGCCCGCAGTTCGCCCGCTCGTCGCCCTATCCGTCCGACGTCGCCAAGGCGGTCCAGGCGCCGATCCTGCACGTCAACGGCGACGACCCGGAAGCGGTGACCTTCGCCTGCAAGCTGGCGATCGAGTATCGCCAGACGTTCAAGCGCGACATCGTCATCGACATGTGGTGCTACCGCCGCTTCGGCCACAACGAGGGCGACGAGCCGAGCTTCACCCAGCCGCTGATGTACGCCCGCATCCGCCAGCACCCGCGGGTCAGCGACATCTACGCGGAACGGCTGATGGCCGAGGGCGTGATCGACAACGCCGCGCTCGAGCACATGCGCTACGAGTTCGGCGCCCTGCTCGAAAGCGAGTTCGAGGCCGGCAAGAGCTACAAGCCCAACGAGGCCGACTGGTTCGGCGGCCGCTGGAGCGGCCTGCACAGGCCCGCGGACCCCGAGACCGCGCGCCGCAACGTCGAGACCGCGATCGACCGCAAGCTGTTCGACAGCCTCGGCCGTACGCTGACCACGGTTCCCGACGACCTCAACATCCACAAGACGCTCGCCCGCGTGATCGAGGCCCGGCGGCAGATGTTCGAATCGGGCGAAGGGTTCGACTGGGCGACGGCCGAAGCGCTCGCCTTCGGCAGCCTCGTCACCGAGGGCTACGGCGTGCGCCTGTCGGGCCAGGACTCGGGCCGCGGCACCTTCAGCCAGCGGCACGCAATCTGGGTCGACCAGGAGACCGAGCGCAAGTACATCCCGCTGTGCCAGCTGCCGCACGGCAAGTTCGAGGTCTACGACAGCCCGCTCTCCGAATACGGCGTGCTCGGCTTCGAATACGGCTTCGCCTCGGCCGACCCGAAGACGCTGGTATGCTGGGAAGCGCAGTTCGGCGACTTCGCCAACGGCGCTCAGATCATCATCGACCAGTACGTCGCCGCGGGCGAGGTCAAGTGGCTGCGCGCCAACGGCCTCGTCATGCTGCTGCCGCACGGCTACGAGGGCCAGGGCCCCCGAGCACTCCTCGGCCCGGCTCGAACGCTTCCTGCAGCTCTGCGCCGACGACAACATCCAGGTCTGCAACATCACCAGCCCGGCGAACTACTTCCACGTGCTGCGCCGGCAGATGCTGCGCCCGTTCCGCAAGCCGCTCGTCATCATGACGCCGAAGAGCCTGCTGCGGCACCCGATGGCCAAGTCGAGCGCCACCGAGTTCGTCAACACCAGCCACTTCAAGCGCATCCTGTCGGACCGCAAGGAGATCCCCGACGACAAGGTCCGCCGGCTCGTGCTGTGCTCGGGCAAGGTGGCCTACGACCTGATGGAAGCGCGCGAGAAGGAGGGGATCGAGGACGTCTCGATCGTCCGGCTCGAGCAGCTCTACCCGTTCCCCGGGGAGCCGCTTGCCGCGCGCCTGTCGCGCATGAGCAACCTCGAAGAGGTCGTCTGGTGCCAGGAGGAACCGCGCAACAATGGCGCCTGGTTCTTCGTCGCCAGCCGGATAGAGATCGCGCTCAACGAATCCGGCCACGCCGGCATGCGCCCGATCTACGCCGGCCGCGCTCCGGCCGCCTCCCCGGCCACCGGCCTCGCCAGCAAGCACACCGAGCAGCAGCAGGCGCTGGTCGCCGAGGCGCTGGGCCTGAGCAAATGACGCGGATGGATTTGTTAGGGTGTTGAACGATGGCGATTGAAGTGAAAGTCCCGACGCTCGGCGAGTCCGTCACCGAGGCGACCATCGGCGAATGGCTCAAGCAGCCCGGCGACCGGGTCAAGCTCGACGAGCCGATCGCCAGTCTCGAGACCGACAAGGTCGCNGTCGAAGTCCCGGCCCCCGCCGCCGGCGTGCTCGGCGAGTACAAGGTGCCTGTCGGCGCGACCGTCGAGGTCGGCGCAGTGATCGCGACCATCGACGACGCGCAGCAGGCTGGAGAGACCACGCAGGTGGCCGAGCGCGAGCAGGCCCAGCCCGCCTCCGAGCGCCCGCCCGCACCGGCCCCGACGCCAACGCCCGCCCCGGCCGAGGCCGAAGTCGATCACACCACGACCCTTTCCCCCGCAGTGCGCCGCGCGGTGCTCGAGCACGGCGTCGACCCGACCCAGATCAAGGGCACGGGCAAGGACGGCCGCCTGACCAAGGAAGACGTGCTCGCTGCCGCCAAGGCCAAGAAGGAAGCGCCGGCCCCGTCGGTCTCCGCCCCGGCCCCCTCGCCCACCCCCGCGCAGACCGGCGAGCGGCGCGAGGAGCGGGTCAAGATGACCCGCCTGCGCCAGACGATCGCCCGCCGCCTCAAGGGCGCGCAGGAAGAGGCCGCGCTGCTGACCACCTTCAACGACTGCGACATGACCGCGGTGATCGAGGCGCGCGAGGCCTACAAGGAGCTGTTCGCCAGGAAGCACGGCATCAAGCTCGGCTTCATGAGCTTCTTCGCCAAGGCCGCCTGCCTCGCGCTCAAGAGCGTGCCCGCGGTCAACGCCCGGATCGAGGGCGACGAGATCGTCTACCACGACTACGTCGACATCTCGGTCGCGGTCAGCGCCCCCAACGGCCTCGTCGTGCCGGTGGTCCGCAACGCCGACGCGATGAGCTTTGCCGAGATCGAGCAGGCGATCGCCGAGTACGGCCAGAAGGCGAAGGACGGCACCCTGACGATGGCCGACATGACCGGCGGCACCTTCACGATCTCCAACGGCGGCGTGTTCGGCTCGCTCATGTCGACCCCGATCATCAACCCGCCGCAGAGCGCCGTGCTCGGCCTCCACCGCATCGAGGACCGCCCCGTCGCGCGCAATGGTCAGGTGGTGATCCGGCCGATGATGTACCTCGCGTTGTCCTACGACCACCGCCTGATCGACGGCCGCGAGGCGGTCACCGCGCTCAAGATCATCAAGGAAGCAATCGAAGACCCGATGCGCCTGCTGATCGACCTGTGACCGTCCCCCGGCGGAAGCCGGGAGCGCGTGCCGCCAGTTCCAACCTCGCCATCCCGGTGGAAGCCGGGACCGCGTGCCTCTGGGCGAGACGCCGCCTTCCGCGCAGCGGGACCCGCTCCTGAGACCGCCTGCGCCGTAAACCGTGCGCGGCAGAATACGATCGGCGACGAGCGCAAACGCGACCGTTCGCGGCGCCTGGCGTCGCGCCCATTATCGACCACCAGAGACAGGCTCCCTGGTGATCAGGAAATACTGTCTACCTAAATATCCATACATGACTCGACTCTTAGAGTCTAGTCGATATACTTTCCGAGTCGTATTCGATGCGACTAGAAAGGATATTCCATCATGTCTGTACAATTGACTAAGGATGACTCGCTTTCGCACATCTCTTTTGCGAACGACCAGCTCGATCCCGATGATCCCAAGGCGCTTCGCAACCAGGTCGCCGCGATCGATGGCTCGATCACAATCGTCGCCGC
>Ga0065721_10051223_pt1 | contig 15693 bp, 14 predicted proteins | sample Mesricmetagenome_FD_59108 | JGI IMG/M metagenome (GOLD analysis project Ga0065721, IMG submission 59108) | Mesophilic microbial community from rice straw/compost enrichment Sample: eDNA_1 v2 (version 2) | ecosystem: Engineered > Solid waste > Grass > Composting > Bioreactor | place: USA: Davis... | reverse complement strand
CCTGGCCGAGGATGACGACCTTCGCGTCGTCGTAGGAAGTCCAGTGCAACGCTTGGAAAATATGGTGCATGTCCGGATAAACGGTCTGCGTACGGTATTCTTCGGCCAGTCGTTTGCGCAGCTCCTGGTAGTATGGCCGGTTCATTTCTTCGCGCAGCAGCGGCTCCCAGTCGTTGTGGAATACGGCAGGCATGGCGTCGTTGTACCTCCATTGGACTCGTTGTCGAATTCGCAATCATCGATTGTCTATGAATATTGTAAAAGATTCTTCCGCAGGATGAAATAAAAAAACCTCCGGCGCGGCGAGCGGAGCCATGGACTCAGCCGTTCGCGAATGAGATTGTCGATCGTTATCGTGGATCGCTGACCGATTAATTCCATTCGGTTTTTATGTCGAAAATCCTCTTATTTTGTTTTTTTGGATTGAAAAAGAGCAGCGAGGTCATCCCTCCTGCTCTCCAGTCATGCTGTCTTGTTAAAAAATTAATGGCCAACTTGACCACCGCAATTACGCACCAGCGTCTTATCACCAAAGATAGTTACTTTACCATTATTACTTCGTTAGACAAAGAACCCTGCAGACAGAATGATTACCAACAGAATGAAGAGAACCAGGACGAATGCCGCGGCGCCAGCGATACCAGTTCCAGTTCCGCAACCGAAACCCAATGAAATCACCTCCGCATAGGAATTGTGATTTGTCATCACCGTATAGCATATTGCATGTCCATTCCGTTGGACAGGACTTCAATACCACTTGCAATAAATATGCGGATATCATTTTCTCCTCCTGCTGTTGTTCTCTGTGCTTCTAAAGTCGCAATGGATAAATTCAAAAAAAGAGCAGCGATGCGGCCGTATATCAAAATGGGCGCATGCGGCTCAAAAGCGGCGGTTTTCATTGTTTCCGTTCGAAAAAAGCTCTGGACCCGAACGATCTTGTTCTGGCTGGAGCCTTTTTCTTGCTTAATCCTAAGGGGAAAGGACAAGCATACAGTCTGTCCACGTCTCAGAAGCGTATGTTGTGATATACCCCCGAAAAGAGGTGAAACCATGTCACACTGCCCATCTTGCCCGACGCGGACCGTTGTAGATCCGCCTCAGTACGTCTACGAGAATGTCTATCATCCCCAGGTCGTTCAAGTGGTCCATCCGGTGCAACTTATCAGGCAGCACCATTGCGTTCCTGTCCCTCATCATATCGCTGCCTTCTCCGAAAAAGATGTATGGTGCTCAGGGTACCGGGGAAAAGTTGCCGGACGGGCGGGAAAGTCGAAACGCCGCATTCGATAATAACGTAACAGCCAATAACAGCCTTGATCCTCGCGGTCAGGGCTTTTTATTCGCTCTCGATTCAGTCAAACGAAAAACAGACCGGACAGGCTGTAGTTCGGTCCGTTTTTTACGCTCCAGAAGGTACATATCCGGTACGGTTATCATAGTAAAGAAAAAATCCCTTATACATCAAGGGATTTCAGCGTTATGTAGTGGTGCCGAGGACGGGGGTCGAACCCGTACGGTGGTCACCCACCGCAGGATTTTAAGTCCTGTGCGTCTGCCAATTCCGCCAAAACCGCATGAATACAGGCTTCGCAAGCTACGGAGTTTTTCCAAAGACACAGGACCACAAGGCCCCAGGATCACACATTATTGATTGATCCTGTGTGTTGAAAGAATTATATCACATAAGTTGCAGGAGGACAAATTCATGCAAATATTCAGATAAAGACATTCCATCCACATTTCCTTAGCATATTTAAAGTATCTCCACCTTTGGCTGTTCTCCACACTCCACCTGGAACATCACACTCCGCACTTATATATTGCAAATCTCCTAAAATCACTACTATATCAAACTATCTATCATCTTATACAATAAATAATTATTGAATCGCCACTATATACTTTCAATATAATCTATGAGTGGGATTACATCACTTTCCAGTCTTTCAATCATGCTATCTTTCAGTTCTACAGTAAAATTGTTCGGTTTATAGAAAGCAAATTCCGATTCAAATAATTTCTTTAGTTCGGTTATTGGTACGGATAGAGTATGAACGGGGTTTTTTATTATATATCCTTTTACCTCTCTCTCTTTCTCGGAAACTCTTATGAAAAATATCCAGTACAACTCAGCAAATTGTTCAGCTTTACTCAACTCATTTATTGAAATATGAAATTTATTGTTCGTAGTTGTAGTTTTAACTTCAATGCGAATTCTTGTTTCATGGCACGTCGCTTCCAAGTCATATCCAAGTTTACTATTAGTGGTGACATCAATAACGTCAGAGTAATTATCCATCAGATAAGCTTCAGCAATTTTCTCTCCAAATCTGCCAAGTCTAATTCGCTCTCCTACCCAAGCAGGACAATCCGAATTCTCGTCAATCTCCTTAACTTCATTCTTGTATTGATTCTCGAAAGGGTTTACGTCAAATTCATACATTGGCTCTGGATCAATATTGCGATCTACAAACATGGAATTCTCTTCGTAAACAATGATCGTATCAAGGGCTGATTCCAGAGTATACACCAATAGCTTATCCATGTCTTAATGCCTTCTCTCCACAACTCTTACATACAATCCATCTTTTATCTAACGGATCATAAGAAAACTTAACCAATACCCAATTCTCAGAGCTGTTTTCAAACAACTTAGTACATTCTGCACATCGAAGAAGATTTTTTTCCCGTGTTGCATTAATATCCTTCCACATTAAACCACGTTCGTCCAATATTCCGTATTGAATTGCACGCTCACCTATTAATCTATAGTACTCGCTATATGTACCTTCTGTTTTACTTACAAGCACCCTGTCATTTCGAATAATTATTTGCTCAATGACTGAGTTAATGATGATTTCTCTCCCTTTTAATTTGAAACGTTTTAGCTGTTTATCATATATTTCTGCACTGATTGCTCCTAACTCTTTAAGGGTACAGCCATATAGATAAGCCATTTCGAATGCAAATCGCCCCACATCGTCATCTTGAAGCATATGTCGTATCTTGGCTATTTCGCTAACTTTTAATGGTCTTGCTGTTCTATTTGTAACAACGTCTGTTATTTCTAAAGTTTTTAATTCCGAAGGGTCGAAGTTTAATAAAACACCATGCACTGTCGAAATATACTCAAAAAATCTTCGACAGTGACCTATTGAGTTATTCAAAGTAGAGTCTGCGACCCCTCTTTGCCGCTGTAACTTAAAATACGTTTCCAGTTCAGCAAAATTGATATTTGAAATATCGTCAGTAAACACCTCGAATATAGACAATAAACTTGTTTTAATATTTGCTTGACCTGTTTTTTTTGTAGAAAGGTGATCTTCAAGCCAAAAACGTATATTTGGAGTCAATCGTCCTAATCGTTGATTAATGTCCTTGTCTTTCATACAACCCCTCCTAATCGCATATCCCCGCCTGTAGCTTGTTCAGTAGTTCCTTAATGGTGTCTCCTGCTCTTAACTTTACCTTTAGAGCCATGTATATGGCGTTCTGGGAAGCTATTACTTTCTCCGTATTTGCAATTACCTTGTAGCTCTTTTTGCTTACTAATTGTTGACCTCTCATAGACTCAATAAGTTTTTATCGACTCTAACGGTAAAGCCATGCTACATGAACACAGCAATACATCTCTTATTTCCAATGCCCGCCTGATATTGCTACTATCTTTCATTTGTTTACAATATTTCGGGATTTCAAGTTTGAACCACCTTGATTAAAGGAAAGACCCCCAATCGTAACTGGAGGTCTGAATGGAACTGGATTTTAAGGCTTTTTTAGTCAGCTCAATTAACCCTGAGCAGCTCCCTTCAACATTATTATATCTAAAATGTTTTGATGTTTGAATAGATACTGCATACACTCGACTTATTCGGGACAACGAGGTCGCAAAGTCTTTATACCGTCATACGCCACAAGCCCTGAATTAACGGAATTTTTCTATTTCCGCACCCTGCTCTTTCCAAACAATTTTTCTACCCAAAAGAGGACGCTTATTATTGATAGGCCCCATCCCTTTGAGATTTTAGCGAGCATAATTCAATCTCGCAAGTTAAATTGTTTGAAGAAAATCAGACTAGTACAAGATGGCGGGAATCCTTCTCCGTGGCCGAATTAAGTTTCAGGATCTCATCGAAATACTTTTTTGATTCATTATTTCGTTCAATGTCAAGACCAATTACATTGCGGCAATAATCGATATAGCTTCCGATTCCAACCGTCTGATTGAGTATATTACGCACCTTGTCATTTGTCTCATCGAATGTTGCGCCAAAGACGTCGCCAAAATCCTTCGCACCTCCCCCAAATATAGCGAACTGAATATCTTTGAATATCATGCCGCTATTTTTAAGTTGCACATAAGCCTTGAGATTAGCTATTGCACCAGCTCGGTCTGCATCAAATGCAAGAACTACCTTTGTTCCCCAAAAATACATCCCGATAAGAACCTCTTGATCTTTATAGATTTCTTTCCCAAAAGTTGCTACAGCCGCAACACCTTTTTGCTTTGCACCGTAAACTCGAATAGCATCTTTTTCTCCTTCGCAAATGACAACCGTATCAATTTCTGTGGCAGAGTCAGTATATTTATTGATAAGATAAAGTACCTTGCTCTTATTAAACCCGCTAGTGCTAAAAATCTTCTTTTTTAGCTTATCAATAACACGAGGATAATTTTCATGGTAGATTTTGAACCCGTTGTCCGTGTTAACATACTCATCTCTTTCTTTCTCCCCATAAATACTGCGCCCCTGAAAACCTCGAAGTATGCCATCATCATCTAGAATCGAAAACATAAATCTCCTGCGGAAATGGTTGGACCTTGCATAACTACTTACACGGTTATCCCGATATAAAACGCCGCACTCGATCAACAACTCGTCAGGATACCCCAGTTCATTAAGTTGTTTGAAAACACCTGGTTCCTGCTTGCAGTCCGCTAAAATCAACTCTAAGTTATCTTCGGAACTCAATCCCCCGACTTCATTGCACAATCCATTTTTTCGCTCGGCACGTGCTGCTTTAACATAATCCACTTCAGAGCCTACAATCAACGCATTGTACAGCTTTTCCGCGATATGATATTCGTTTAGATTGGACGATTCGATAAATACTTTCCATATCGATTTTGCTTCACTGAAAGTGCATTGAGAGGACCAGCAGCGTGCTCGCTTTCTATCAAGACCAACAAAGAAGTCTGCATGATCGCAAGCTGGGCATTTCAAAATCACCCCATTAACTCCTTCCTTCCTGATCGGCTTATATTTAGACGTATCCCACCCTAAAATGGTCATCGCTGATAACAACGTTTCTTCATCCAATATCTCAATAACGGCGCTCCTCATCAAACCTAAACTTGCGTATTTCCAGTAAGCTTTCATCGCGAAATTTAACAGTTCGTCTGTCCCAATGTCAAACCCCTCAGACTGGGCTTCGCGCGATGTCACGCAAAGAAACTTGAAGTTATCTTTGGTGACAAATGAGTTGTCCTGGATTAGCCTGCCTTTTACTGCTTCGATACCCGAAAAATCAATCTTTGGCCATTTACGCATACTTTCAACAGCGCGGTTTGCAAAATCACTCAACGTGAACTTCGCTTTAAAGTTCGGAAATTTATCTTGAATCATCTCTTCTTCAATTTTCGTATAGTCGGCAAACACTTTATTGTAATTACTGATCATCGGCTCATAGCGGTTAAGTATATCAAATCTGATTTGTGGCATATTAACACTCACCCCATATAATTGTTTGGTGTTTTTTTTGAAATTAAAAAGACGTAGCATTTAGCCCCGCCTCGGTAATCGTTAGAGAACCTTATATATTCTTGCCTTATTTTACTTTTATCCTTCCCTACAAGATTGGCGCCTATTTCCATTCTACATACTCCCGAACATAAATCAATTTTTACTCTGTTGTTCTAGAAAGTATGTGTACGCCAAGCTTCGGCAGAGCGTCGCTGCACTTGTTTTATTGTACATTTTCATCAATCCTTGTAACGTTTCTTCTTGTTCCTTATCGAGATGAAACATGATAACTTTCTGCTTGCTAGATTTGAAGGACATGTCATCGAATATTTTTGTAGGCCTGTATGACTGAATTAACATTTTAATAAATTTTGCAGCAGTGCTGGTTAAACCGCAGTATTTTATTAATTCGTACTGTGCTGGTGCTAATGCGCAGTATCGTTGTTTGGCCATGATTATCCCCTCCCCGATTGATCGTATTCAAAGATTTTATCGAAAATCAAGTTTATTTTGCAGAAAAATTAGCCGAGTATAATATAGCGAAACTATGAGGAGCATTATTAGTAAAACTTGAAAAATAACCGCCTCATCAAATACGCTATAAAATCAGAGGGGAGGCGATTTCAAATGGCAACTTTTTATTTCCGTGATCTCCATACACGAGCAGCGTTAATTTTGCAAAATGAAAAAGTCTTTTATCACACCAAAGAAGAAGTATTGGCTGATATTTATGATCATAATGATTTGGCTTTTTCACGGCTTTTCTTGTGGTTGAAAAAGGGGTTAATTCGGATTATTGAAGGTGGCCCCAAACAACGAATAAGAATACAGATCAATAAACAAACGCGAGATGAAGCAGAAGCTATTTTAATCGAGGGATTAGTTGGTGCGTTAAGCGAACTCCGTACTGAGCGTTCTCACACCTTCAATTCGAAACAGCACATCTATAACTGGATTCTTTACAAAGTGAAATATCGTAGTTTGAATGATATGAATAAGCTATTGGGAATAAACAACCACAATAAAGTCAAACGCAAGAAGCAAATAAATTATCCTACCGAAGTATTGCACCCTTTCCATAATGAAAGTGGTGATTCAATCAGTAAAATGATCATTAAAAAGATGGCGGAGACTACTGTAGATAGCGAGACAGAAATGATTGCATTAACGAGGGTGAGTATTCAATTTATAAGGAAACTATATCACGAATACGCGGGATATCTGGACAGCGGCGTTCGGATGTTGCTTATTAATGAATTAAATAAACGCCTAGCAAGCGCGGGTTTGATTGAATATGATTGCCTTACTTATCGCGATATTGAATTTATTCAAAGCATGCCAAGATCAACCGCGCATCGTCGTACGCTTAAAGCAATTGATGGTTTTGTTAATCTCTTAAAAGCTAGTGGTTATTAAATTGCATCTCGAATTAACTTTTCAATTGGTTCTTGTGATATTTTTCACTTGTATAGCGAAATCGGTCATTGTAGAAATTCAATAATAATATCAATGGTATTGAAGGGGTATAGTAGTACTCGGTGCTGTTAATAGCATTCAATGGTTTGAAGTTATTACTGTTAATCCTATGGCGGCCATGTTAGCATCTTGGCCCAGACACTTCGATTAACTATTATTGCAGACTTCAGCAGCGCTTTATTACTGCAGATATTATTGAATTATCAAGCTATTACTGAATAGATTATATCGCCGCAAATTGATTTGTCCCACAGTTTCGCCTGATTTTCAAAATTATTTTATTAATTCATTCCACAATCTTTTCACATGGATACTTGATTTATAAATGAGTCATTTTCTAAGCTTTAAGTGTCTGGCTTATATTTAGCTCTCGCTGGGAAATCCTTGCGAGAGCCATTTATTTCTTAGCACCACGAGTCCGCGCCTTCTTATAAAGTTAGAGCCAGTCACCTTCTTCAATTGTATCCAAAATATCGACTGCACCAGCTAGTTGTTCTTCTGCCTCATAAATGGTATTGTTTTTGGTTTCTAGCCCCAAATTATTAAGGTTTCGGCGCAGTTTGCTTATGTCTTTTCGGATTTTACGCATCTTTTGAAATTGTTCTTGAGTAAGTTCTGCCATTAGTTCTCACCCCATTTTAGTTCGGAAATTGAACATGCCCCATCAATAATAATTTCCATGTGTTAACTTGGTTTATACTACGATCTTGAGTATGGTTATGAACACCAGTAGTATCATTCGCACCGCTTCGAGGTAACTGTTTCGATTTCCTAAGGTCGAAAAATGGAGGAGAAGGACGTAACGTGATAGAATTAATAAGTATTCTGCAGATAAGCTTGCGCTATGTTATATAGCAGCTTAAAATATAACAAACAGGAACATTTGTTCCTTTTCGATCGTCATACGTTCGAGGAGCTGAATTCATGAAAATCGTTTCTTTATTCTCTGGCTGTGGTGGGTTAGATTTAGGCTTTATCAAAGCTGGTCATACCATTGTTTGGGCTAATGATTTCGATTCAGACGCGGTCTTAACATATAAACAAAATATCGGAGACCACATTGTTCTAGAGGATATTCGAAACGTTGATTCCAAGTCCATTCCAGACTGCGATATGGTAATCGGCGGATTTCCGTGCCAGGGATTTTCTATGGCAAACATGAGAAGATCTGCCGATGACGAGCGAAATAAATTATATTTGGAGTTTTATCGAATCATTAAAGAAAAGCAGCCAAAGTATTTTATTGCGGAGAATGTTAAAGGCATCCTGAGTCTTGGAAAAGGCCAAATAATAAAAATGATTTGCGATGACTTTGAAGATGCTGGTTACAAGGTTAAGTATAAGCTGCTGAATTTTGCCGACTATGGCGTGCCGCAAATGCGCCAGCGCGTTATTTTCATTGGTGTCAGAACTGACCAAGACGTTGAGATTGACTTCCCAACGCCTAGCCATAGCGAAAATGGGAACAACGGAGTACTTCCCTGGGTATCCATGCAGTCAGCTTTAGCTCATATACCAGAACCAACGGAACCCCATAACTTATTTAATCATATTGCATCAGAGTACAAAGTTTTCAAAGACAAAAATTTCACAGGTCATAGACAAGTTGATCCCAGTAAGCCCTCCCCAACTATTCTTGCCAGAGGCAATGGTGGTGGTGGAGTCGTTGTAATTCATCATCCTGGTAATCACAGAAGATTGACTGTGAGAGAAGCGGCAACCATACAGACATTCCCTATGGATTTTATATTTACAGGTTCAAAATCATCCTGTTACCGTCAAATAGGAAATGCGGTTCCACCTCTCTTTGCAGAAAAGCTGGCTCATCAATTTTTCACAAAAAACAAATAAGGCAAGAGGGGTATAGCAATGAATATTGTTTCTTTATTTTCAGGTGCAGGCGGCATGGATTTGGGATTCATTAAAGCAGGACACAAAATAATATGGGCAAACGATACATATGCTAAGGCAGTAGAAACGTATAAAGATAATATTGGCAACCATATTGTTTATGGCGATATTAGAGAAATCTCAACGAAAGATATTCCTAATTGTGACATGGTAATTGGCGGATTTCCGTGCCAGGGATTTTCTGTTGCAAACATAAATAGGACTGAACAGGACGAGAGAAATAAGCTTTATCTGGAATTCTTGAGGATAATTCGAGAAAAACAGCCGCTATATTTCGTTGCTGAAAACGTTAAGGGAATTTTAAGTTTGGGCAAGGGCAAAGTCGCGGAAATGATAAGAAACGACTTTAAATCTGCAGGGTATAACGTAGAGTACAAGCTATTAAATGCTGCTGATTTTGGAGTGCCTCAGTTGAGAGAACGGGTTATTTTTATTGGAATAAGGGAAGATATAAAAGAACCTATTTGTTTTCCAGAGCCCACTCATAGCGATCCTAAAAAAGCAACTGACTTTCAGAAACCATGGGTTACAATCGGTGAAGCTTTAGCACATATTCCTGAGCCTGAAGATGCTCCCGAGATCCCAAATCACCAATATACAAAATATAAGTTGAGATTTAATGGCTATCTTGGCCATAGGGAAATTGACCCGAATAAACCTTCACCGACGATTACGGCACGTGGCGACGACAAAGGTGGTGTAGTAATCATCCATCATCCCAATAATCATCGAAGATTATCCGTCAGAGAAGCAGCAACCATTCAAACCTTTCCAATGAACTTCGTATTCTCAGGATCAAAAACAGATGGCTATCGTCAAATTGGGAACGCTGTTCCTCCGTTATTCGCATACCACATTGCTAAGATGTTCCCATTGGAAGCAAAAAAGAAAAGCCTTAGCTTAGCTGGGCGACTAGGCTAAAGCCATCAGATATTCGTAAAGTTGTCTTGTTGAATTCGCCATTTCTTCTTCTGTGCCTACTATCGGTAATCCATAGCAAAACATATCCACACAGTTCCCTGGATTATATGAGATAGGGAACTTTTTTATTTGTGCATTTGGCGAATTCACTGGATGGACAATTATTGCTTTGTTCACTCCGAGTTGAATTGCGTAAAAATGTAGCTGATAAATATCAGCAATGTCAGGCCCAGAAGAACCTATTCTCTTCATCTTCATGTCAATTACAAAATATTGACCCCGATCATAGACAAGATCGGGAAATACTTTGCGATTATCCCAACCATTGTTTGCCACATTAATCCCATCTACAAATGGCAATTCAAACTGGTGCGAAAACTTTGTGTTAAAGCTAATCATTTCGCTTGCCACGTAGCTCTCAAACAAATCGAACAGATTAATTACCATGCTGAATAGTTCTTGTTGTTGTCCTTGAAAAGAAAGAGATTCTTGATTAACAACTAACTTGGCTAATTGGATTGCCCATTGTAAATGGAACCCTCTACGTTCAAGTTTCAAATTGCGAAGCATTCCAAAGTTAGGCTTCCTGAATGAAGGTAGTATTCTTAGCATTTGCTCCGCTAAAGCGACGGTGTGAGCATTCGTGCTTAATTTTTCGATCACTTTACAGGCCCAATAAAGCAATTCGTTTATTGAGTTTCTGTCAGTAAACACCTGACGACTAGTAGCAAAATGGGGGCTTGCCGAAATATCTAACTTTAGCTGCCTGTGGAAATCCAACTTTCCTTTCAAATTTGAAGAAACAATATCTTCTTTTACATATGTCTTATAAATACCTTTTTTAATTGCGGAAGATGCCTCTGAAACAAAAAGATTGAATAAAGGCTCAAGCAAGCCATTTACCGATACCATTTGTTCAGTTGGAAGCTCTGGCATATCCACCGTCTTAGGCAACAATGGATTCGCTCTAACAAGCATATAGTACAGGTGACGAGTATTCAAACCACTTAACCAACGAGGTGGATTGAAATTTAATTGAATTTCACTTAGTGCAACTACCCCTACATATGGTCCAGGTGTGAATATGCAATAGCGATCATCCAAGCGTTGAAAATCGTTTAATAACGGCTCTACAGATTTTTTGCCAAGCGGGGTGATTCTGGTCCAACGTTGTTGCTCCGCCAGCATTTCTCTAAGTCGAATTTCATCTTTCCGTGACATCTCAATTCGGTGGATGCCTTCGCCATAATAAACGTCAACTACCGTTCTCATTCGATGATTCCACTCAACTGCCGCATTGCAGCATAGAGGTCTGCTAACACGAAATGTTGCACTCTGCCATTCCTAACGATAAAGCCCATGTCACTAATTTCACCCAAGATAGAAGGTGAAAGATGCGCATATTCGTTTAACAGAGGTATTATTTTATAATTCCACGCATTCAGTATAAAGGCATCGTCATACTCCTTACCCTCATGAGGCAGCAAGAAGGCCTGTCCGAATTGGAAGTCTTCCCCTAGTCCAATATTTCGGCTTATGATTGAATTTAGACCATTCAATACATTGGCCATGTTTAACGTTTCCCTATTTGCCCCGTCTTCCCCAGGCATTATAATTTCAACACCACGTTCGGATAATGCTCTAGTAATGGATTCTGCATTAGGATATAGATTGATTATTGAAAATCTTCTTCTTAGAGCAAGATCGAGATCCACTGCTGATTTATCGGTTGAATTCATAGTTCCGATGATTAACAAGTTTGCTGGCACCCACAAGCGATCACCAGTGTACTGGAGTTCCACTGCATAATCTGGGTGACGATAACTTGGCTCAAGCAGAAAAATTAATTCTCCAAAAATATTAGATACATTCCCGCGATTAATTTCATCAATTATCAGGATGTAGTATTGATCAGGGTTTGTCTCCGCTTTTCTGCAGAGCAATTTAAAAATGCCGTGCTTATACGAGTAACTTAGACTAGAACTCTCAACATTAGGCCGAATCCCTTCAATGAAATCTTCATACGATGACGATTGGTGAAACAGTATCATTTCCTTTTCGGCCAACTCACCGTCGGACTCTAATTTTTCAGCAATTTGCAAAGCCATTCTCGTCTTTCCAATGCCTGGTGGACCACTCAATATTATCTGCTTGCTTTCTTTTAGCAATGCCATACATTCTTCAACTTCTGGATCAAAAGCTCTTGGTAGCGCCCGAACTGTTTGTGTGATTCCGTCATTTAAAAAATCAATAAACGCAGACTTCAAATCTGTTTGCGGCACAGTTAGATCCAAATTAAAAAATCCTGCATTGTTTGCATCTTCGCAAAGTTCCAAAATGTAATTGTACCTGTCCATTGTTGTTGAGAACTGACCCCACTGGCCACTTCCAAATAAATTCAAATAATAACATGTTCTTAAAAATTGACCCGAAGTAACCCCCGTGCGGTTAACATTAAAGTCTGATAACTGCATTTCTGTGGCAATTAATATCTCTCCTGCAGACAAGAATTGTAAAAACTCTTTCACGTTACGAAATTCATTACCTTCGGAAACCGCCTGGGTGTACATGTAGTTAAGATTAAAGCTTGGATCCCTTTCTCTCCACGCCATAATTTCTTGGCCAATTTCTTGTGGTGTCATTGTTGCGGATAAAGGATAGATTAGGATTGCAGCCTCTCTCTCAGTAATATAAGCGTTTTGGAACCCCGCCCTGCCGTATAAATCAAGCAAAACCCTGAGAATTACCTCCAAGGGTTTGACTGCCACATTTGATCCTTCCCAAGCTTGCAGAGTCTCTCTGGATTGTGTAATCGGGTTGGGGAGCTGAAACTTTTTAATCATATACTCAACATATTGCTTAAACGACATGCGGCCTCTTGCGATCGCTTTTCCTAACGGTGTAAGACCAATTCTATTTCCGTTTCTTTCTGGGGGAATTAATACACCTGTGTTCGTCCAATAAGTTTGATACCCCCTCAAAAAGCTCCGATCTGGCTGCATAAAGGATATTAATTCGCCGTTATCATCTCTTAAACCCAAATCACCTAAGGCTTCATGAAAAAGGCGGCCTGAGGGAGTATTAATTCCGTACTCCATGCCTTCAAAGCGATTCATAACCCTCAACACTTGCATCCAAATTGCGGGGTTTTTATAAATCTCCCTCACTGTCCAAGTTGCCCATAACCATTTGTATTCTGGAAACGGCAAGGTCAATTGCGTAGAAATTGATGAAGTCGTCATCTTTTTATCACCTTTATTTTTTGTTGGAGGCTAGTTTTAGGTAATTTTCTATCTTTTCTAACGCCAAAATAAAATCATCAGTGATTTCATGTTCCCATATTCTCAAAACTTCCCAACCAATACGATTATAATATTCGTTAACTTCGATGTCTCTCTTTTTATTTCTGTCCAACTTCTTGTTCCAATAGTCTACATTTGATTCAGGGCGTTTACCATGAAGCGGGCATTCGTGCCAAAAACATGAGTCAATAAAAACAACGAGTTTTTTCTTCTTAATAGCTATATCGGGATTCCCGAACAGTCCTGAAACATTTTTTCTAATCCTCAGTCCACGATGCCAAAGTTCTTTTGTTACTTTATCTTCTAGCTTTGTATGTTTTGATCGAATCGAAGACATAACTTTGGAACGACCTTCTTTTGATAAGTGATCAACCATGAAATCACGCTTTCAATTATTTTTTCTCAACATACCCACTTTCTCATAATTTTAAGCGTCATGATTAAAATAGAACAACTGGAGTGGTTTAAGTAATCGGCCTTTGGCAAAGTATCGTAAATTTTTTAATCCAATTAAAATGAAAATAGACCGTCCACCTATCAAAGGGTACGGTCTATTTCCATGTGCCAGCAAAATGGCTGAGCATCAAAGGTAACGATCCATTCAATCAAAGTTTACCCAAATAATATCCATTTGATCAAGTTCTAGTTATGAGTCAATCGCTGTTTCCCTATGCCATTAATTCAGGATAATCCTGCTTGATGGCCTCATAACAACTGCTGCACATAATTATTGCTTTTTCACCCGTTTTAATGAATTTAACCTTGATCTGATACGTTGTTTCTTCTTTCAAGCTATTAGGTATAAATTTGTTTCCACAGACCCCACAGGACCCATGAAGCCTCATGTAGCAATCTACACACAACGTGCCAATTTCGTGCGTCATGTGAGTAAAAAGCATATCATTTTTCTGGGAACAAAATGTACAACACTTCATATAGTCCATCCTCCATCTGATCTGAAAACAGAAAAAACCGCAGACTCCCCCTTAGGGTGTCTGCGGTTCTTCCGCTTCCGATGCGTTATTTTCCTAACAATACCATATTGGTAGCGAATATGGCAAGAAGATTTGTGTTCTCAATGAAGATTTGTATTCACAAGCGAATGACAGGCAATAATAATCTGACGCGGAAAGGCACATCATCGCTGCTGCAAAAAAGCAGTAGGCATACCATTAAAATGATGCACACTATAGAATGGAAACTGACCGCCCCCACGCAAGGTAAGGTCTAATCCCAAACCTTACAGACACCCCCCTCTGCGGCATGCCACTACGATGGTTGCAGCCACCCTCAAATATAGCTATTCTATTTGAGCCATATAGAATCAATTTCATTGGGCAGGTTATTAGCCCATAATGTCGAATGTAAAGATAGCAAATTTTCAATTGTAGCGGATCGGATTTTACTAGCCCGTATTGGTATCGAGCCAATCGAAATAAGTAAATAACGATAATATAACCACGTCATGACAGATTGGAGAAGAGTTTGATGCAAATAGGTAAGCTTGAACCAGTACAGCTCCGCGAGATTTGGAAGCATGAGGAGCGTGACTTTTCCAGTTGGCTTGAACCAAATATCGATCTTCTCTGTGAGGCACTGAACATTAACTTATCTTCCATTGAGCGCGAAAAAAAAGTTGGATCTTTTGAAGTCGATTTGGTTGCTGAAGATGATGACGGAAATGTCGTAATTATCGAGAACCAGCTCGAATCGACCAATCATGATCATTTGGGCAAGATACTGACTTATTTAACGAACTTGGATGCAAAAACAGCAATTTGGATAGTTAGCCAATCAAGACCTGAACATATTAAAGCTGTTACATGGCTCAATGAATCGACACCCGCGGATATTTCATTTTATTTAGTTAAGCTGTCTGCATACAAAATCGGCGACTCTGATCCAGCTCCGTTATTTTCGACTATTGTTGCCCCAAGTGCACAATCGAAAGTTATAGGAAAGGAGAAGCAAGATTTAGCAGAAAGACATGTTTTACGATTGAAGTTTTGGGAAGGTCTTTTAGAACGTGCAAAACAATTGGGCGTAAATCTCCATTCCAATCGGTCCCCTACCAAATACGCGTGGTTGGGGACTGGAGCAGGCAAAGCGGGATTGGCTTACAACTATCTTATCTGGAGCGAAGATAAATCGGGAATTGAATTGTACATTGATACTTCTGATCAGGACAAGAACAAGAAGATCTTCGATGCCTTACATGAGAAGAAGTCATTAATCGAGGATAAGTTTGGTGAACAACTTATTTGGGATAGGCTAGATTTGAAGCGAGCTAGCCGAATTCAGTTCACTATGAGCTCAGGCGGTCTTAAAAGTGATGA
>Ga0065721_10006994_pt1 | contig 15693 bp, 9 predicted proteins | sample Mesricmetagenome_FD_59108 | JGI IMG/M metagenome (GOLD analysis project Ga0065721, IMG submission 59108) | Mesophilic microbial community from rice straw/compost enrichment Sample: eDNA_1 v2 (version 2) | ecosystem: Engineered > Solid waste > Grass > Composting > Bioreactor | place: USA: Davis... | reverse complement strand
AGAACTTCCGGCGAGTTGTCGATATCGTTGATGGTATCGGCCATGGGATTTGCTCCTTCTAGTGCCGGATACGGGGGTTGATCAGGCCGTAGAGCAGATCAACGATGAGGTTCACGATCATGATGATGCCGGCGATCAGCAACAGCCCGCCCTGGATGACGGGGTAATCGCGGCGGAAGACGCTGTCGACCATCCACTTGCCGATGCCCGGCCACGAGAAGATCGTCTCGGTCAGGATGGCGCCGGCGAGCATGACGCCGATCTGGAGGCCGATCGTGGTGATCACCGGGATCATGGCGTTGCGCAGCGCATGGATGCCGACCACGCGGAAGGGGGAAAGACCCTTGGCGCGGGCGGTGCGGACATAATCCTCCGACAGCACTTCCAGCATGGCCGAGCGCGTCTGGCGGGCGATGACCGCCAGCGGGATTGTCGCCAGCACGATCGACGGCAGCGCGAGATGGCTCAGGGCGGACATGAAGGCGCCCTTCTGGCCCGAAAGCAGCGAGTCGATCAGCATAAAGCCAGTAACCGGTGGGAAGAAGTACATCAGCGAGATGCGGCCCGAGACCGGCGTCCACTGCAGGATGCCGGAGAACAGGATGATCAGCAACAGGCCCCACCAGAAGATCGGCATGGAATAACCGACGAGGGCGATGCCCATCAGCGACTGATCGAAGAAGGACCCGCGCTTGATGGCGGCGATGACGCCGGCGGGAATGCCGATGATGACGGCAAGGAAGATCGCGCANAGGGAAAGCTCGACCGTGGCGGGAAANAGCGCCAGGAACTGGTCGAGGATCGGGCTCTTCGACACGATGGAGGAGCCGAAGTCGCCNGTTANCACGCCACCGAGATAGTCNAGGTACTGCACGACAAGCGGCCGATCCAGGCCGAGCTGGGCGCTGATCTGCGCATGTCGCTCGGGCGACATCACCCGTTCGCCCGAAAGGAGCGCAACCGGGTCGCCCGGTAGAAGCCGGATGAATGAAAATGCGATGATCGAGACCCCGATGAAGGTCGGGATCAAAACGGCGAGACGCCGCAGGAGAAAGCCGAACATAGGAAACCTTTTGTGTCCTTGAGCCGCGGTAGGTATTGGACCCCACCCGAGGCGCTTGAAGTGGTTTCACTTCATTTTTCTGGCGCTCATAAAGCAAATGCCGCGGGAAACGCAACGCATCCCGCGGCAGATTCATCAATTACGCGCGATTACTCGGCGATATCGGCGTTCTCGAAGGTGAAATCGCCGAGCGGGCTCTGAACGAAACCGGAGACTTCCTTGCGCATCGGAACGATCGACAGCGAGTGGTCCAGCGTCGCCCACGGAGCTTCGCGCTTGAAGACGACCTGTGCCTCTTCGTAGAGCTTGGTGCGCTCGGCCTGATCGGAGGTGACCTTTGCCTTCTTCACCAGTGCATCGAACTCCTCATTGCACCACTGCGCGCGGTTGTTGCCGCCGACGGCATTGCAGCCGAGCAGCGTGTCGAGGAAGTTGTCCGGGTCGCCGTTGTCGCCGGTCCAGCCGAGAATGACGGCACCATCGCGGTCCTTCGCCTTGGAGCGATCGAGATATTCGGCCCATTCGTAGGAGACGATCTCGACGTTGACGCCGATCTTGGCGAAGTCGTCCTGGATGATCTCGGCGGCGCGACGTGCATTGAGCATGTATGGACGCGAGACCGGCATTGCCCAGATCTTCATCGAGAGGTTTTCGACGCCGGCGTCGGCCAGCATCTTCTTGGCGGCTTCGAGGTCGTAGGCGTCGTCCTGGACGGCGTCGTTGTAGGACCACATGGTCGGCGGGATCGGGTTCTTGGCCGGGGTTGCCATACCCTGGAAGACAGCATCGACGATCGCCTGCTTGTTGATCGCCTTGTTCAGCGCCTTGCGGACTTCGACCTTGTCGAAGGGTGCCTGCGTCGTGTTGTAGGCGAGATAGGCGACATTGAGGCCTTCCTGCTCAAGGACCGTCAGGTTCTCGTCGGCCTTTATCGATTCCACGTCTGCCGCATTCGGGAACGGCATCAGGTGGCATTCGCCGGCCTTCAGCTTCTGGTAGCGGACGGCCGCATCGGTGGTGATGGCGAAGACGAGGTCATCGATCTTCGGCGCGCCGCCCCAATAGTCGGCGTTCTTCTTGTAGCGGATGACGGCGTCCTGCTGGTAGCCGACGAAGATGAACGGACCGGTGCCGACCGGCATCTGGTTCAGCTGCTCCTTCTTGCCGTCGGCTTCGAGCTTGTCGGCATATTCCTTCGAAACGATCGAGGCGAAGGGCATTGCGAGGTTGGCGAGGAACGGCGCCTCGGGGCGGTTGAGCGTGATCTTGACGGTCAGATCGTCAACCTTCTCGATTGTCTTGATCAGCTCCGGGAAACCCATGCCGGCAGCATATTCCCAGGAGGTGCCTGCCACGTACTGGTTCCACGGATGATCCGCCTTGAGCTGGCGCTCCAGCGAGAAGACGACGTCGTCGGCGTTCAGGTCGCGGCTCGGCGTGAAGAACTCCGTGGTATGGAACTTGACGCCCGGGCGCAGCTTGAAGGTGTAGACGGTGCCGTCTTCGTTCACCTCATAGCTCTCGGCCAGACCGGCTTCGGCTTCCGTCGTGCCCGGCTTGAATTCCATCAGGCGGCTGTAGATCGGATGAGCGGAGGCGTCGAAGGTCGTGCCGGCGGTGTACATACCGGGGTCGAAGCCTTCCGGCGAGCCTTCGGAGCAATAGACGAAGGTCTTGGCGCTGGCGGCGCCGGCGAAGAAGGTCGCCGAAAGCAGAGCTGCGGCAAGTGTGATCTTGTGCTTCATGGGTACTCTCCCAGTTCTTGTGGCCGGCGCCCGGCCGGACCCGATTGACACGTGGTTGCGATGCGCTTGCGCGCATACTGTCAGTCTTTTTGTTTCACCTCCTGTCGACCCCGCGTTCTCTTCTCCGGTCGACGATCAAGCTTCACCCCTTCAGGCCGCAGCCGGGTGGCCGGTCTGCTCCCTTGTTTGCGTCCGCAGATACTTCGCGGGCGCGCCGCCCGGAAATCCAGGAATATTTTACCTGGATTTGCCCTCAATCAGCCAAGTTTTGCCCGATTTTGCGGCATCCTTGGGAAAATTGCGGCCGGACCGTGGCGCGGGAGCATAGCGAATACGACGTGCTTGTCGAGATGCTTTGAGCTTCGAGAAAATGTGAAGGAGACGCGGGTGAGGTGATTGGCCTGTTTGCGGCTTCCGCAGAATGCCGCTACCGTCCGCACCGGTTGGGCGATGCAAGCAAGGAACAGCGGCNAATGACTGAAATGATGCCNAATCATCCGGTGATATGGGATATCGTCGNGCAGAGAAAGCAGCCCTTCCTCGACCTCAGCGACCGCGTATGGGCGACGCCCGAGACNTGCTACATGGAGGCGGAATCGGCCGCCGCCCATCGGAANATGCTCGTAGAGCAGGGCTTTCGTGTCACCGAGAACGTCGCAGGCATTCCAACAGCCCTGATCGGCGAGGCGGGCCATGACGGGCCGGTGATCGCATTTCTTGGGGAGTATGATGCGCTTGCCGGACTCAGCCAGAAGGCGGGTGTCGCACATCACGATCCCGTCATGCCTGGCGGTAACGGCCATGGCTGCGGCCATAACCTGCTTGGCTCGGCTTCCCTTCTTGCCGCCACGGCGCTGAAGGACTGGTTGGCCCAGACCGGAACGCCCGGGCGCGTGCGCTACTACGGGTGCCCGGCGGAGGAGGGTGGCGCCGCCAAGGCCTTCATGGTGCGATCCGGCGCCTTCGACGACGTGGACATCGCGATCAGCTGGCATCCCAGCAACTTCGCGGGCGTTCAGCGGGAGACGTCGCTTGCCAATTGCCGGATCGACTTCGAGTTCTTCGGCCGGGCTGCACATGCTGCCGCGGTGCCCGAGCTCGGGCGCAGCGCCCTCGATGCCGTAGAACTGATGAATGTCGGCGTCAACTACATGCGCGAGCACATGCCGTCCGACTACCGCATCCACTACGCCATCCTCGACGCGGGAGGCATCTCGCCGAACGTGGTCCAGGCCTATGCCAAGGTGCGATACGTCGTGCGGGCAACGGAGCTCGGCGGGCTCCTGACGCTCATCGAGAGGGTCAAGAAGGTCGCCGAGGGTGCCGCGCTGATGACGGAAACAAGGATGAAAGGCACCATCCTCGCCGGCGTCTCGAACGTCATCGTCAATACCCCGCTGATGGATGCCATGCAGGGTATCTGGGAAAGCCTCGGGGCACCGGATTTCGATGCCGGCGATGTCGCCTTTGCAGAGGAAATCCGTGCGACGCTGACGGCTGACGATATCGCCGCCAGCTGGAATCAGGAGCGGCTGGAACAGCGCGATGTCCCGCTGGCCGATTTCATCCTGCCGCCGCACAACGAGGTCCGGCAGATGGGCGGTTCGACGGATGTGGGCGATGTCAGCTGGGTCGTGCCGACCGTGCAAGCCTACGGACCAACGCTTGCGGTCGGGACGCAGCTTCATACGTGGCAGGTCGTGGCGCAGGGCAAGAGTTCAATGGCGCACAAGGGAATGGTGGCGACCGCCAAGGTCATGGCGGCGACCGGCGTTGCCGCAACGCTGAATGCAGAGTTGCGGGAGGCAGCCTGGGTGGACCTGAACCGGCGGCGCAAGGGACAGCGATATGTCAGTCCGATTCCCGACGGCGCGGAGCCGCCGGTTGCCGCCATGGCCGTAAAATAGCACCTGAGACATTTGGTGCCGCTTTCCCATGCTGACGCGAGGCGGGCTTCCAGATATGAATTCCAATTGATTTCACCGAGGAGACGACCGTGACCGTTCAGCCCAATTCCGTGGAAGCCCGCGACCAGGCCTACCAGCTGCACTCCTATACCAATGCGCGGGCGCTGGAGCGTGACGGTGCCCTCGTCATCGAACGGGGCGAAGGCGTTTATGTCTACGACAACAACGGCAAGCGCTATATCGAGGCGATGTCCGGGCTCTGGAGCGTCGCCGTCGGATTCGGTGAGCAGCGGCTGGTCGATGCCGCCGTGCGGCAGATGTCGATCCTGCCCTACTACCACACCTTCACGGGCCGCACCCACGGCCCATCCGTCGATCTGGCCGAAAAGCTGATCCAGATGGCGCCCGTGCCGATGTCGAAAGCGTACTTCACCAATTCCGGCTCGGAAGCGAACGACACGGCAATGAAGATGGTCTGGTACCGTTCGAATGCCCTCGGCAAGCCCGAAAAGAAGAAGATCATCTCACGCATCAAGGGCTATCACGGCGTGACGATCGCCAGCGCCAGCCTGACGGGATTGCCGAACAACCATCGTTCCTTCGACCTGCCGCTCTCCAACGTCCTGCACACGACCTGCCCGCACTATCGCGTCTTTACGAAGGAGGGCGAAACGCAACAGGCTTTCGTGGCACGGTGCGCGAAGGACCTCGAAGACCTGATCCTGAAAGAAGGCCCGGAGACCGTGGCCGCCTTCATCGGCGAGCCCGTCATGGGGGCCGGCGGCGTCATCGTACCGCCCGCGGGCTACTGGGAAGCGATCCAGACCGTTCTGAGGAAGTACGATGTCCTGCTTATTGCGGATGAGGTGATCTGCGGCTTCGGGCGGACCGGCGAGATGTTCGGCACGACCACGTTCGGGCTGGAGCCCGATATCATCACGGTGTCGAAGCAACTCTCCTCCTCATACCAGCCAATCTCCGCCCTGCTGGTCAACGAGCGTGTCTACGGGCCGCTGGCCGACGAGTCGGCAAAGATCGGCACGTTCGGCCACGGGTTCACGGCAAGCGGCCATCCGGTGGCGGCAGCCGTGGCGCTGGAGAACCTTGCGATCATCGAAGAGCGCGACCTCGTCGGCAATGTCCGGGCGCTGAGTCCGCTTTTCATGAAACGTCTGAAGGCGCTCGAAAGTCATCCCCTGGCCGTGGAGGCGCGGGGCATCGGCCTCATCGGCGCGCTGGAGCTCAAGCCTCGCGAGGGTTCTGCGGCCGGCCAGCTGGGGCCGAAATTCGCAGCCCTGATGCTGGACAAGGGGGTGATCGGGCGAGCGATCGGCGACAGCATCGCGCTCTGCCCGCCGCTCATCGTCGACGAGCAGCAGATCAACGTGATCTTCGACACGTTCGAGGCCTCGCTGGATGCCTTCGCCAAGGAGATCGAATCTGCCTGACCGAATGTCCCGGTCGCGGCGCATCGTCGCTGATTGCGACCGGCAGCGGCCGGCCTATATCTTCGCCTCATGCTGACCTTCATCGAGCCGTACTGGCCTTACGTCCTGTTCCTGCTTTCGCTCCTCCTGGGGGCGACGGCAGCCATCCATGCGGCGATGACGAAGGAAGAAGTGCGATCGGCTATCGGCTGGGTCGGTATCATCGTCCTGTCGCCGATCGTCGGCGCGCTGCTCTACTTCATTGCGGGGGTCAACCGCATCCGGCGAAGCGCCATCGCAGACCGCCGGTTCCTGCTCCAGGGGCATGTGCGCGAGCACTTCGACAGCTATGATGCGACTAACGAGCTGGTGGCAGAACGTTTCGGTGGTCGCTTTGCCGCGATGAAGACGCTCGGTGACCGGGTGACCAGCCATACCCTCACCACCGGCAACACGATCGGGATGCTGACGACCGGCGACGATGCCTACCGCGCGATGCTCAGAGCGATCGAAGGCGCCAGCCGCTCCATCCTGCTGGAGACCTACATCTTCGACCGTGACCGGATAGGACGCCGCTTTGCCGAGGCATTGATCGAAGCGGTCAAGCGCGGAGTTGTCGTGCGGGTCCTGATCGATGCCGTTGGAGCGCGGTATTCCGTGCCGAGCGTGCTCGGAATGCTGCGCGACGGAGGCGTCANGGTCGANGTGTTCAACGGCAATGTCATCATGGGCCTGCGTCTGCCCTATGCAAANCTNAGGACGCACCGGAAGATCATGGTCGTNGACGGGTCCGTTGCCTTTACGGGCGGCATGAACATCCGCGAAGGCTTTTCCGGCGAGTTCCACGGTANTGCCTGCTCCGGAGATACNCATTTCGAGNTCAGTGGACCGGTCGTGGCGGATATCTTCGCCGTTGCGGCCGCAGATTGGCGTTTCGCGACCGGCGAAGATCTGGACGGCGAAACCTGGCAGATCCTGCCGCCCGTCACGGATCCGGGCTCGCCTGTCGCGATTCGGGCCGTATCATCGGGACCAGACCGCAACGTCGAAACCAACCACAAGATGCTGATGGGCGGTTTCTCCATCGCACGCCGGACGATCCGCATCGTCTCCCCCTATTTCCTCCCCGATCGAGAACTGATCACCGCCCTCATCACGGCCGCGCGGCGGGGCGTGGAAGTGGACATCGTGGTTCCGCAGAGCAACAATCTGACGCTCGTCGATCGCGCGATGACGGGGCAATTCGATCAGCTGCTCAAGAATTACTGCCGGATCTGGAGAGCCTCCGGTGCCTTCGACCACTCCAAGCTCCTGGTGATCGACGGATGTTGGGCCTTCGTCGGCTCTTCCAACCTGGATCCCCGTTCGCTACGCCTCAATTTCGAGGTGGACCTGGAGGTGATGGATGTTTCTTTCGCACAGGGATTGGAACGAAGGATCGATATTACGATTTCCTCTGCAAGGCAGGTGACGCTGGAAAGCCTGAGGAACAGGCCGTTTGCCGCCCGCCTCCTCGATCGCATCCTCTGGCTGGGGTCGCCCTATCTATGAATACCCGTCGGATAGGTTCCGATGGCCACTGTTGACCGGCATACCGCACTGAGGATCATGCGGACGAAACGCGAAACACTTCCAGCCAACATTCTGGCCTCCATCCGCAACCGGAAGGGGCGAAAGGACTCGCCTGCGGGTCCGGTGCAACCTGCGGATAGCAACGGCGTCCTTATCGCCTCCTACAACGTCCACAAATGCGTCGGCGTCGACGGCAAGTTCGATCCCTACCGCATCAAGGAGGTCATCAAGGAGATCGGCGCGGATGTGATCGCCCTCCAGGAGGCCGATACCCGGTTCGGAGAAAGGCGCGGCTTGCTGGACCTCGACTGGCTGGAGCGGGAGACAGGCCTGCTCCCCGTGCCGCTCTCGAGTGCCTCGAAGGCGCACGGGTGGCACGGCAACGTCATCTTCTTCCGGGAAGGCCTCGTGCGAGACGTTCATCAGATCAGGCTGCCGGGGCTGGAGCCGCGCGGCGCACTGATCACGGAGCTCGAGATCAAAGGCGGTACTGCGCTCAGGGTGATCGCCGCTCATCTGGGGCTCCTGCACCGGTCGCGCCACCAGCAGACGCGCATGATCATCGACCTTCTGAGCTCTCGGGAGGAGCAGCCGACCATCCTTATGGGGGACCTGAACGAATGGCGGCTGGGGGACCGATCTTCCCTCAACACCTTGGCTTCCGTTTTCGGATTGCCGCCGGCCGTGCCGAGCTTCCCTTCCCGGCTGCCGGTNCTNGCACTGGATCGCATCATGGCAAACCGGCCCGAGATCCTGGGCCCCGTNATAGCGCATGATACACCGCTTGCCCGCCTCGCGTCGGATCACCTGCCCATCAAGGCCCGNATCCGCCTCCAGGTCGAAGCGGCAAGCGAGGGTGCCGTGTCCCAAAACATTTAGTCATACTATTGAACGTANCGGCTCGACGTCGTAAGGCAGCACCCGACCGACGAACAAGAGGAGCCGACCATGACCATCTATCAAAACCTGATTGCCGGCGAATGGGTGGGCAGCGACGCCTCCAGCAATATCAGCCCGTCAGACACCAACGATGTCGTGGGCTCCTATGCCCAAGGCTCCGCCGAAGATGCGAAGCAGGCGATTGCCGCCGCCAAGGCAGCATTCCCGAAATGGTCGCAGTCCGGCATTCTGGAACGTCATGCCATTCTGAAGAAGACGGCGGACGAGATCCTGGCGCGCAAGGAAGAACTCGGCAAGCTTCTTGCCCGCGAAGAGGGCAAGACCCTTCCGGAAGCAATCGGCGAAACCATCCGTGCCGCCCAGATCTTCGATTTCTTCGCCGGCGAGGCACTGCGTCTCACCGGCGAGGTCGTTCCCTCCGCCCGTCCCGGCATCGGCGTCGAGATCACCCGCGAGCCGCTCGGCGTCATCGGCATCATCACGCCGTGGAACTTCCCGATCGCCATCCCCGCCTGGAAGATCGCGCCGGCGCTCTGCTACGGCAACACGGTCGTCTTCAAGCCGGCCGATCTCGTCCCGGGCTGCGCCTGGGCGATCGTCGACATCCTGCATCGTGCCGGCCTGCCGAAGGGCGTTCTCAATCTCGTCATGGGCCGTGGCTCGGTCGTCGGCCAGGCAATGCTGGACAGTCCGGATCTTGCCGGCATCACCTTCACCGGCTCCACCGGCACCGGCAAGCGCGTCGCGCTCGCCTCCATCGAGCATAACCGCAAGTTCCAGCTTGAAATGGGCGGCAAGAACCCGATGGTGGTTCTCGATGATGCCGACCTCAACGTGGCCGTCGAGGCGGCAGCCAATTCCGGCTTCTTCTCCACCGGGCAACGCTGCACGGCTTCCTCGCGCCTGATCGTCACGGAAGGCATCCACGACAAGTTCGTGGCGGCACTCACCGAAAAGCTGAAGACGCTGACGGTCGACAATGCCTTGAAGCAGGGAACCCATATCGGCCCCGTCGTCGACGAGAAGCAGCTCAAGCAGGACATGGACTATATTGAGATCGGCAAGCAGGAAGGCGCCAAGCTCGCCTTCGGCGGCGAGCGTCTGGAGCGGGAGACGCCCGGATTCTACCTGCAGCCGACGCTGTTCACGGAAGCGACGAACCAGATGCGGATCTCCCGCGAGGAGATCTTCGGCCCGGTCGCGAGCGTCATCCGCGTCAAGGACTATGACGAGGCTCTCGCCGTTGCCAACGACACACCGTTCGGCCTTTCGGCAGGCATCGCGACCACCAGCCTCAAGTATGCAACCCACTTCAAGCGCAACTCCGAGGCCGGCATGGTGATGGTCAACNTGCCGACGGCAGGCGTCGATTTCCACGTTCCGTTCGGCGGACGCAAGGCATCCTCCTTCGGNCCACGCGAGCAGGGGAAATACGCAGCCGAGTTCTTCACTGTNGTGAAGACTGCCTATACGCTGCCCTGACGAAAGGCGGCGGTCATCGGCGCCTGACCAGGGTTTGCCATGACGAACATCCAGATGATCGACGCCGCACGCGACCGCTTGGCCGGCCGGGTGCGGCGAACGCCCCTGCTCTCCTCTCCCTTCCTCGACGAGATCGCCGGACGGCGCGTTTTCGTGAAGGCGGAGTGTCTTCAGCACACGGGCTCCTTCAAGTTCCGTGGTGCGTGGTCGGCCATTTCCGGACTTCCGCCCGAAGCTCGTGCGCGCGGCGTCATTGCCTTTTCCTCCGGCAATCATGCGCAGGGTATCGCACTCGCCGCGAAGCTCCATCACATTCCAAGTGTCATCGTGATGCCGTCGGATGCGCCGCGCATCAAGATCGAGAACACCCGGGCCTATGGCGCGGAGGTCGTGCTCTACGACCGCTCCACCGAGGATCGCGATGCCATCGGTGCCAGGATCTCGGAGGAGCGGGGACTGGCCCTCATCCGGCCGTTCGACGACCCGCTGGTGATAGCCGGCCAAGGCACGGCGGGTCTGGAGATCGCCGAACAGGCAGCCGAAGAGGGAATAGAAACGGCGGATGTCCTGGTCCCGACGGGCGGGGGCGGGCTCGCCTCCGGCATCGCGCTGGCGCTGGAGGCGAGGGCGAACGGGCTTCGCGTGCGCACGTGCGAGCCGGACGGGTTCGACGATGTCGCAAGATCGCTCGCGTCCGGGAAGATCGAGTGCAACGCAAACCAGTCAGGCTCGATCTGCGATGCGATCGTCACGCCGCAGCCGGGAAACCTCACCTTCCCTATTCTCTCCCGCTTATGTGGACCGGGCATCGCCGTCAGCGACGACGAGGCGTTGCGAGCGATGGCGATGGCCTTTCAAAGGCTGAAGATCGTGGTGGAGCCCGGCGGTGCGGTGGCGCTGGCAGCGGCGCTCTTCCGCCCCGAGAGCACTGGCGGGACAGTGATTGCGGTGATCTCGGGAGGCAATGTCGACAGCAACGTCTTCCTCGAAGCGCTGGGTCAAGACCTTTAGAGACAGAGCGATCGGCCGAGACCGATACGTATCAACTTTTTGGTAGGATTTTCCAACGCCGGGCAGAGGGTAGAACGTTTATCTCTACCGCATCGGCAGCGATAAACTACATTGAAGATCGAAATGGCGTCGTTCCAGNAGAAAAGCATGCGGCTTNGCATTTCCGATCAGCGGCCGCCTTTTTCGCGGCCTTCTCAAAAGCGGATGCTTATCGCGAATGCGTCCCTCATCACGCTTGCCTTCGCGTTCGTCGCCGCCCTGACCTTCGGACTACTGGATTGAGGGCTGGCCTGTCGCTCCTGCGCGTGCAGGATCTCATGGCGAAGCCAGCCAGGCTTCGGCCAGTTCCACCCACAGGCTCGCCCCGATCGGCAGGGCGGCGTCATTGAAATCGAAGCGCGGATGGTGGAGCGGCGGGTCGTTTTCCGTTCGTCTCGTTCCGAGGAAGAAATAGCTGCCGGGACGCTCCGCCACCATGTAGGCGAAGTCCTCGCTTCCCATCATCGGGCGAGGGATGTCATGGACCTTGTCCTGCCCAACGACGCGTTTCGCCACTTCCCGAACGAATTCGGTTTCGGCTGCATGGTTGACGGTAGGCTCATAGCCACGCTCGTAGTCGATCGTGACGGACATACCGTAGCTGGCGGCCTGGCCTTCAGCAACGGTGCGAATGCGCTGCTCAAGGCGGTCTCGGACATCGGGATCGAACGAGCGGATGGTCAGCAGCATCTCGGCCCGTTCCGGAATGACGTTGCTCGCCTGTCCCGCATGGAAGGCACCCACGGTGACCACGGCCGAATCCACCGGATGCAGGTTGCGGGAGACGACAGTTTGCAGCGCCATGACGATGCTTGCACCGGCGACGATCGGATCGGCGGTGTCCTGCGGCTCGGCTCCGTGACCGCCGCGGCCGTTGACCGTGATGCGGCATTCGTCCACTGCCGCCATCACCGGCCCTTCGCGCACATAGATCTCCCCGAAGGGGAGTCCCGGATCGTTGTGGAGGGCAAAAACGGCATCGCAGGGGAAGCGGTCGAACAGGCCTTCTTCGATCATCAGCCGCGCCCCGCCGAAATTCTCTTCCGCTGGCTGGAAGATCAGGTGGATCGTGCCGTCGAAGTTTTTCCGTTCTGCGAGCATCTTCGCCGCTCCGAGAAGCATGGTCGTGTGCCCGTCATGGCCGCACGCGTGCATCAGGCCGGGCGTCAGGCTGGCATAGGGGGCGCCGGTCTCCTCCATGATCGGCAGGGCATCCATGTCGGCCCGGATGCCGATCGAGCGGTTGCCCGTGCCATTGCGCATGGTGGCCACCAGGCCCGTCTTCGCCAGCCCGCGCGTTACCTCATAGCCCATGGCCTCCAGCTTCTCCGCGACGAAGTCCGATGTCTTGAACTCCGATAAGCCGAGCTCGGGATGCCTGTGCAGGTGGTGCCGGATGTCGACGAGCTCCGGCATGTCGTTGGAGATGCGTATGGTCATCGGTCCTCTCGCCTGAATGCGGTCGCTCCGTCGCGACCTCGCTNGCGGTTCCATAGCAATGCTTGCGCCTGCGGGTAACCCCTCGGGCTCGANCGAACCGTTCAGCTATCGTTCAGCGAGACCGCCTTAGCCTCGGCGAGGACCATTCGCGTATTCAGGCTGTCGCTGTTTGCAAAATCCTCGCCGCCCTCTATTTCCNTTCCTCGCGGAGACCCGTCGGGTGCCCGCGCGCCCGCATCAGCACAAGGATCAATGGCTTTTCTTGTGAAGGCCGTCTAAGTCCATTTCGACCGAAGCATAGTCAAAAGCTGAACCCATGTCCTTCAACAATACTCCGTCCGCCCCGCCTCGCGATCCTGAAGTCAAGCAGGTCGATCACAATGACACGATCAGGGCCGCCTATCTGACGAATGCGGAGCTGCAGGAGNTGGGACAGGTCTTTGGACGCCACGGTCGGCAGAGCCTTCCCGAATTCCAGCCATTCGAATTCTTTTCGCGTCATCGCTCGAATGAAAAGGAAATACTTCGCGTCTACCGCACGATCGCTGCGGATGTCGACGCNGGGGCCGCGATCACGCCGGCNGCGGAATGGCTGATCGACAATCACTATATCGTCGAAGAAGCCATCCAGGAGGTCCGGCGGGACTTTCCGCGCCGCTTCTATCGGCAGTTGCCCCGAGTGGACGTCGGCGGTCACGAGATGCCGCGGGTCATGGTGCTTGCATGGCTCTATGTCGCCCATACGCACAGCACGATCTCCAAGGAATCGCTTGCGGCCCTTGTGGAGGGTTTCCAGGAAACCGAAGCCCTGGAAATCGGTGAACTCTGGGCACTTCCCTCGATCCTTCGATTCGTGCTGATCGAGAACCTGCGTCGGATCGCGGTGCGTGTCGACAGCTCCCGTCGGATGAGGATCAAGGCGAACGAGCTTGCCGACACGATCATCCGTCTCAACGACGAGAGCGCCAGCGCCAGCGTCCTCAAGGACCTCGAGCCTTTCGCGCGGGACAACACCTTCGCAACGCAGTTCTTCTATCGCCTCCGCAATGCCTCGCAGACGTCCAGCTTTGCGGTGTCCTGGCTCGAGGAGCGGCTGCAGAAGGCCGGGACGGACGCCGAAGAAGTGATGATGGCGGAACACAACCGCCTCGCTTCCGGCAACGTGATGATGGGCAACATCATCAAGGGCCTGCGTGAGATCGACGATACGGAATGGAGTGTCTGGTTCGAGGACGTTTCTCACGTCGACCGGATCTTCCGGGAGAAATCCGATTACGAAACCCTCGATTTCGGCTCCCGCAACAGCTACCGCAGCCGTATCGAGCAGCTTGCCCGGCGTTCCGACAAAACCGAGATCGAGGTGGCGCGGATCGCCATCGAACTGGCCGAGAAGGCCGCCCGCGACGGTGCGGAACCCGGTGAGAGCAATATCGGCGCCTTCCTCGTGGGGCGGACGAGAAAGCGGCTGGAGGCCGCCGTCGGCTACAATCCGCCTGTCCTGCAGCGCGTCGTCCGCGGCGTGCGCAGGCTCCATTGGATGGCGATCGCCGTACCTGTCCTGCTGCTGACGCTGCTGGCGATGGCCGTCGTCGGCTGGTTCCTGGCGAATGCGGGGATGCCGGGTCCGCTTCTCGTCCTGTTCCTGTTGATGTTCGCGCTGCCAGCCTCCGAAGGGGCAACCGGCCTNTTCAACACGCTGGTGACCTATTTCGTGAAGCCTGCGCGCCTNGTGGGCTTCGAATTCAAGGANGGCATCCCGGAGGACGCNCGCACGCTCCTTGCCGTGCCCTGCATGCTGAGCAACCGCGACACGATCGANGAGCTCGTAAGGAACCTCGAGGTCCATTACCTGGCCAATGCGCGCGGTGAGATCTACTTCGCGCTGCTGAGCGACTGGAAGGACAGCCCGGTCGAAGAAACGCCGGAAGACCTCGATCTTCTGGAATACGCCAAGCGAGAAGTGGCTGCCCTTTCCCGAAAGTACGCCTATGATGGCAAGACCCGCTTCTTCCTCCTGCACAGACGCCGCCTCCTCAACCCTGCGGAAGGCGTCTGGATGGGATGGGAGCGCAAGCGCGGCAAACTCCACGAGCTCAACCTGCTGCTGCGGGGAGACCGGGACACCAGCTATCTTCCCGGCGCCAATGTCGTGCCGGAGGGCGTCCAGTATGTCATGACCCTGGATGCCGACACCCGCCTGATGCGCGATGCGGTCACGAAACTAGTCGGCAAGCTTCACCACCCCATCAATCAGCCGGTGCATGATCCGGATTCGGGTCGTGTGATCGAAGGTTACGGCATCCTCCAGCCGCGCGTGACTCCGTCTCTGACGACGGGCAAGGATGCCTCCGTCTTCCAGAGGGTCTTCTCCGTCGGCCGCGGGCTGGACCCTTATGTCTTCACCGTCTCCGACGTGTATCAGGACCTGACCGGCGAGGGTACGTTCACCGGCAAGGGCCTCTACCACGTCGATGCCTTCGAGCGTTCGATCAAGGGCCGCATCGACGAGAACTCGGTCCTCAGTCACGACCTTCTGGAAGGGTCTTTCGCGCGTTGCGCGCTGGTGACCGACGTGGAGCTGGTCGAGGACTTTCCCACCCGCTACGAGGTGGAAGTCTCGCGGCAGCACCGTTGGGCGCGCGGAGACTGGCAGCTATTGCCCTATATCCTCGACCCGTCGCGTGGCGTGACCGCGCTCGGCCGTTGGAAGATGGTCGACAACCTGCGCCGCTCCCTGACCCCGATCGCATGGTTCTTCGCGTCGGTGCTCGGCTGGTACTTCTTCGAACCCCTGGGCGCGCTCGTCTGGCAGATCTTCCTGATCTTCCTGCTGTTCGTCGCGCCGACCCTCTCGCTGGTCACGGGGGTTTTCCCGCGCAGCAAGGACATCGTGCCGAGCGCTCATTTCTATTCGGTCTGGTCCGATATCCGCTCCGCCAACGCCCAGGTTGCACTGCGTATCGTGTTCATCGCGGACATGGCGTGTCTCATGACGGATGCGATCGGCCGGTCGCTCTACCGGCTGTTCGTCAGCCGGAAACTGATGCTGGAATGGAAGACGGCAGCGAGCATCCAGTCCAGCGCGCAGGGCAGTCCGCTCGATTACT
>Ga0065721_10051222_pt1 | contig 15696 bp, 14 predicted proteins | sample Mesricmetagenome_FD_59108 | JGI IMG/M metagenome (GOLD analysis project Ga0065721, IMG submission 59108) | Mesophilic microbial community from rice straw/compost enrichment Sample: eDNA_1 v2 (version 2) | ecosystem: Engineered > Solid waste > Grass > Composting > Bioreactor | place: USA: Davis... | reverse complement strand
CCCGGCCGGCCGGGCGAGACGCTGCGGCTCGCGCCTGCGGCGGAGAGCGAGGCGCCTCCGCCGCCGTTTGGTCTTCAGCTGCTGCGGGCGTGGTCGACGCTGGCCGCATTGGATACGAAGCTGACTGCAAAAGGAACGCTGCCCAAGCCCGTGACCGGCCGGCTGGCCCAAGCCTTTCGGTCCGACATTCCGCTGCCTGAGCGGTTCGCCGCCCAGCGGGAAGCGGGACTGCCGGCGGGGGCCGTGCTGGCGCTCGAAGCCGGGTTTGCCTTTCGGGTGCTTGAGCGGAAGGATAACCGGCTCGCCTTCCATAAGGACTATATGGCCGCCTGGCTTGCCCAGGACGGCGAGGAGCGGGAGCGGCGGCTGCAGGAGTGGATGGGCGCCCTGCTGCTTGCCGATTCGCCTTCCTTCGCGCATGCCTGGTCTATGGTGCGGGCCTTGCCGCCGGGCGAATGGTTTGAGGTTAGGGGGCTGGCGCGGCAGCTGGCTCAAATGCGGCGCGGGATGGCCGCGCCTGCCCCGGACATGCCGGAAGCCGCTGTCCCGGAAGCAGACGAGCAGGCGGTCGCCCGCTGCTGCCGCGTATTTCAAAGCCTGGGCTGGCTGGAACCGGCCGAATCGGAGGCTTGCGGCCCGGTCGTCCGGCGGCGCGTATTGCCCGAGACGCAAGCGACGGAGCTGATCGTACAGCCCGACGGCGAGCTGCTGGCCCTTCCGGGCTGCCCGTTCCCGGTGTTATGGGAGCTGGAGCTGATCGCCGACCGGATCGGCGGCGACGAACACCTTTCGGTTTACCGGATGAGCGGAGCGTCGCTGGCAAGAGCGATGAAGCACGGCCGTACGATCGGGACGATCGGAGCATTTCTGACCGAAGCGGGCGGAGGCCAGCCGCTGCCCGGCATTGTAGAAGCGATGGCGAGGGAATGGATGCGGGGGCATCCCGCGTCCGAAGACGCTGCTTATGTGTCCGCATACGAAGACGCCGCCTATCCGTCCCCGTTCGGCACCCAAGGCTGCCTTAGTAAGGCTCCCGGATTTTCAGCGCCGTCTTCGTGGTCAAGCGCCGGGGAAGGGGAGCTTCGCCTGACGTTTGCGGTTCCCGATCATTTCGTTCCGGGTATGCCGCCGCAGGACGAATACGGGCTCGACGACCGGCCGTTGCCGGACCAAGGCCCTGGATGGGGGGAGGCGAACGGACTTCCCGGCATGTGGGTCAGGCAGCTGAGAAGCTATCACGTCTCGACGGAGCGGGAGTTGATGGAAAGGGCGCTGCAGCTGGAAACGTCCGTCGAGCTGAGGCTTGGCGGGGGATTGCGCAGCTTCGTGCCGTTCAAGCTGGAGAAGCGGGGAGAGTCATGGGAGGTGGTCGGCAAGCTGCGGGATGACGGAACCTATGCCGAGGTGCGACTGGCTCCGGGCATGTGGGAGCAAATGCGGATGCAGCTGCCGGAGGAATGCCTTAGAACTTAAACTCTATCTTTCTTCCCCGCCGCTATGCTATGATAATGGGGAAGCAAGCAAGGAAAGAGGTGGATGCATGGCTGTAGCCGGACAAATGACGCCGGACGATCTCGTGCAACCCGCATGCGAATCGTCCTCGCTTGATATGGCGTCGCTTCTGCTGCGCGCTTATGATTTGGGGGATAGCATCAACGAATCGGCGGAAGTAGCCGAATATTTATATTGGAAGTCCGTTGTCGGCGAGAACGAGGAGGTTAAGCGGCTGAGCGCCCAATTCGCGAAGGCGAAGGAGCTGTTCGAGGAATGCCAGCGGTTCGGCCGATTCCATCCCGATTATCATGCGGCGAAGGACAAGGTGAAGGCGATCGAGAAGCAGCTCGGAGAGCTCGAATGCGTGCGCCGCTTCAAGGCATCGGAGCAAGCGGTGGACGATATGCTGTACGAGGTGTCCAAGCTGATCGCCGAATCCGTTTCGAGCACGATCAAGGTGCCCGGCAACGAACGGGGATCGCTTGGCGGCTGCGGCGGAGGCGGCTCGTGCGGCTGCGGAAGCGGCGGCTGCGGCTGACCGCTTTCGAAGAGTTGACGACACTGGAAGGAGCATGGAAGAGATGTTGCCGGATCGAACGGGGTTTATCGTATGGGTCAGCGATTTGAAAGCGGCCAGGGGACTGGACCGGTTTGGCACCGTGCATTATATGTCGAGAAAGCTTCATTACGTGGTGCTGTATATGAATGCCGAACGCGCGGAGGACGCGCTGAAGCAATTGAACCGGCTGTCGTACGTCCGCAAGGTGGAGCGTTCCTACCGGAACGAGATCAAGACGGAGTACAGCAAGGATAGCGAGGACAAAACAAGATTTTATACCTTGTAGCGCATAGTATTCGTTATAAGGATGAACCAGGCAACGCTTTTTGGCGCACTTAAGCGCCGAAAAGCGTTGTTTTTTTGAATCAATTTCCATTAATTTACTTAAATGGCCCGACTTTATTTTATTGTTGAAATATCGGACAATCATGGTAGAATGAAGGTTAATAGGATAAAAGCCCTGGTTCCTTGGGAGGAGTAGGTTGCGGAATGAAGGATAAAATGACGAGAAGATGGAGTACATATGAGTCGTTTTATGTCGAGTTGGGCGATAAAAAGGTCGTGGACATCATTATTACGAACCACGCCAAGAGCCGCTGGCAAGACCGCATCGAAAAGGAAAACACCGGATTCGAGAATATCGCCGACTATATGTGGGACTGTCTGAAGAAGGGCAGAATCGAACCTTATTACCGCAACGAGCAGGACGTTTATTTGATCGACGACGATCTGGTGTTCGTGGCGGAATTTTCGGATTCCATGACCGAAATGGATTTGCTGGGCAATCCGCTGCACAAGATGATCGTCGTAACGTTTTTGGGCCGAATGTCCGAAACGATCGAATTGAGGGATCTGAAGTCCTACTACTCCTGGCTGAGGCATTCCAGAAGAATGACGCTCGTCAAAAACAGCCGAAAGCGCAAATAACGGTTTGCGCCGGCAGCATGACTACCGCCCGTAAACGCGCGGCCGAACCCCGGCTGCGCGTTTTTATTTGCCCGTCCATGCCTGCGGGTACAACTTCAAGCATGGTTTGCTGTATAATAGATGCAAAGAAGGGATGGTCGTTCCAATGGCATTGAATTTTCATCAGCTGCACATTTTTTATACCGTTGCGGAACGCGGAAGCTTCTCGGCGGCGGCCCAATCGCTCCATATGACGCAGCCGGCGGTTACGATGCAGGTCCAGTCGCTTGAAGATTATTTCGGGACGAAGCTGCTGCTCCGTTCGACGAAACGGATCGAGCTGACGGAAGCGGGCCGGGCTCTTCTGCCGTATGCCAAAAAAAGCATCGAGCTCATTCGAGACACGGATCAAGCGATGTCCGCGTTTACGAAGCAGCTGAAGGGAAGGCTGCAGCTCGGCTCCAGCCTGACGATCGGGGAATATATTTTGCCGAGGCTGCTCGGTCCGTTCGGACAGGAGTACCCGCATATTACGATCAGCATGAAGGTCATGAACACCGCGCAAATTATGGAGGACATTTTGAACCACCAGCTGAATTTCGGGCTGATCGAGGCGCCGGTCAACCACCCCGACATGCATATGGAGCCCGTCATGAGCGACGAGCTGGTGCTGACCGTGCCGAAGTCCCATCCGCTTGCGGATCGTACCGAGGTGACGATCGACGAGGCGCTGGAGCATGCGTTCGTGCTGCGCGAGCAAGGTTCGGGCACGAGACTCGTGATGGAGGAGCAGCTGCGCAAAAAGAAAATCGACCCCGGCCAAATGAAAATCGTCATGGAGCTTGGAAGCACGGGCGCGGTTAAGTCGGCGGTGGAGGCCGGATTGGGCTTGTCCTTTTTGTCCGCGTCCTCCGTCAAGCACGAAGTGGCGCTCGGGCTCATCAAGACGCTGCGCATTTCGGAAATTAAGTTCCAGAGGCAATTTTATTCGATTTATTTGAAGTCTGCGCTGCTGCCGATATCGGCGGTCACTTTTTTGACTTTTTTGAGAGAGAGGGACTTGCAGCAATGGTTGTAGAAAACGGGCGGGCGGACTTGCATGCGCATACGACGGCGTCCGACGGCGTCTGCTCTCCTTCCGAGGTTGTCCGGCTGGCGAAAGCCGCCGGATTGTCGGCGGTAGCCGTGACGGATCACGATACGACCGCCGGCTTGAAGGAGGCGGAGGAGGCCGGGCTGCGGCTGGGCATCCGGGTGGTGCCGGGGGCGGAGCTGAGCACGGCGGCCGATGGCAGGGACATTCATATCCTGGCTTATTTCGCCGACCCGGATGACGCTTTATGGCAGGAGCGGCTGGCTTCCTTGCGCGACGTACGCGACAGGCGCAACGCGCTCATATTGGAGAAGCTGGCGTCGCTCGGCATTCGTCTGACGATCGAGGAGGTGCGGGCCGCGGCGCATAGCCCGGCGGAAGCGGCAGCCGCGGAGACGCCCGGCCGCGCCGCCGGCCCGGACGCCGCCGGGAGCAAGAGCGTCGGCCGGCCTCATATTGCGGAGGCGCTGCGGCGCAAAGGCATCGTGGAAAGCGTCGGGGAAGCGTTCGACCGGTTTCTGGCGTCCGGCGCGCCGGCGTTCGTCAGCTTGGAGCGGGCGCATCCCGCCGAGGCGATCGGATGGATCCGCGAGGCGGGAGGCGTAAGCGTCATCGCGCATCCGGGGCTGTACGGCCGCGACTCGCTGGTGGAGGAGCTGCTGCGGCAAGGGGCTTGCGGCATCGAAGCTTTCCACTCCGACCACGGCGAAGCGGACGAGAGGAAATATGCGGCGATGGCGCATCGTTTCGGCGTCGCGGCGACGGGAGGCTCGGACTTCCACGGCGAGCGCGGCGGGGCCGGCTATCACGGCAGCGTCGGCGCGCGCACCGTGCCGATGGCCGTCGTGGACCGGCTATACCGGCTTAGCGCCGCCGGCCGCGAAGTCCGGTAACCTATTCCGGCAGCACGCAAAGGGGATGTCTCAAAAGTCATCGCAGATGACTGAGGGACAGCCCCTTTCGACTGTGAACATAAACCTTCCTTCGAAACCCGCGCTGCACCTTCGCGGGCCTATCGCCGCTGCGCGGCGTTATTTTACTTCGGACGCGAGCGTCTTCAGCCGGGCTTCGTCCGGCGTGATGAACAGCGTCTTCTGGTGGTCGTAAATGACGAAGCCGGGTTTTGCGCCGCTCGGCTTGCGGACGTGGCGGACGAGCGTATAGTCGACCGGCACCATGCTGGACGATTTGGCCTGGCTGTAATGCGCCGCCAGCATCGCCGCTTCCTCAAGCGTCGCGTCGCCGAAATCGGCGCCCCGGATGACGACGTGGGAGCCCGGAATGTCCTTCGTATGCAGCCACGTATCCGACGGAGCCGCGAGCCGGTTCGTCAAATATTCGTTTTGGGTATTGTTTTTGCCGACGTAGATCGGCGTTCCTTCGGAGGAGGCGTAACACAACAAAGCCGGCCGAAGCGGCTTTTTCTTTTTGGGACCGCGCCGGTGCCGCTCCTTCAAATAACCTCCCGCGACCAGCTCGTCGCGTATTTCCTCGATATCGGACAACGTCGCTCCGTCCATCTGCTGCAGCAGCGTATCGAAGTAGCCGATCTCTTCCTCCGCCATTTTCATTTGCTCCGCGACGATTTCCAGGCTGTTTTTATGTTTCGTATATTTCCGAAAGTACCGCTGCGCGTTTTCGGACGGAGTCAGCTGCGGATCGAGCCTGATCTCGATTTCGGTCCCTTCTTCGTCGTAGAAGTTGACGAGCCTCGCCGTTTCGTCGCCGCGCTTGATTTGATGCATGTAAGCCGTGATCAGCTCGCCGCAAATGCGGTATTTGTCCGCCTCGCGCGCTTCCTCGAGCGTATCCTGCAGCTTTTTGATTTTGCCGAGGTTTTTGCTTTTTTCGTTATGCACGAACCGGATCAGGTCGGCCGCCCGCTGCTTGACCGTATCCCGCTCGGCCTTGTCGCCGAAGTAAGCCTCCAGACATTCGCTCGCCGTCTGGAAATACGTTCGTTCGCCGGTCAGATGCGTCAGTTCCGTCACGGAAAAATAACTTTTGCCGTTGTCCGCCTGAACGATGACGGGCGTGTACCGATGCTCCGCAAAGCCGTCCATGGCGCTTCGGAAGCTGCGCCACAGACCGTCCCGGCCGCCGTCCTCTTCAGCGCGGTACGCGATTTCGGCCGCGAGCAGCGGGCTGAGGCCGCTGAACGCCGCCACCAGCTCCTTGCCGCCGGCCGGCTCCGCCCGGCCGTCCAGCGCGGCGCGAGCGTCAAGCTCCGCCGCAAATTGCCGCTCGTCCGCCACCTCGAGCGGATCGGTCTTGCCTTGCTCCGGCGGCGGCGTATAGGCGCTGCCCGGCATAACGATCCGGAACGAGCTGATTGCGGGCGTAACATGGTGAATGCCGTCATGAATCGTTCCCGTCGCGGAATCCATCAATATAATGTTGCTGTGCCGCCCCATCAGTTCGACGACGATCGTCTTGAGCGAAAAGTCGCCGAGCTCGTCGCGGTGCCTGACGTCGATATGAATGATTCGTTCGCGCCCGATCTGCCGGACGTTCTCGATGACGCCGCCTTCGCAGTGCTTGCGCATGAGCATGCAGAACATCGGAGCCTCCAGCGGATTGACGAAGCTGGCTTCCGTCCAATGGACGCGCGGATAGGTCGGATTGGCGGACAGAAGAAGCCTGCCTTGAAAGCCGTTGCCGCGAACGGACAGGACCAGGTCGTGTTCGGTCGGCTGATGAATTTTATGAATGCGCGCGCCCGCCCCTCGCTGCAGATCGCGAACGACGGCGCGGGTGACGATGCCGTCCAGTGCCATAATGTTCAATCCCTCTCTTCTTGCAATATGTTCTATCATGCCATACCCGGATCAAAAACTTAAGCTTTTCGGGATAAATGAAAGGCTGTCCGAATACATATAGCATAGCAGGTTTGTCCGCAGTGCGGCAAAATACGGGAGGGAGTCCGACATGGAACAAATCAAATGGCATCAATTAGGCGTCAGCGAGCTGGCCGAAACATTGGAAAGCTCTCCGGAGCACGGGCTGAATAAAGGAGAGACGGCCAAGCGGCTGGAGCAAAACGGGTTCAATGAGCTTTCCGAGGGAGAGCGCGTATCTCCCGTGCTGCTTTTTTTGAACCAGTTCAAAGATTTTATGGTGTTGATTTTGCTGGGGGCGACGCTCATATCGGGCCTGCTGGGCGAATATTTGGACGCGGTCACGATCATCGCGATCATCGTGCTGAACGCCGTCCTAGGCTTCGTGCAGGAATTTCGCGCGGAGCGGTCGCTCAGGGCGCTCAAGGAGCTGTCCGCCCCGTCGGCCAGGGTGCTGCGCGGAGGACGGGAAGTGACCGTGCCGGCCAAAGAGCTGGTCGTCGGCGATATCGTGCTGCTTGAGAGCGGCGACCGGATTCCCGCGGACATCCGGTTTGTCGAAGCGAACAGCTGCTATGCGGAGGAATCGGCGCTGACGGGCGAATCGGTGCCGGTCGGCAAGCATGCGGCCCCTATAACCGAACCGCAGCTGCCGCTCGGCGACCAGCGCAACATGGGGTTTATGGGAACGATGATTACGCGCGGCACCGCCAAAGGGATCGTCGTGCGGACGGGCATGGCGACGGAAATGGGCAAGATCGCGGGGCTCATCCAGCAGACGGAAGCGATGGAAACGCCGCTGCAGCACCGGTTGGAGCAGCTTGGCAAAATATTGATATTCGTCGCCCTGGGCTTAACGGTCATGGTCGTCGCGGCGGGCATCCTGCACGGACAGCCGGCATACGGCATGTTTCTGGCCGGGGTCAGTCTGGCGGTGGCCGCCATACCGGAAGGGCTTCCGGCCATCGTCACGATCGCGCTGGCGCTCGGCGTCCAGCGGATGATCAAGCGAAAGGCGATCGTCCGCAAGCTGCCGTCCGTCGAGACGCTCGGCTGCGCCTCCGTCATTTGCTCGGATAAGACGGGGACGCTGACGCAAAACAAAATGACCGTGACGCAAGTATGGATCGGCGGACGGCAGTTGGACGTGACGGGCGAAGGCTACGAGCCCGTCGGAGAAATCAGGGAAAACGGAAAGAGCGTCGACGCCAAACACGATTTGCCGCTCAAGCGGCTGCTGCAAATCAGCGCGCTTTGCAACAACGCCCAGCTCATCCGTACGGAGGAGGAGCCGAAGCGCCGCTCCAAGCGCGGCGAGAGCCAGCCCGAATGGACGCTGAAGGGGGATCCGACCGAAGGGGCGCTGGCGGTGCTGGCCGCCAAGCTCGGATCCTCGGCGAAGTCGCTGGAGATGCTGTATACGCGGGAAAAGGAGTTTCCGTTCGATTCGGAGCGGAAGCGGATGTCCGTCGTCGTATCCCATCAAGGCGGCCGGCTCATTTGCACGAAGGGCGCGCCTGACCTGCTTATGGAAAATTGCTCGTACGTGCTGTGGGACGGCAAGGTGGTGCCGTTTACGGCTTCCTTGAAGCGCAAATGTACGGAGGCGGGGGAGCAAATGGCGCAAAACGCGCTGCGCGTCCTCGGCTTCGCCTATCGCGATCTTCGCCCTGCGGAATCGTGCCAGTCGGAGCAGGAAGCGGAGACGTCGCTCGTATTTGTCGGCTTGGCGGGCATGATCGATCCTCCGCGCCGCGAGGTGAAGGACTCGATCGCGGTATGCCGCCGGGCGGGCATCAAGACGGTCATGATTACCGGCGACCATGCGCTGACGGCCGAGGCGATCGCGGGCCAGCTGGGCATCCTTCCGAGAGGCGGCGCCGTCATGACGGGCAAGCAGCTGGAGGAGACGAGCGACGAGGAGCTTGACCGGACGGTCGACAACGTGTACGTCTACGCCCGCGTGTCGCCGGAGCACAAGCTTCGCATCGTCAAGTCGCTGCAGCGCAACGGCCATGTCGTCGCCATGACGGGCGACGGCGTCAACGACGCGCCGGCGATCAAGGCGGCCGACATCGGCATCGCCATGGGCATTACGGGGACTGACGTTTCGAAGGAAGCTTCTTCGCTCGTGCTGAGCGACGACAATTTCTCGACGATCGTGGCGGCTATTGAGGAAGGCCGGGGCATCTACGAAAATATACGAAAGTTTATCCGTTATTTGCTCGCGTCGAACGTGGGCGAGATTCTGGTCATGTTTTTAGCGATGATGGCCGGGCTGCCGCTGCCGCTCGTGCCGATTCAGATATTGTGGGTCAATCTCGTGACGGACGGCTTGCCGGCCATGGCGCTCGGCGTGGATCAGGCGGAAAAGGATTTGATGCAGCAAAAGCCGAGATCGGCCAAAGAAAACATATTCGCCCGCAGGCTCGGGTGGAAAATTATTAGCCGCGGCATCCTGATCGGCATTTGCACGCTCGGCGCGTTCTGGATTACGCTCCAGGAAACCGGCGGCGGCGAGGCGGGGCTGATGAAAGCGCAGACGGTCGCTTTCGCGACGCTCGTTATGGCGCAGCTCATTCACGTGTTCGACTGCCGCAGCTCGAGATCGATTTTTCACCGCAACCCGTTCCAGAACAAATATTTGGTGCTCGCCGTTCTGTCTTCCTTGATGCTTATGCTGGGCGTGCTGTATATTGAAGCGCTGCAGCCGATCTTCAAGACGGTGCCGATCGGCTTCCGCGAATGGTGCCTCGTCATCGTCGCCGCCGGAATCCCGACCTTCTTCATGGGCATCGGCAGCGTGCTGGGCAAGCCGGGCAAGAACAAGACGAAATCGAAATGGAAGCCGCAAGCGGCCAGATAACCGAATAGTGCAAATGATGATGCAATTTAGGAATAGAATTTCTCCCGGCTTTAAGGTATGCTATTAAGAAAAAATAATAGAGTGGCATACCTGCGGCTGTAAGGAGAGAGATAGATGGAATTTACGAAAATGCATGGATTGGGCAATGACTTCATCGTCGTGGCGGGAGAACGGGCCCTTCCGGACAACGCTTCCGACCTGGCCGTGCGCCTGTGCAACCGGTTTTTCGGCATCGGCGCGGACGGACTCGTATACATTTTGTCGTCGGAGCAAGCGGATTTCCGCATGCGCATCGTCAACTCCGACGGCTCCGAAGCGGAGCAATGCGGCAACGCGATCCGCTGCGTCGCCAAGTACGTTTACGACAACGGCTTGACCGATAAAACAGAGATTACGATCGAAACGCTGGGCGCCGGCGTGCAGAAGGTGCAGCTGACCGTCGAAGGCGGCAAGGCGCAAACCGTGCGCGTCGATATGGGCGAGCCGATTCTGCAAGGGCTGCAGGTGCCGACGACGATCGACGCGGAGCGCGTCATCGAGCATCCGATCGAGGTGGACGGACGCGAATTCAAGTTCACCGCCGTATCGATGGGCAACCCGCATTGCGTCATCTACGTGGACGACGCGGCCCGCTTCGATCTGGAAACGTGGGGGTCGAAGCTCGAAACCCACCCGCTGTTTCCGCGCAAGATCAACGTGGAATTCGTAACGGTCAATTCCCGTACGCAAGCCGATATGCGCGTATGGGAGCGCGGCGCGGGCCCGACGCTCGCCTGCGGCACCGGCGCCTGCGCGACGCTGGTCGCCTCCGTATTGACGGGCGCGACGGACCGGACGGCGACGATTTCGCTCAAAGGCGGGGACTTGCTCATCGAGTGGAACGAAGCGGACAATCACGTGTACATGACCGGACCGGCGGCCGCCGTATATCGCGGCTCCCTGCAGGAGGTTTAACGATGGGGGGCGCGGGCGGCATGAAGCCGGACTTTAGAGTGGCGCTGCAAGAGCGCATATTGACCGGAGACGGAGCGATGGGAACCTACCTGTACGGGATGGGGTTCCCTGTCGGCGTTTCCTATGAGGAATTCAATACGCTGAGACCCGACGTGATCGAAGGGGTGCATCGGCAATATTACGAAGCGGGGGCGCGCGTCATCGAGACGAACACGTTTTCCGCCAATTCGATCAAGCTGTCGAAATACGGCCTCGAGGACGAGATGGAAGCGATCAACCGGGCGGGTGTCAGGGCAGCCAGAAAGGCGGTCGGCTCCGATGCGTACGTTGTCGGAACCGTCGGCTCGATCCGCGACGGCAAGCTGCGCAACATCCGCACGGCGGAAGTGGCCGAGTCGTACAAGCGCCAGCTGCACGCGCTGCTGACGGAGCAGGTGGACGGCATCCTGCTGGAAACGTTCTACGATTTGGAGGAAATGCTGCTGGCGCTCCGCCTGGCGCGCCAGGCTTCCGCCGTGCCCGTCATTTGCCAGTTCGCGGTGGAGGATACGGGCCGGACGCAGGACGGCATCGAGCTGGCGGAAGCGTTCCGGCAGCTGAAGTCGGAAGGCGCGGACGTCGTTGGGTTCAACTGCCGGAGCGGTCCGAGCGGCATTATGCGGGCGGTCGAAGCCGTCGAGGGACCGATCGAGCTTCCGATGTCGGTCTACCCGAACGCGGGCATTCCCGATTATGTGGACGGGAAATATCAGTATACGGCCGGGCCGGACTATTTCGGCGATTACGCCCGCCGGTTCGCGGACCGGGGAGCGCGCATTATCGGCGGCTGCTGCGGCACGACGCCGGAGCATGTGGCGGCGATAGCCGCGGCGCTGGCGGGATACGCTCCGCAGCCGGCCGAAGAAATGCGCAAGGAGCGGCACGGCGCCGAAGCGCTGACGGTGCCGGCCCCGGCCAAGGCGGAAGCCGCGCCGAAGGCCGAAGCCGCCGGGACGGCGGACGGCGGAGGCGGGAAAGAGCCGAACATCGTCGAGCTTGTGAAGGAGCGCCATACCGTCATCGTCGAGCTGGACCCGCCGCGGGATCTGGATATCGCCAAGTTTATGGCGGGTGCAGAGGCGCTTAAGCGGGTCGGCGCGGACGCGGTGACGATGGCCGACAATTCGCTGGCCGTCACGCGCATGAGCAACCTCGCTCTCGGGGCGCTCGTGCAGGAGCGGATCGGACTTCGTCCGCTCGTCCATATCGCATGCCGCGACCGCAACCTGATCGGCACGCAGTCTCATATGATGGGGCTGGACGCGCTCGGCATCGACCATGTGCTGGCAGTGACGGGGGACCCGGCGCGGTTCGGCGATTTGCCGGATTCCAGCTCGGTCTACGATCTCACTTCGTTCGAGATGATCCGCATGATCAAGCAGCTGAACGAGGGCATCGCGTTCTCGGGCAAGCCGCTTAAGCAAAAGGCGAAGTTCGTCGTCGGCGCGGCGTTCAACCCGAACGTGAAGCATCTGGACAAGGCGGTGCAAAGGCTGGAGCGCAAAATTGCTTCCGGCGCCGATTATATTATGACGCAGCCGGTTTACGACCCTGCGCTGATCGAAAACATCGCGGAGGCGACCAAGCATCTGGACGTTCCGATCTTTATCGGCATTATGCCGCTGGCGAACGGACGCAACGCGGAATATTTGCATAACGAGGTGCCGGGCATTCAGCTGTCCGACGAGGTTCGTCGGCGGATGACGGGGCTGGAAGGCGAGGCCGGCAGGGCGGAAGGCGTCCGGATCGCGCAGGAGCTGCTGGATTGCGCCCTGGAACGGTTCAAAGGCATTTACCTGATCACTCCGTTCATGTATTACGAAATGGCCGTGCAATTGACCGAATACGTATGGCAAAAGACGAAAAACCGGGCCTAATCCCGCAAAATCTAATTTTTGCTTGTTCGTTCGCCAAAAATCAATTAAAATAAGGCATAAGTTGGACCCGGCGGGAAAACGTATGTTCCGTCATCTTTTCGTCAACAATAGTGCAATGATTTATTTTCCAAAATTATTACAAGAGACGGTAGGCATTCCGGTTGGACCGACGCGGAGCATGCCGGTGCGTCAGCGACTGCAAAGACGCAGGCGGAGGGGGATCTGGCTTGGCCATTAAGCTTATTAATATCGGATTCGGCAATATCGTGTCCGCAAATCGCATCATTTCGATCGTCAGTCCGGAATCGGCTCCGATCAAGCGCATCATACAGGAGGCGCGGGACCGGCATATGCTGATCGACGCGACTTACGGTCGCCGTACGCGCGCGGTCATTATTACGGACAGCGATCATGTCATTTTATCAGCGGTGCAGCCGGAAACGGTTGCCCATCGTTTATCCACGAAGGATGACGATAACGACGAATAGTACGGGGAGCATCGATCAATGGGATTGTTAATTGTTTTGTCCGGTCCAGCTGGAGTCGGCAAAGGGACGGTATGCACCGCGCTTCGCAAGAAAATGCCGGATATCGTCTATTCGGTATCGGCCACGACCAGGCAGCCGAGGCAAGGCGAAGCGGAAGGCGTCAACTACTTTTTTAAAAGCAGAGAGCAATTTCAGGAGATGATCAAGAACGACGCCCTGCTGGAATACGCCGAATATGTCGGCAACTATTACGGCACGCCGCGCGAGTTCGTCGACCGGACGCTGGCCGGCGGCAAGGACGTCATTCTGGAGATCGAGGTGCAGGGAGCTCTGAAGGTCAAGGAGAAGTTTCCGGAAGCGATCTTCATCTTTTTGCTGCCGCCGTCCCTGGAGGAGCTGAAGCAGCGGATTACCGGCAGAGGAACGGAATCCATGGATACGATCAATACGCGGATGAACGTCGCCGTGGAGGAAATGAATTTGCTGAAGCATTACGATTACGCGGTCGTCAACGATGAAATCGAGTCGGCTTGCGAGCGGATCCGCAGCATTATCGTGGCGGAGCACTGCGCGGTGGAGCGCATGCTGCCGCGAATGAAACTGGCCGAAACGGCGATTGAGAAAGCTTGAGTGAGGAGAATGCTTAATGTTGTACCCGTCCATTGACGAATTGGTGAAGAAGGTCGACAGCAAGTATACGCTGGTCGTCGCCGCCTCGAAGAGGGCGCGCATGCTTCGGAACGGCGACAAGCCGGAAATCGTCAATCCGAAGTCCCATAAGTTCGTAGGCGTAGCGCTGGAGGAAATATACGGCGACACCATTCAAGTGGAGACGTTGGCTGCCAAAGAAGAGGCAAACCGGGAATGATACAGATCAGGGTGTGAGCTGGCGACAGTTGGCACCCTTTTTTTGTAGGCCGGGCAAGCCGTATCGCTCGCGTCTCGTCATGTAAGCGCATGCCCGAAATGGAGCAAACGATAGATTGGTGTCATCGACAAGCGGATCCAGGGCGGTCCGTGCGCGAAGGAGGTGCGAGCGTGGGGCAGCTTAACGGGGAACCGGAGGGGTTGAAGGAAAGGATCGAGCGGTTGGAGGAACAGGTGGCCGAGCTGAAAAGCGCGGCTTCCGATTCCCGTTCGGGGTGGGCGAGCTTTATTATCGGTTTCGTTGTCGTATTGGCATTGCTTCTCGTTGTAATCGGCATTATCCAGTTTATAATATGAGTATAATCCATTGAACTTAACAGGAGGGATACAGATGGAGCAATTGCGTTATCCGATTGGCAGCTATGTGTTCGAGGGGATGTCGGCGGCTCAGCAGCGGCAATGGATCGAAGAGATCGAGCGGCTGCCCGGCGAGCTGCGTGCCGCCGTCGAAGGACTGACCGCCGAGCAGCTCGATACGCCGTACCGGAGCGGCGGCTGGACGGTCCGGCAGCTGGTGCATCATATCGCGGACGCGGCGATGAACTGCTTCTCCCGGTTCAAGCTCGCGCTGACGGAAAACAATCCGACGATCAAGCCGTTCCAGGAGGAAGGCTGGGCGCAGACCGCAGACGGGATCGCGGCATCGCCGGAGCTTAGCTTGTCGATCATTGACGGTCTGTACGCCCGCTGGTCGCTCCTGTTGCGCTCGATGGACCGAACGGATTTCGACAAGCAATTTTATCATCCGGAACAGGGCAAGCAGGTGAAACTGTCCTACTTCCTCGGTTTCGTCGCCTGGCACGGCAAGCATCATACGGCGCAGATCGTTTCGCTTCGGGAGCGGAAGAACTGGTAACGTTAGCTGCCTGGCGGCGGCGCCCCGGCTTCATTCGTTGCATCGGTTATATTTGAGACGGGAGTTGGCATCATGGCGCTACACGGAAAAACGATTATTTTGGGCATTACGGGCGGGATCGCGGCTTATAAGGGAGCGGCTCTGTGCAGCAAATTGACGCAGGCGGGCGCCGACGTTCATGTCATCATGACGGAATCCGCCGCGAAGTTTATAACGCCGCTTACGCTGCAGACGCTGTCCCGCAACCCGGTGCATCTCGACACCTTCGACGAAAAGGATCCTTCCGTCGTCACCCATATCGATCTGGCCGACCGCGCCGACCTGATCGTCGTCGCGCCCGCAACGGCCAACATACTCGCCAAGATGGCGGGCGGCCATGCGGACGATATGCTGACTACGACGCTGCTGGCGGCGACCTGTCCGATCGTGGCTGCACCGGCGATGAACGTGCATATGTACGAGCATCCCGCCGTCGTCGCCAACATCGAGACGCTGGCGGCCAGAGGCGTCATGTTCGTCGAGCCGGGCACGGGCCAGCTGGCATGCGGCTATGTGGCCAAGGGCAGGCTGGCCGAGCCGGAGCAAATTGCCGCAAGCGTGGAAGACTGGTTTCGCCGGGGAAGCGCGCTGAAGGGCAAACGCGTGCTCGTGACGGCGGGCGGAACGATGGAGCGGCTCGACCCCGTCCGATATTTGACGAACGACTCCTCGGGCAAGATGGGCTTCGCCGTCGCGGAAGCGGCGGCGATGATGGGCGCCGACGTGACGGTAGTCGCGGGCCGGACGGCCGCCGCCGCTCC
>Ga0065721_10051221_pt1 | contig 15700 bp, 12 predicted proteins | sample Mesricmetagenome_FD_59108 | JGI IMG/M metagenome (GOLD analysis project Ga0065721, IMG submission 59108) | Mesophilic microbial community from rice straw/compost enrichment Sample: eDNA_1 v2 (version 2) | ecosystem: Engineered > Solid waste > Grass > Composting > Bioreactor | place: USA: Davis... | reverse complement strand
GAGCCGATAACTGCGGAAGAGCTGGAGCGAGCGGCGGGAACGTCGCTTGCTCCGGGCGACGCCTTATTGATTGCGACGGGCTGGGATGCTTATTGGAATCGCCCCGGCTATACGGAATCCAGTCCGTACTTCGATTCCGACGCGATGGACTGGATCATTGACCGCGACGTCAGCCTGCTGGGAATGGATATTACTTCAATAGAAGATCCGCGCAAGCCCGGCGGGGAAATGACTCTATTGATGCGTTATTATGCCAAGGATCGACTGATGGTTGCTCCATTGGTGCGGCTTCGCGAAGCGGGCAAGGGACCGTGGACCATCACGGTGCTGCCGCTGAACGTTCCGAATGCGTGCGCTGCTCCTTGCCGGGCCATATTGTTTGAAAATTAAGAAAATAAAGGGAAGGCTATGCAATCTTGAAGGGGGGCAATCACCGTTGAGCAAACTTCGCAAAGGCGTCGCCTATCATGGCAATCGGATATTGAAGCACGTACACGAGGATATGTTGGATATCATCGATCATGATTTCAATCTCGTCGTGCACATGTTCTCCCATACCGATTGGGATCGTCACAAGAACATCATGAAAGAGATCGTAGCCATCTCCGAAGGTTACGGCTTAGAGGTATGGATCGATAATTGGGGACTCGGGGGTCCGCCCGGCGATAAATCCCATTTCCTCTCCTATCATCCGGATTGCCACCAGATCTTCTCCGACGGAACGCGGGATCCGGTGCATGTGTGCATGAATCGCGAGGAGTTCCGCAGCTTTACGAAAGAGTGGATCGATGCGGTCGAGGAGATCGGGGGCCGCAAGATTTTCTGGGACGAGCCTAGACTGATCATGAAGGAAAACCGCGAGCCGCCCGTGTGGACTTGTTATTGCGAGAAGTGTCGCGGCTTGTTCGAGGAGCGTTACGGCAAGCCGATGCCCAGGGAGCTTACGCCGGAGACGGAAGCCTTCCGGGTGTGGACGCTGGCGGACTATTTCCGCGAAGTCACGACGTATAGCAGCTCGAAGGGGATGGAAAATATCGTCTGCGTGATGCTGGAGGAAACCTACGGCATCCACTTAGGCACGCTTGGGGAAATCGCCCGGCTGGACCATCTGGATAATATCGGCTCCGATCCGTATTGGGGTTGGGACGGCAAAGAGGATCCGTACTCCTTCGTGTACGAAGCTACCCGCAGAAATCTGGAAATCTGCAAGCGGTACGGCAAGGAACATAATATTTGGATTCAAGGCTATGGCACGAAGCCGGGCATGGAAGAGGAAATCGTTCAGGCGACGGATGCCGCGTACGACGCGGGAGCCAGAACCATCCTGGTGTGGGGCTACCGCGGCTCGGAGTCCAACGATTATCGGGCCGTTCATCCGGACATGACTTGGAAAACGATCGGCGATGCCATGCGTCGCATTACGGAGAAAGATCGCGAAGCGATACGGCTGAAGAAGCTGGATGCCATGAGAACTAAGTTTGGCCTTGCAGAATGACTCCATAAAAAAATCGGAGGGGTTAGCTTGAGGAAATGGAACTTGGCACTCATCGTCGGTATGTTGATAACCGTAATCGCAGGTTGTTCTAACTCGAATTCGAACTCCAATAATCCTGCTAGTCCGGACAACGCTTCTTCACCCTCTCAGGCTCAGTCAACGGAGCCTGCCGCTCAGGAGGCTGCCTCTAAGGAGATTTCGGGTACGGTAAGAGTATCTCTTGCCGGTTGGCCTCTGGAAAACGGGGTCGATCCCGTTACGGGCAAGCCAAGCATTGGCGTAAACGAGTATTTGAAAAACACGTTCGAGAAGCAATATCCGAATATTAAGCTGGAGGTCAATCAGGTTCCTTGGGAGAACGCGCAGGCCAAGCAAACGTCCATGCTGATTTCCAAGGACGTGGACATCCTGTACACGGCGGGCGGCTGGTCGGCCAGCTTCTACCAGCAAGGATTAACCAGAGCGATCGACGATCTCGTCGCGAGCGATTCAAGCTTCGACGTCTCCATCTATCCGCAAGGAGTCTGGGACGGATCCTACAGCACGGTATCGGCCGACGGGCAATCCCATATCGGACTTCCGTCCGTCATGGGCCAGAGAATGCCGATCATGGACATGAAGCTCTTCGAGGAATGGGGAGTCGAACCGTTATCCGCCAGCCCGACGCCTGAAGAGATACTGGACAAGGCGCTGCGAATGACGGGTAAAAACCCGGTAACGGGCGAAGAGAATTACGGCTTATGGTTCAGCGGGAACGATGCGAGCGTATCCACCTTCTTCGCGCTTGCCTATGCCTATAACGCGACTGGCGGAGAAGGCTCCGTAGTCGATCTGAAGAACATGAAATGGGCGTTGAACACTCCCGAAATGGTCCGCGTATTCGAATGGCTGGCTAAGGCGGCCATGATCCCCCCGGTTGCCTTCATCAACGGCCAAGGAGCCGAAAACTTCGGGGTAGAGGACAACGACATCGCGATCGCTCTGAACTCGAATGGCTTCACCATGATGAGCGCATTCGCGGAGTCGCAGGACAGCACCATGCTCGATAGGTATGAACCCGTATTGCAAAAGGGCTTCGTCGCGATCGATCCGATCGTTATGGCGAAGGAGCCTCAGGATCTGGAAGCTGCGTGGGTCGTTATGAAGTTCTTGGCCGGCTATGAAACCCAGAAGCATATGTACGAGAACTTTCAATATACTCCCACATTAGTGAACTCCGATTTCCTGACGCCCGAGGACAAGTACACGAAGAAGGCGCTGGAAATCGCGGACGTTACGAACGAAATCTTCCTTACCCAAGGCAGTCCGTTCTTGTATAGCGACATTATTCCTAGCGTAAACAACTTTATCAGCGATATTCGGAACGGGAAGAACGTCAACATTCAGAGCTACCTGGATGAACTGCAGGAGCGGGCCGTCAAATGGTCCGCAAACCGATAAGCCGCCTCGGGAGGACTTGAAGATGGCTAGAGCGACCCTTGCCGAGAATAAGCTGGAAGGAACATTGGATTGGCAGATTACGCGTTTCCTATACGAATATCCCGAGTCGACCGCGGGACTGCCGTTCACGAGAGGTCTTCGTTCGCCCGCTATTGAAGGCTTTGCCTCCGCTACGAGCGTCTATCCGGGAGAGCGGATCGATTTCAAGGTCAGTCTGAATCCTGCCGGCGCCTATACGATCGACATCTACCGAATGGGTTATTACGGAGGCAAGGGCGGCCGGCATTATCGCCATATCGGGCCCTTGAACGGTTCGGTGCAGGACTTGCCTATGGAAACGATCGAACGATTAAGGGAATGCAGATGGGAGACGGCGACGTCTCTCGTCGTTCCCGAGGATTGGCCTAGCGGCGTTTATTTGGCCAAGCTGTCCAGGGAAACTCCGCAACCCGCGCAAAGCTATATCATCTTCGTCGTGAAAAGACGCGGGCCTGCGGATATCGTCGTCCAGGTGAGCGATCTGACCTGGCAAGCCTATAATAAATGGCCGGGCACCAACTCTTTGTATGACGATGGAACGCCGTATCTTTGGTATCAAGGGCCGAATGTCAGGGTCAGCTTCGATCGCCCGTACTCGAAGTACCCGCAGGTCGTGGATGCGCAGCTGTCGTGCGGGTCGGGCGAATTTCTTCTATGGGAGTACCCTCTCGCTTATTGGCTGGAGAGCGAAGGCTGCGACGTGGCGTACTGCTCGAATCTGGATTTGCATGGCGATCCCGCGTTGGCGGACAATTGCCGCGTATTCGTATCCGTCGGCCACGACGAGTATTGGACCCGTCAAATGTTCGACAATGCGGCCGCTATGCGGGATGCGGGCGTGAGCCTGCTGTTTCTCTCCGGCAATTCCTTGTATCACGAGATTGTAGCGTACGGGGGAGAAGGGGGGGCGTTTCGTTCCTTCGCCAGGGATAAGCGGTTTACGGACGAGCGGGAGCTCATGGGGGCCTCGTCCTTCGGACCGGGTTACGGGGACTGGACGGTCGTCCGTCCGGAGCATTGGTTGTTCGAGGGCACGGGGATAGAAAGCGGAGATTCCATTCCGGGCTTGATCGGATGGGAGTATCACGGGGCTCCGTTCAAAGCGATCGAAGGGTTAGAGGTCGTAGCGGGGAGCAAGTTGATCGGTACCGATCGGACGGAGCACGGCAGACACGGCGCGGTTATCTATCCGGGTCCGAAGGGCAATTGGGTATTCAATGCGGGCACGATCTGGTGGGCGGAAGCGCTAAGCGCTCCTCCCGGACATATTCCCGCGGCGGGAACTTACGGCCGAACGCAGGGCGTCGATTCTAGGGTGCAGACGATCACGCGCAATCTGCTGGCAAGGTGCCTATCGGGACAACGTTGACGAAAGGGGCCTTCGTAGGATCGGATAAGCCGAAAGCAAGAAGAAGCGGGCTCTCCCCGGGAGGCCCGCTTGTCATCAACCGTTATAGCCCAGCTTCTTGGAGATGACTAGTGCTTTATTCCGAAGCTGATTGCCCAGGTCATTGAATGAGATGCTAGGCAGCTCGTTTCTCAAGGCGGTAATGCCTAGGGCGCCGACCGTCTTGCCCTTGTGGTCGAAGATCGGGACGGCGATACAGCGGATTCCCGTTTCGCCTTCTTCGTCCTCGATGGCGTATCCCTTCTCTCGCACGCTGGAGAGAAATTCCTTGAAGGCTTCCAGCGAAGTCATCGTATGCTCCGTTGTCTTCGGCATTCCATGCTTCTCGATCGCATGGGCCAATTGTTCATCCGTCATGTAGGCGGCGAGCATTTTGCCGACGCCCGAGTTGTGCAGCATCTGGGATTGCCCGATATGCGTGGAAAATTGGACGAAACCGGGCCCGTTCACTTTGTCGATATAAAGCGCTTTGTCGTTTTCCAGAATCGCGAGGTGCACGGTGAATTTCATGTTCTCGGCGATCCATTCCATCTCCGGTCGGGCGGCTTGGCGAATATCGAGCCTGGTCAGCCTCTCCATTCCGACGTTGTAAAGCTTCAAGGTGAGTTGGTATTTCCCATCTTCCGTCTTCATGACGTAGCCGAGGCTTTCCAGCGAGCTCAGGATCGTAAAAATCGATGATTTCGGAAGGCCGTTTTGTTCATAAATATCAGTTACTCCTAACGCATCCTTGGAAGCGGCCAACATCTCGATGATAGCCATTCCTTTCTCGAGTGCGGGTACGCTGTAGCTTTTCTTCATATCATCTCACCTTTTCAAAACACTGAAAATATGATCTACACCACTATTAAAGCATATTCTTATTCACGTCGCAATCCTAATAGTCGTCACCTAATTCAACTAGTAAATGACTATCATGTTATTTTTTTATCTCATTTCGTGCTATATTATTCAGTATTATAAAAGAATTTTCCGTAAATTGAACCTGAGGAGAGAACCATAATGAAGCTACGTTTGATCGGCGATCTGGATGGATTACAGGAAGGTCTTGCGGCGTTGGCGGCCGAAGCGGGCATCGAGCTTTCCGACGAAGGCCGCGCGGTCGAGGTCGTGAAGCATTCCGCGAATCGGATTATCGTCGAGGCGGACGGCGACGCCCTGCGTATTGCCTACCATAGAAAAATTCATTTTTTCCGCGCGATCGGCTTGCTCGTCGAAGCCTTGCGGGAGGGCAACGCCTTCAGGATCGAGGAAGAACCGCAATTCGAGATGAACGGTCCGATGTTCGACGTCTCCCAAGGGGGCGCCGTCCTTCGCGTCGATTCCGTTAAGGCCTTCCTGCGAAAAATGGCGCTGATGGGCTTGGATATGATCATGCTGTACACGGAAGACAGCTTCGACGTGAAAGAGCAACCTTACTTTGGTTACATGAGAGGCCGCTATTCCCAGGACGAGATCAGAGAGATGGACGATTACGCGGATCGATTCGGGATCGAGATGATTCCTTGCATTCAGACGCTTGGCCATCTGGCCGACGTGCTGAAATGGAAAGCGTTCGCGGATCTTCGCGACGATCACGAGACGATGTTGGTCGGTTACGATCGTACCTACGAGTTCATCAAGCAGATGCTGGTCGCCGCGTCGGAGCCCGTACGCTCGAAACGGATCCATATCGGCATGGACGAGGCCTGGAAGCTTGGCCTTGGCGAATATTTGGTTCGGAACGGACTGCAGCCCAAAACCGAAATCATGAACATTCATCTCAAAAAAGTCATGGAAATCGTGGAGTCGCTCGGATTGGTTCCGATGATGTGGAGCGACATGTATTTCCGCGGAAGTTCGGCCACCGGTGATTATTACGATAAGGATATCGTCATTTCCGACGAGGTGATCGCGGGAATGCCGAAGAACGTTCAATTCGTCTATTGGGATTATTATCACTATGACGAAGAGTTCTACACGGACTTTATCCGTCAACACAAGAGATTCGGCTCGACGCCGATTTTCGCCGGGGGGATATGGAACTGGAAGGGCTTCGTCTTGAATTACGGCGCAACGTTCGATTCGACCAACGCGGCTCTGAATGTATGCAAGCGCGAAGGCGTACGGGAGGTATTCGCGACTCTGTGGGGCGACGACGGGACGGAATGCGATTGGTTCTCCGCGCTGCTGGGGCTTCAGTTGTTCGCGGAGCATGGCTATGCCGCGGAATTGGATGAAGACAAATTAAGCCGGAGATTCCGGTATTGCACGGGCGGACGGATGGAAGACTTCATGGCGATCAAGAACGTGGACGAGCCGCCCGGCATCACGCCGATGAATCACGAAACCTATAATCCGTCCCGCTATATGTTATGGCAAAACGTGATGATGGGCTTGTTCGACGAGAATCTGCGGGGACTCGATATGGCGGGGCATTATGCCGAGCTTCGGAGGCAGATGGCCCTGTTCGCGACCCGTAACGGGGAATTCGGATTCGTGTTCGAAGTGCTGGAACGGCTTTGCGGCGTACTGACCTTGAAGGCGGATATCGGGATTCGGATAACGGATGCATATTTGGGCGGGGACAAACGGGAGTTGGCCCGAATCGCGCAAGAGACGCTGCCCGAGATCCGGACCAGAGTAGAGAAGCTTCGCTCCTACCATATGGAACGTTGGCATATCGTGAACAAGCCGTTCGGTTGGGACATCATCGACCTGCGTTACGGCGGTCTGATCATGAGCCTGACGACCGCGATCGAAAGAATATCGGCTTTCCTGGAAGGCCGTCTCGATCGCCTGGAGGAGCTGGAGGAGAAGCGTCTTCTGTTCCAAGGCCAGGAAGGTCTTGTAGATTGTTACTTCTATAAGTATATGCCTACGCCAAGCCGGATTTCGCAGTAATCGCTTATTCATCATCGAAGGAGTGCTATTGCAGATGAGCGATATAGATCGGAATGTCTCGTTGCGGATACGGGAATGGGTGCGTTCGAATGACGGAAGAATGGCGGACCTGCTGTCATCGCTCATTCGTCACGATACCGTGAACCGCGTCGTCACCGGGACGGAGAAGGAATGCCAGCAGACTTTGCATGCGAAGCTGCTGGAGCTGGGATTGGAGGCGGAGCTGTACAACCCGGAAGAAGTGCAAGGCTTCCGCGAGCATCCGGCTTATTATCCGGGCAAAGATTATAGCGACAGACCGAACGTAAACGCCGTGTGGAAAGGGACGGGAGGGGGGAAGTCCCTCCTGTTCTCCAGTCACATCGATACGGCGGCCGTCGCGCCGGGGTGGGAAACCGATCCCTTCACGCCGTACATCGAAGAGAACAAGCTTTACGGACTCGGCTCGTATGACATGAAGGGCGGCTTGGTCGCTTCGATCATGGCGGCCAGGTGTCTGATGGAGCTCGGCATTCAGCTGAAGGGCGACGTCTTGATCGAATCCGTCGTCGACGAGGAATTCGGCGGCGCGAACGGTACGGTCGCGGGGCGTGCCCGCGGGTTCGATGCCGACGCCGTCATCATTCCCGAGCCGACGAACCTCGCGTTATATCCGGCGGCAAGGGGAGGGGCCTTGTGGCGCGTGACCTTCCGGGGAACGACCGGTCTGTCGTTCAGCGGAGAAGTAATGCAGAACCCGGCGAACGATGCCGCCAGATTCATCGTGTTTCTGGAGAAGCACGAGCAAGAGCGGGCCGACTTGGCGGGACCCGCTCCCTGGTATTCGGACCGTAAGGAGCAGCTTCCTATTATCGTGACTCGTCTCGAGGCCGGCGACCTCGGCTCGCCTCTATGCGATGTAGGCCCCGTCGAATGTCATGCGGACATCTGGGTGGAATGCTACCCCGGAGTGGATGAAGATCAACTGCGGGAAGAGCTGCTGCAAGGCTATGAACGCTTCTGCGGTCGCAGCTACGAGCAAGGACTTGCGCGTCCCGAATTCCGCAAGATGATTCGTTTTTTGCCGGGCTGCTCGGTTGCGCCGGACTTTCCGCTTCTTCCTCTTCTTGCCGAAGAGATAGAAGCCGCTACGGGACGCAAGGCGGAAGTGACGGGCGCGCCGTTCGCTTGCGATGCCTTCGTATTTAACGAATTCGGTTCATCGCCGGCGCTCATTCTGGGGCCATCGGGCGGGAATGCCCATGCGCCGGGCGAATTCGTAGACTTGGACAGCTTGGCCGTTCTTGTCGAGATCTATGCCGCCGCCATGCTTCGCTGGTGCGGCCGGTCGTCGGAGCCGGATGAGGAATTAAAGGACCAGGTTAGGGGAGATGAAGATGAGAAAAGCGATTAGCACGGATGGCGCGTCCATAGGGAGCGGCCCTTATTCCCAGGGAGTCGCCGCGGGGAACATGCTGTTCATTTCCGGTCAAGGGCCATTGGACGCGGCGGGAAACATCGTGAGCGGCGACATTGAAGCGGAGACCAAGCTGACGATGGATAACGTACAAGCGATCGTAGAAGCGGGAGGCCACACGATGGACGACGTCGTGAAGGTGAGCGTGTATTTGGCCAGCATGGCCGACTTTGACCGATTCAATGCGGTGTACAAAACCTATTTTAGGGCGCCTTACCCTGCCCGGACCTGCGTCGAGGCGGTCTTGGACGGAATCAAAGTAGAAATCGACGCCATTGTTTGCAGGGCGGAGTAGCTTTTCGCGAGCCCGATCAGGCGGGTTTGCAGCAACGGGAATGGAGGAATAGGACATGCAAAGGTTTGCGAATCGCGTTGCGTTAGTGACCGGCGCGGGGCAAGGGATCGGCTATGCGATTGCGGAGCGGTTCGCGACGGAAGGCGCGCACGTCGTCCTCGCGGATATTCGGGAATCGGCGCTCGTCAAGGCGGAGCAAACGCTGCTGGATTCGGGCTGCTCGGTGTCTCGCCGGGTGCTCGATGTCTCTCGTCCCGAGCAGGTGGAGAAGGCTGTCGGAAGCATCGTCCGGGAACGGGGGGCGATCGATATTCTGGCCAATAATGCGGGCATCGCCTGGGAAGAGCCGTTCATCGACATCAAGGGCGACAACTGGCGGAAAATGATCGACGTGAATCTGAACGGCATGTTCTACGTCGCTCAGTGCGTATCCCGCCGGATGAAGGAGCAAGGCGGGGGCGTTATTATCAATATGTCTTCCACCAACGGTCTCGTTGGCGAGGCCAAATACGCGCACTATAACGCATCCAAGGGCGCGATCGTTTTGCTGACGAAGACGATGGCGATCGAGCTGGGAGCCGCGGGTATACGAGTGAACGCGGTTTGCCCCGGCTACATTCAGACCCCGATGTCGGAAGCGATCGACGATGCCGAATTCGTCAGTCGCTATATCGAGAACCATATTCCTCTTGGTCGCGTAGGCAAGCCGCGGGATATCTCGGGAGTGTTTGCTTTTCTCGCGTCGGACGATGCGGCGTTCATTCACGGGGAATGCATCGTGGTGGACGGCGGACAATTGGCGTAGCGAACTAGCCGGGTTGAACCGAAGAACTTCTGGAAGAGCCAACGCAATGGAAAAAGGGAATTGTCTTGCAAGATGGGATGGACAGGCATCATCCTAGGATCAATCCATAAAGCTAGCGAGCCAACCGGCAGGTCAAGGGAAGAATGGAGGCGGAAGCCGTGAACAAGCAGGATTTGGATACGCCGTGCATGATCGTCGATCGGGCTAAAATGGCGGACAATATTAAACGCTATCAGGCCATCGCCAACGAGGCGGGTATCGCGTTGCGACCGCATGCCAAGACGCACAAGACTCCGCAAATCGCCCGGATGCAGATCGAGGCGGGAGCGGTCGGCGTGACCGTCGCCAAACTCGGGGAAGCGGAGGTTATGGCGGACGGAGGCGTTCGCAATATCGTCATCGCTTACCCCGTCGTCGGCAGAGAAAAGCTGGAACGGCTGGTCCGCCTTGCCGAACGCGTGGAGCTGGCGGTCGCGTGCGACGGCTATGAGGTGGCGGAGGGGATATCCAACGCCGCTTTGCAGGCGGGCATCGTCGTCAACGTATGGGTCGAAGTCGATCCCGGCTATGGCAGAGTCGGCGTATTGCCGGGACGGAGTTTGGAGCTGCTGGCACAGTCCCTTGTATCGTTGAAGGGAATTCGGGTGACCGGCGTGCTGGTATTCGCCGGTCACTCCTACGATGCGGAGCGCGATGAGCAGCGCAAGGAAATCGCGGCGAGTGAAGCGGCTATCGCCGTAGGCGCGGCAAAGACGCTTCGCGGTTTCGGCTTTCCCGTAGAGACGATCAGCGCGGGATCGACTCCCGTTAGCCGCTTTGCTTCCTCGATGAGCGGAGTTACGGAAATTCGTCCCGGCACGTACGTATTCGGAGATTTAACGCAGGTGAAAGCCAAGGCGCTGAGCATCGAGCAATGCGCCTTAACCGTGTTGGCTACCGTGATCAGTCGACCCGCGCCGGATCGGGCGGTGATCGATGCGGGAACGAAGGTGTTCACGATGGACGGCGAAGATTCGGCTATCGGAACCGGGAGAGGGTATGTGATCGGCCATCCGGACGTTCAGGTTTCCTGGTTTAACGAAGAGCATGGCGTCCTGACCTTGCCTCCTTCGGAGCAGGGAATCAAGGTCGGGGACAAGCTGGAGATCGTACCGGTGCATTGCTGCGCCGTCGTAAATATGCTGGAGGAATTATACGTCGCGGAGAACGATCGGGTTCAGGAAACCTGGATCGTTGCCGCGAGAGGGAAAGTGAAGTAAAGGGGAGATTTCGAGTGAAAGCATTAGTGTATCTAGGACCGGAGCGAATGGAAATGATGGACGTCCCGATACCGGTCCCGGAAGCGGGGGAAGTGCTGATCAAGGTTGCTTACTCCGGCATTTGCGGCTCCGAGCTTAGCGGGTATTTAGGTCACAATGCGTTGCGCAAGGCGCCGTTGATCTTCGGCCATGAGTTTTCGGGCACGATCGCGGACGTAGGAACGGATAGCCGGGCGTTCGGGCTTCGCGTAGGGATGCGGGTGACGGCGAATCCATTGATTACTTGCGGCCGATGTTCTTATTGCGCAAGCGGAGTCGAATCTCTCTGCCCCGAACGCAAGCTGCTGAGCGCGGCATTGCCGGGCAGCAACGCCGAGTACGTGAAAATACCCGCCGAGTTCGTTCATCCTCTTCCGGACCGGGTGTCGCTGGAGAACGGCGCTTTAACGGAGCCGGCGGCGTGCGGCGTACGAGTCGCGGAGCTGACGGCCGCAGGACCCGAGGATACGCTGCTCGTTGCCGGCATGGGACCCATCGGGCTATTCGCGCTGCAAGCGGTTCTGCTCCAAGGCGCGAAACGCGTCATCGCGGTCGATCTGAGCGACGATCGCCTCGCATTCGCGGCCGGTTTAGGCGCATATACGATCAATCCTCGCGTGCAAAACGTAGAAGAGCGTATCCGCGAGCTGACGGACGGCAAAGGAGTTGACGCGGCTATCGATGCGGTCGGCGCGGCCGCGACGCGCCAGCAGTGCATAACCTCGGCGGCTAACGGAGGCAAAGTCGTATTTACGGGTTTGCATCAAGCGGAGACCACCCTGGATATCAATGATATCGTAAGAAGAGAGATCAAGCTCTTCGGTTCCTTCGCCTATTCCAAGAGCAATTTCCAAACCGCGTTGGAGTGGATTTCCGCCGAGAAAATCGGCTTAGGGAATAGAACGACCGTATCGAAGCTTGATGCGGGAGCCTTCTGGTTCGACAAATTGACTCGGGCGCCCGGGAAAGAAATCAAGGTACTGCTTAACGTAACGACGATTAATGAGGTTGGAATGAAATCTAACGACGGGGTATAGCGATGAAACTACTCAATTACATCAAGAACGGCCAGTATCGGCTAGGAATCCGCACGGACTCTGGCGTGCTGGACGTGGAATCCGCGGCGCGGGAGTTGTCCGGCAAGGACGTCCCGAAGACGATTCATGAAGTCATCGAACGCGGCGCGTCCGCGACCGACGTGCTGCAATCGTTGGCGGAGCGGGCAACGGCAGTCGGAGATCCAATCAACTCCAGCTGGTTAAACGAAGAGGATATTCAACTGGGGCCTTGCGTGACGAACCCGGGCAAAATCATATGCGTAGGTCTCAACTATCGCAAGCATGCGGAGGAAACGAATTCTCCCGTTCCGGAATTCCCGATTCTGTTCAATAAATTCGGCAATGCGTTAGCCGGGCACAAGGACGATATCGTTCTTCCGAACGTATCGCAGAAAGTGGATTACGAGGCGGAGCTGGTTATCGTCATCGGGAAAAAAGCCAAAAACGTGTCTAAAGACGATGCGCTTGATTATGTGTTCGGCTATTGCAATGTCAACGATCTATCCGCGCGCGACTTGCAATTGCGGACGTCGCAGTGGCTGTTGGGCAAAACCTGCGACGGCTTCTCTCCCTTGGGTCCGTACCTCGTCACCGCCGACGAGGTAGGGAATCCTAACGATCTCTCCATCAAAGCGATCGTGAACGGAGAAGTACGGCAGAATTCCAACACGAACGACATGATCTTCCGTTGCGATGAGATTGTAAGCTACATATCGCGGCATTTCACGCTTTTGCCTGGAGATCTTATTCTTACGGGCACGCCTGAAGGTGTCGTCATGGGGTATCCGCCCGAGAAGCAGGCTTACCTGAAAGACGGCGATGTCGTTACGATCGAGATCGAGAAGCTGGGTTCATTGACCAATCGCCTGGTCGCGGAGAAATAATAGGGAGAAACGAATCCTAAGCCTTTCTAAGAGCTAGCCCGTTCGTTCTCCAGGAACGAGCGGGCTAGCGCTCTGTCACCCGAAGCCGTGCGGCAGCGAGACGATGTCGCCGGCCTTCCGAGAAGCCCGGTGTCCCTGGCAAATAAGGTTGCCGAACGCCGGACGCCGCCCGACCATTCGATGAGAAACAGCCGCTTGGAAGGCGGGAGATCGGGATATGCCCCCAGCACCGTATTCGGCAAATCGGTGCTTCCCCCTTTCGGAGGATGGACACTCGAAGCGGCGCCGGAGCTGTTCAAGTATCGGGACATGCCCCCAAAAAAAAAGCTTGAGGAGGGAATCGGGATCCGATTCCTGACCGTCAAGCCGCTGCTTGTTAATTGCGCTCGGACAAGCTGGAAAGCGACCGCAGCCGTTCCTTGCGTCCGGGTAATTGGGACAAGAAGATTCGCAGATCGGGAAAATCGTTCAGATTAAGCGAATAATAAACCCACTGCCCGCGTTTCTCCTCGCCGATCAGTCCAGCGCTTTTGAGCTTGCGAAGGTGTTGGCTCGCGTTCGGTTGGCTCGTGCCGAGCAACTCGACGATATCCGTCACGCAGAGCTCCTTTTCCTGCAGCAAGCCGAGAATCGCCAACCTCGTCCGGTCCCCCAGCAGCTTCAGCAGCTCCGCCATTTCTCCCAATCTATCGCTCATCGTCATAACCTCTTTCCCATCCGCTCTCGCCTGTTGCGCACGCTTCGTTCAACCGATAGATTCGCGTATAACGATATAAACATTTATAGCATAAATGGCTAACGAGTTAAAGATTTCGCGTCGGAAACAACGTTCTATCAATCGAGCCGCAAACCACCTATCCTGCCGAAAAAGAGGGGGACGATTAACGGCGCTAAACTTCATATAAATTCGGGTGAGATTAGGACATGTAAAAGAAAAGTCATCATCCATATGGAACATCGCGCACATCTAATCAGACGATTCTATTCGAAGTTACGTACACAGGATCGCGTCGCATGCCTTTGCAATGATCGAATCTATTCTACGTTGCATACTCAGGAGCGCGTCGCACCCTATGCAATCAATGGTCGATTCTATCCTAAGTTACGTAAACGGGAGCGCGTCGCACCTACTATGCAATGAATTTTCGATTCTATTCGAAGTTACGTACACAGGATCGCGTCGCACCTTATACAATCAATGGTCGATTCTATTCTACGTAACATACTCAGGAGCGTATCGCACCCTATGCAATGATCGAATCTATTCGAAATTTCGTACATATGGAGCTTCGGATAGATAGAATCCGTTTATTCTATCTGAAATTTCATACACAAAGTCGTCGTCTCGCCTCGTATCCATCGAATCTATTGGATATTTCATACACACTGAGCGATTTGAGCCCTGAACCTAAAAATGAGGTTGAAAAATCATATACATTATGTTCTCACCCGTACTTCTCTTCCATCTGGGCAGAAACGGCCAAATCCGTCGCGTCCGTCGCGTAAGCCGAAAAAATCGGGTTAGAGGGGGCAGAAACGGCGAAATCCGACGCGTAAGCCGAAAAAATCGGGTTAGAGAGGTTGAAGGAGGGGACGGAAACGGCCTAACCGGCGCCAGAACTGAAAAGCCGCCCGGCAAGCCGAAAAATCGGCTTACATGGTGGCCCTCCAACCGGAAAGGCAACGGCTAAGTCGCCTTAATCCGGTCGAAAAAGCCGGAGATGGCCATCTCCGCGGCGCCGAGCATGGAGGAACGCTCGCCGAGCTCGGCGAACAGAAGCTGCACCTTGCGCAGATGGAAGCCAAGAGCCCGTTGCATGACGGCCTGGCGCACCGCTCCTTCCAGCCAAGGACGCGCTTGGCTCATCCGGCTGCCGATCACGACGGCGTCCGGGTTGAACACGTTGACGATATTCGCGATGCCGATGCCCAAATCCTCCCCGACTTCCGCGAACAGCTCGACGACGTCTCGTCTTCCGCCCTCCGCGGCCGACAGCAGCTCTTCCAATTGTCCGAAGCCGAGAGGGGCGGCCCGCTCCAGGAGAGCGCCCTCCGATGCGTACAATTCCCAGCAGCCGCGATTGCCGCAGGCGCATTCTTTGCCGCGCGCTTCGATGGAGAGATGCCCGAGCTCGCCGGAGAAGCCCGATGCCCCTTTGTACAGAGACTTGTGCAGAATCAACCCCGTCCCGATTCCGATATTCACGCTGACGTAGACGAGATTGTTGACGTTGCGTCCGGCACCGTACTTCTGCTCTCCCAACGCCCCCGCATTCGCCTCGTTGTCGATGATGACCGGCAGCCCGAACCGGTCGGACAGCAACCGTCGCAGCGGAACGTCCCGCCATTTCAAATTCGGGGCGAACAGAATCGTCCCCTGTTCGTCGACGATGCCGGGAACCCCGACTCCGATGCCGACAATCCCGTACGGGCTGGGCGCCGCCTCGTCTACGAAAGACCCGATGAACTCGCACAGCTGCCGGGTCGCCGCCTCCGGCTCCAGGTCGCGGAGAGAGGACGTTCTCTCGGACACGATATTCCCCCGAAGGTCCGTCAATGCGCCGCGAACGTAATTCACGCCCAGGTCGACGCCGATCGCGTAACCGGCTTCCGCCACGAACTCCAGCATGACCGGCTTG
>Ga0065721_10005175_pt1 | contig 15702 bp, 13 predicted proteins | sample Mesricmetagenome_FD_59108 | JGI IMG/M metagenome (GOLD analysis project Ga0065721, IMG submission 59108) | Mesophilic microbial community from rice straw/compost enrichment Sample: eDNA_1 v2 (version 2) | ecosystem: Engineered > Solid waste > Grass > Composting > Bioreactor | place: USA: Davis... | reverse complement strand
ACTACCAGCTCCTCCGGCAGCGAGTTCTGCTCGCCGCCTGACTGATCATCGATCAGGCTTCCAAAGGCCTCGTCGGCCAGGCTGCACCAAATTTGCGGATGAGCCCCTGATTGTCGCGCAGCAGCTTGGCCTTGTCAGCCGCCCAGGCGGGGAGCTCATCGCCGCGGCTCTCGCCGTGCGCCTGATCCTCAGCGGCATCAGCGGCATCAGCCTTGGTCAGCCACTGCGCCACCTCGGCTGCCAGCTTGGGCTCTGCGGTCTTCATCCGGCCGTAGCTCATCGCCTTGTGGCGTGAGGCGTTGGCCTTCACCTTGGTGCCGTCGACGGCAACATGGCCAAGGCTCACCAAGCCAGCGGCGCGGCAGAGCCTCAAGACCTGGACAAAGAGATCAGCGAGTGCGGCCAAGTGGCGGCGGCGGAACTTGGCGATGGTGCGAAAGTCCGGGCGGTTCATGCCGGTCACCGCCATGACGTCGAGGCGCTCCTCGCAGGCACGGGCGAGCCGGCGTGACGAGTAGAGGCCATGGCTGTAGCCGTAGAGCAGGAGCGCCACCATCATCGCCGGGTGATAAGGCGGGTACCCCCTCCTCCCGGTGGCGACCGGCCTGTGACGAACGTCCGCAACCTTGCCAGTCCGTTCTGGCGCTCGTCGCTGTCCTCGCCACGTTCTCGCTGCCTGGTGCCGGTGACGAAGTTCTCCGAATGGTCGGCGGCGCCCGATCCGGTAACGAAGCGCAAGCGCAAGGTCTGGTTCTCTATGGCAGAAGTGGCGGAGGTGCCGTTCGCCTTTGCCGGCATATGGCGCAGGGCGGATGGGCCGGACGGTCCTGAGATGCGGATGGCGTTCCTGACGACGATGGCGAATTCGCTGGTGGCGAGCGTTCATCCAAAGGCGATGCCGGTCATCCTGCACCGGCAGGACTATTCGCGCTGGCTTGAGGGCAGCACGGCGGATGCGGTGGCGCTGGCGACTGCATACCCGTCCGAGAAGATGGTGGTCCTTGATTAGATAGGGGCGCCTGCCCCTGCGCCGGCACTTCGTTGCCAGCGACCCCCTCGAACGGGGCGGACCCCGTAACGCCCCCTTCCCTGCCCTATCGGGCAGCCCGGACCCGGCGGCCGGCGCTGCCGGTCCGGTGATGAGCTGGCGCTGGTCGCCGCCAGCACGCCCTTAGTGGGGAGCGGGGGCTCCTGCCACCCTTGTATCTGGACAAGGGTGGCTTTGTTCTGATGGAAGCGGCTGAGCGCCGGGACGGGTGGCCACCCGTCCCGGCGTGGCGGCGATGTCGCCCGCTGCACCCCTTGATCTTCTGACGATCGTGGGAGAGCCTGGGACCACCGCCGTTGTCACGCACGACCGAACAGTCGGTTGATTTCCAATCGAACGGACAAGGCAGGTTACCGTGATGCCGATGATTTGTGGAGTGGATGTCTCCAAGGCCTGGCTCGATGCCTGGGTAACGGGCGGGGCGTTCAAGCGCTTTGCCAATGACGAAGAAGGGATGACGGAGCTTCTGGCGCTGTGCCGGGCGCATGCAGTCGAGCTGGTGGTGATGGAGCCGTCCGGCGGCCTTGAGGAGCCGGCCTATTCGTTTCTGTGGGCGCAGGGCCAACCCTGCGCGCTAGCCAATGCCCAGGCGGTGCGCCGCTTTGCCCAGGCGATGGGCTATCTGGAGAAGACCGACCGCATCGATGCCGAGGTGATCGCCCGCTTCGCTCAGGCCCGGGGGCTCGTGGCCGTGCCGCCGCCCTCGCCCCGGCAGAAGCGCCTCAGTGCGCTCAGCAGCCGCTCGCAGCAGATCGCCCAGGATCTCTCGACCACCCGGGTCCGGCTCGGGCAGACCAGCGAGCCTTTAGCGAGAGCCTCGCTCGTCGAGCTGATGGCGCTTCTCAAACGCCAGAGCAAAGTCCTGTCGGCCGAGATCACCGCCCTCATCCGCGAGGATCCGCTCTGGTCAGCGCTCGACCAGACGCTGCGCTCGGTCAAAGGCGTCGCTGATCGCACGGTTACGACGCTGCTCGCCGAGCTCGGCGAGATCGGCACGCTCTCCAACAAGGCCATCGCCAAGCTCGTCGGCCTCGCCCCCATCGCCAACGACAGCGGCAAGCGCCAAGGCAGGCGACCCGTGCGCGGTGACCGCGCCGGCGTCAGGTCGATCCTCTACCTCGTCGCCGACATCGCCCGGAAGTTCGACCCAGAGCTAACGGCGTTCCGCACCCGCCTGCTCGACCAGGGCAAGCCCAAAATGGTCGTGCGCATCGCGCTCGCACGCAAACTCCTCGTCAGGCTCAACGCCAAGGCACGCGAAACTCGCGCCCAGCTCGCCCAACCAGCTTGACGATCCAGATAGTCGCTCTCCCCCGCTGTTCGCCACGAGGCAGGGCCGATGGCCGAGGGCCTTCGGCCGTCAGTTTGGAGGAGTTGCTTTCATGTCCTGCTTCATCGTCGAGAACGACACCATCGACCGCATTATTTCGACCATCGAGCTGCAAGGCGGCTGGGCACGTCATGCCGCCCATCTCTCGGTGCTCTACCTCTATGACTGGAACGCGCTCGGGCGCGCGATGCTGGAGCTGAGCCTGGCTGCCTTCCACGACCGCTACGAGGACCGGCACGATGACGACATCCGTGACGATCTCGACAGCTATGTCTGGCAGGGCCGCTACGTGCCTCTGATCGAGGGCTACAAATCTCTCCGCTGCTTCCTCTAACGTCGGTCAGCTCGCGTGCGGACGCCCGGCAGTCGAAGTCTGCCTCGGGCATGGCGCGGCGGTTTGCCAGCGTATCGACAATGCTCGGCAGCACGCAATTGACGTTAATGCCGTGATCGCGAAGCTCGGCGGACATGCTTTCTGTGAGGCGCATCACCATGCTCTTTGCGGCGCAATAGGCGCTCATGTTCGCCTGCCCCTTGAGCGTGGAGAGGGCAACAACAGTTACAGTCGAGCCTCGCCTTCGATCCTTCATTCCTGGGACAACAGGCCTGGCGACATCGTGGAGCGTCGCGACGTTGATCGCAGTCATTCGGGTGAGTTGTTGGGACGTCAGCTCATGAACTGGTCGCCCCATGTCGAACCCGCCGGCCAAATGAATGATAGCATCGATCGCTCGGAGGCGTGACAGCGCCGTCTGGGCCGCGTCGCCATTAAGCAGGTAGAGCGCTATCCACCGCTCCTCGCCGTTGCTCTGCGGCGCGTAGATCGACGAGCGTCAACTGCGCCGGTGATCAGAACATGCTTCCCGCCAAGATCCACCATGAAACTTTTCGATTCTTCAGCCTCGCCATAGCGTGAGCCCGATGACAGCGCGACGAAGCGGCCCCTCAGTGCCCCATCAGCGCCAGCACCTCGCGCCGGGAGCGCTCGTCGTCGCGGAACACACCCATCATGCGCGAGGTGGTCATCGAGACGCCGGGCGTGTTGACGCCCCGTGCCGACATGCACGCATGGCTCGCCTCGATGACGACGGCGACGCCGACCGGCTGCAAGTGGTTCCAGATGCAGTCGGCCACCTCCGCCGTCAGCCGCTCCTGGACCTGGAGGCGGCGGGCATAGCCGTGGAGCACGCGGGCAAGCTTCGAGATGCCGACGACGCGGTTCCGCGGCAGATAGGCGATGTGCGCCTTGCCGATGATCGGCGCCATGTGGTGCTCGCAGTGCGACTGGAACGGGATGTCGCGCAGAAGCACGATATCGTCATAGCCGCCGACCTCCTCGAAGGTGCGGCTGAGATGATGGCCGGGATCCTCCGCATAGCCGCGGAAATATTCGAGATAGGCGCGCGCCACCCGCCCCGGCGTGTCGAGCAAGCCCTCGCGGTCGGGATCATCACCCGCCCAGCGCAACAGCGTGCGCACCGCACCCAGAACATCCTCCGGGATCGCAGCGTCGCGCGACGGCGATTCGACAAGATCGCCGTCCTCCGCGCGATCGGGGTTTGCCATGACTTACCTCACTTCTTCGGCAGCGTCACTGGCGGCCAATAAGAACGCGCCGGCTTGCCGATAGAGAAAGGACTCCATCCTATAATTCCAACATCCTGGGTGCAGATCCTTTCCTAGTAGGCTTAATATTCTGTAGGAATCAGACCTTCACTTGACCATTATTCAACTATTAGACCAGCTAATAGGAAGCCTTTGGCGACAGGATTTCCGAATGCATTTTAAAAATCATGCTGATTCTGTCGCGATGAGTTCTAAAAGCAATTTCTTCCTCAGGCGAAATCAGTGGAATTTGTGCATATGCGGATACAGGGTCCCCGGACAGCCTAGGATTCGGGAGCGTCCTTGCGGCACCCTGCCACCCCTCCCTTGAAGCAGCCGTCGGCACCGGCCGCCTTTGCCAATGCCGCGTGGCCGATTCATAGGCGCTGGCGACCCGAAGCAGCATCGGTTCCTGGAAATAGGGTGCGGCGATCTGCATGTTGAGTGGCAGGCCGGAAGGCTCGAAACCGGTGCAGATCGACGCGGCGGGGTGGCCCGACAAGCTGAACGGTGCCATCGACGAGCGGGATGTGAAGTCGGCGACGTCGCGAGGCTGGTCGAGGCGCGGCGCCGGCGTGGCGGTGCCGGCGCAGCACAAGACGTCGCAGGATGCGAACAACCTGTCGACGGCGCCTGTCAGGACCTGCCGCCAGCGCTGCGCGCGCAACAGCTCCGCCGCCCTGATCGTCGCTCCGGCGGTCAACTTGTCTCGTAGGGCCGATCCCATCTGTTCGCGTGACTCGCGGAACGCACGCTCGTGGATCGCGAAGCATTCGCTCATGTTGATGATGCGCGCACAGTCGATGAACGCGGACTGGGTTTCCTCAAGATTCAGATCGACCAGGACGGCGCCCATCTCCCTCAGGATCTGAACAGCCTGCTCGAACGCGGCGGCAAGGGCAGCGTCGATGGCCGGATCGTGAAGCGATCGGAGGACGCCGATACGCAAGCCTTTTATGTCCGTGCCGATGCCGTCGGTGAAATTTGGTGGGGCGGCGCACGCGCTCGACGGGTCCAGAACGTCGTGGCCGGCAATCGCGGTCATCACGAGCGCCGCATCCCCCGCGGTCCGCGTCAACGGCCCCACATGATCGAGCGACCATGCATTAGGGAGGACGCCCGCCTTGCTTACCAGGCCGAAGCTGGGCTTCAGGCCGAACACGCCGCAGCCGGCCGCCGGGAGGCGGATCGAGCCGCCCGTATCGGCACCCAGCGCGAACATCGCGGTTCCAGCGGCCACGGCCGCACCCGATCCGGTGCTCGAGCCTCCCGTGAAATGGTCGGTATTCCACGGATTTCGCGCGGGCGGGAACGGCAGCTCGAACGAGTCGGCTCCGGTCCCCGTCCCATATTCGTAGGTTGAGAGCTTCCCGAGCAGGATGGCGCCCGCCTCCTGCAACCTCACATGCGCCGTGGCGCTGCTGTGCGGAACATGATCGGCCATCAGGCGCGAGCAGGCGGTCGTCCGGATGCCAGCCGTGAAGAAATTGTCCTTCAGGCCATAGGGAATTCCGTGCAGCGGTCCCCGGAGGCGCCCCGCCATGATCGCCGTCTCCGCGGCACGGGCAGCGTCGAGCGCGGCATCGCCGCAGATGGTGATGTAGCTGGTGACGAACGGCTCGACCGCCTCGATGCGGCTCAGAACCGATCGCACCAGCTCGACGGGCGAAAGCCGTCTCGCGGCGATCGCGTGGCTCGCCTCCGCCAAAGTAAGATCACAAGGCGCCGTCATGAGCCATCCGGTCTCGCGGGCGGGCGGAATATGTCGCCCGACCGGATCTATTTCTCGCCTGGACCGCGCCGGAGCGGCGGGTTTTCGGGATCGGCGCGCTGAACGCTGCTGCGACCATCGACGCTGACCGGTACCGTGCCCTCCAGCGTGATGCGCCGGACGTGGCGGGACTGGCTGCCATAGTCGTTGACGGCATAATGCTGGGTCGCGCGATTGTCCCAGATGATGAGGTCGCCCGGCTGCCAGCGCCAGCGCACCATATGCTCCATCCGGGTAATGTGCACCTGGAGATAATCGATAAGTCGCGCCGATTCCCATCGGTCATAGCCGATGAGGCGCTGCACGAAATATCCAAGCTGAAGCGCCTTCTCGCCCGTCTCGGGGTGCACCGCGACAACCGGATGCTCGGCGATGAAGGAACGAAGTGGCCTGAAGTCCAGATATTTCTCGCCGTGGCCCAGTGTCGGCTTGGTCGCCAGCGTCATCTCGTTCGAATGCAGCGCCCAGAGCTTCTCGGCCAGCGCCTTCATCTCCGGCGGCAAGGTCTCGTAGGCGCGCGCCGTGTTCACCCATGCGGTATCGCCGCCATGCTCCGGGAAGACTAGGCCGCGCAGGACCGACGCCTTGGGCGGCGCCACGGTGAACGTCGCGTCCGTGTGCCAGTTATCCGAGCGTCCGCCCGGCTCGGCGGCATCCATTGCGAGGATCGCACCCTTGGCGGCCTGCTCCTTGGTGAGCGTGGCATGGGTGAGAACCGTTCCCAACCGCGCCGCGAACGCCTGATGCATCGCGTCGTCCAGATGCTGCTGCCCGCGGAAGAAGACGACCTTGTGCTCGAGGACGGCAGCCCAGATGGCATCGACGACATCCTGGTCGAGATCGCCGGACAGTTCGACTCCGCCGATCTCGGCGCCGATCTGTCCGGCGATGCGCTGGAGCTGCAGCCGTTCGACCGGCTTGCTGACTTGGGCTGTTGCAGACATGGGTTCCCCCTTGTTGTACGAAAACCGCCAGCGCCATCATGCGCCGGCGTCCGGGTTCATAGTACCGACGCCGGAGGGAGACCCAAGGGCGGATCGGTGAACATTCGTCTGGCGGTCATGCCGCCAGCCTGGTGCCCTGATAGGAAAGGAGCTGCCAGCGCTCGTCGACGAACACCCAGACCAGCGTCGCATAGGCTGGAAACGAGCGCGCCTCGTCCGTGCCAGACGGACGCAGGACGCTGGTGACCCTGCCGCTCAGTAACGCCATGTCGCCATGGCACCGGACCCTGGCATCCTCCCAGACGATGTCCACCATGCTGAAATCGCTGGAGATATGGTCGAGATAGGCAAGCTTGTCGTGGGTATGGCCGTTGCCGTGCGTGTAGGTCATGTCGCGGTGGAACATGTCCGCCAAGGTGGAGAACTTGCCAGCGGCCATGAGGTCGCGCCGCGAGCGCTCCGCCGCCCAGACGCTATCTTCCCTGTTGCTCATCGATGGTCTTTTCCTTGCTCGCTTCCATCTTCGCACGTTGTGCGGTGCGGATGTTCATTGCCTCCATCTCGGCGCGTCCCAGCGTGTAGAAGCGCAGGATGAACAGCGCCACGATCGCGGACAGGATCGGCGTGAGGACATAGGCGTAGTGGATCATGTCGACCGCGCTCTGGGGCTGCGTCGCGCCGGCACCGCCGACGCCCGGCAGATAGCCCGAGGCCGCGAGGAGGAAGCCCATGATCGTGACGCCCGTCGAGAAGGCACCGGTCTCGATCAGGCTGTAGAGCCCGCTGAACACGCCCTCCCGGCGCAGTCCGGTGCGATCATAGTCATATTGAATTGTGTCGGGCAGCATCGCCTGGGCATTGAACGCGATGCCGCCGGTGGCCACACCGATGAGCAGCGCGCGAACGGCCACCATGAACTCCGACTCGCCGGGACCGGCGGTCAGCCACGTCATATAGGCAAGCGCATATCCGACGGCGGCGATGTTGAAGCCGACCTTCTTGCCATATTTGCGGGCGATCGCGACCCAAAGCTCCTGGGCCATGAGCCAGCCGACCATCTTGAGGGCATTGTAGATGCCAAGCCAGGCATCGGACATCTGCAGCACATATTTGGTGAAGAACGCCGAAAGACCGTTGGTCATGGCGACGCCGATCCAGAAGAAGAGCTTCAGCGCCAGCAGCGACATGAACGGCTTGTTGCCGGTCACCATCTGCACCCTCTCCGCTATGGGAACATGCTGATGCTTTGTCGCCTTGGTGGCGCGCGCGTTCTTCGTCATCACGACGGAGAGCAGGCAGCCAAGAAGCGTGATGCCGGCCACCGCCCAGGCCAGGGTGGAGTAGGCATTCGTGCTCTCGCCGCCCATCGACAGCAGCAACGGCCCGAAGGACGACCCGATGAGCTGACCGGCCCCGAGCATGTACACCCGGACCGATATCAGGCGCATGCGGTCATTGTAGTCGTCGGTCATCTCCGCGGACATCGCGACCGTCGGAACGACGACGAAGGCGAAGCCGATGCCGTAGACGAGCAGCACGGCGACGGTGAAGGTCATCGCCCAACGGATCGCGTCGACGTGATGCAGATTGAAGGTCGCGAGCATCGCGACCGCGCATATGGCCCCGCCGATCAGGATGAACGGGCGCCGCCTGCCAAGGCGCGTCTCGGTCCGGTCGCTGATCGTGCCGATGATCGGGTGGGCGCAGGCGTCGACGATCTTGGCCACCGCCACCGCTGTCCCGGCAAATCCGGCCGACAGCCCGACCATGTCGGTGAGATAACGGAGCAGGACGAAATTGAAGGTGTTGTTGACAACGGAAAGCACGAAGGACGCGAGCCCCCAGCCGATGCACGTCATGAGCGTCAGCTGTGTCTGCCTCCCGGTGGATCGGCGCTTGGCCGCGGCCGCCTCGCCGTCAGCATCCGCCTGCGACTCGATCTGCTTAAGACGGGCACCCATCGGCGATCCTTTTTACTGTGGCATATGCATTTGGGCCTGGCGGCGAGACTGTATAAAGCGCCCTCGGGAGGCAATCGACACCGGCCCGATGTTCGCTTGTCGGATACACGCACAGCCACCGATTTACCCTTCGATCCGGCTCCCGGATGTTGGTCGACAATGGAATGACTGAGGAGTTGCGCATGGCCGAGTTCGATATCGTGATCCGCGGCGGCAGCATCGCCGATGGTGAAGGCGGGGCGCTGTTCACGGCCGACGTCGCGATAAAGGGCGGCGTCATCGCCGAAATCGGCACGGTTGCCGGAAAGGGCGCCGAGGAGATCGATGCGCGGGGCAAGCTCGTCACGCCCGGGTTCGTCGACATCCATACCCATTATGACGGCCAGGTGACTTGGGACAATCATCTGTCGCCCTCGTCCGGCCATGGCGTGACCAGCCTGCTGATGGGCAATTGCGGCGTCGGTTTCGCGCCCTGCCGGCCCGATCAGCGTGAAACGATGATCGACGTCATGGAAGGCGTTGAGGACATCCCCGGCATCGTCATGGCCGAGGGGCTTCCCTGGTCGTGGGAAACCTTCCCCGAATATATGGACACGCTGGAAACGCGGCGCATGGACGTGGATTTCGGCGCGCAGGTGCCGCACATCCCGATCCGCGTCTACGTCATGGGAAAGCGCGGCGTCGCCCGTGAGCCGGCCAAGCCTGCCGACATCGCGCGCATGGCCGAGCTCGTGAAGGAAGGGATCGAGGTCGGCGCGCTCGGCTTCACGACGTCGCGCTCGGTCGGCCATCGCACGGCGAGCGGCGACGTGGTGCCGTCCACGACGGCGGCGGAGGACGAGCTGCTCGGCATCGGCCTTGCGCTGAAGGAGCTGGGGCGCGGCCTCATCCACGCGGCGACCGATTTCGATACCAGCAACGGCCTGTCGTCCGAATTCATGCTGCTGAAGCGCGTGGCTGCCGCGACGGGCCGACCCTTCTTCTTCCCGCTGCTTGAATATCCCGATGCGCCGGACCGCTGGCGCTGGCTGGTCCAGGAAACGCAGAAGGCCAATGCCGAGGGGATCAGCATGTATGGCCAGGTCGTGGGCCGCCCGGTGGGCGTCCTCTATGGGCTCGAGCTCTCGTCGAACCCTTTCAGCGGCTGCCCGAGCTACAAGGCGATCGCCCACCTCCCCCTCGCCGAGCGCGTGGCGGAAATGCGCAAGCCGGAAGTGCGCGCGCGCATTCTGTCGGAAGAACCCTATCTGGAAGACGAGCGCGTCCTCAACATGTCGCGCTCGATCACCGAAATGTACCCGATGGGGAATCCGCCGAACTACTCGCCCGATGAAAAAGACCGCTTCGACAACAAGGCGAAGACCCTGGGCCTCGATGACCCCTTCGAAGTCGCCTATGACGCGCTTCTGGAAGACGATGGCCATGCCATCATCTATCAGCCCGCCCGGAACTTCACATATTACAACCTGGATGTCGTCCGGGAGATGCTGACCTCCGAGGGGACCGTACTTGGCCTTGGCGACGGCGGCGCGCATCTGGGCCGCATCTGCGACGGCAGCATGCAAACCTTCATGCTGGCTTACTGGACCCGCGACCGAAAGGGCGAGAAGCTCGATCTGAGCTGGACCATCAAGAAGATGACGAGCGAGCCGGCCGATCTCATCGGCTGGCGGGACCGGGGGCGGATCAGGAGGGGCTACAAGGCCGATATCAACGTCATCGACTATGACAAGCTGACGCTGCACCCGCCGCATGCCGTTTACGACCTTCCGGCCGGCGGGTGCCGGCTGCAGCAGAAAGCCGACGGCTATGTCGCGACGATCCTGTCCGGGGTCGTGACCTTCCGCGATGGCGTACCGACCGGCGAGCTGCCTGGCCGCCTGGTGCGCGGCGAGCAACCCGCTCCGGCAACCGCAGCCTGATCCGGCGGCCGCAGCAGTACATAATAAGGAGCAGTCTATGGGACTTTCCATTCGCCGGCTGGGGCAGAGCTTCGCGGCCGAGGTGCGGGGCGTGGACCTGCGCCAGCCCTTCGAGGCCTCCGTTATCGAAGCGGTCTATGACGCCTTTCTGGAGCATGGGGTGCTGGTGCTGCCGGGACAGGCCATCGACATCGATCGACACCTCGCCTTCGCGGCGACCTTTGGCGAACTATGGCAGCTGCCCGACTGGAACATGGCGAGCCGGGTCCCCAATCGCCTGATCGACGACGTGTCCAACGTCGATGCCGAAGGCCGTCAGGTCGAGGAGAACTCGCCGAAGCTGCTCGCGCAGCTCGCCAATCGCCTCTGGCACAGCGACCTCTCGTCGAACCCGGTGGCCGCCAAGGCGTCGATGCTGCACGCGCTCGAAATCGCGCTCGAAGACGGCGAGACCGAGTTTGCCGACCCGCGCGGCGGCTATGAAGCGTTGCCGCAGGCGATGAAGGACAGGCTCGACGGGATGGTCGGCGAGTTCAGCTGGGCGCATTCCCGCATGCTTGGCGGGCAGCCGGGCGTGGACGTGGAAAAGCTTCGTCAGCTCAAGCCGCCATCCTACCATCCGGTCGTCCGCACCCATCCCGAAACGGGGCGGAAGAATCTGTTCATCGGCGCCAATCTCGAGCGTATCGTCGGACTGGGCGAGGAAGAGAGCCATGCCTTGATCAGGGAGCTCACCGAGTTCACCACTCAGGACCGCTTCGTCTACCGGCATCGCTGGGCGGTGCATGACCTGGTGATCTGGGACAACCGTTGCACCTTGCACCGCGCGGCCACCTATGATGCGAAACGCTACCGGCGTGTCATGCACCGCGCCACCGTGCTCGACGACGGTCCGACCACGGCGGACGGAAACATCATCGTGCCCGAGGTTCGCAAGACCGGTCCCCGGCTGGCGGCATGAGCCTGGCCAGCCTTCCAATCAACCAACAATCTGGAGTTATGTCATTGCCGGAGGTTGCAAGTCCGAAGATCGCCGTGCGCGTTCCCATGCCCGTCGAGGTGCGCGCGCGCCTCGAGGCGGCCTACCCGGAGGCACGCTTCATCTACTGTCCGGGCGATGAAGGGCTGGACGAGCATATCGACGAGGTCGAGGCGTTCATCGGCAGCCTCGGCCTCACCGCCGAGACGGTGCGCCGCGCGCCGAAGCTGCGCTGGGTGCAGGTTCTGGGCGTCGGCATCGAGAAGTTCATGGATCCCTGCCTCATCGAGCGCAAGGTGCAGGTCGCCAACGCCCGCGGAGTCAATGTTGCCAACCTCGCCGAGCATGCGATCGCCATGATGCTAGCATTCGCGCGCGGCCTGCCGGAACTGCAGCGGCGGCAGATGCGGCACGCCTGGCTGCCCGGCAACGGGCCGATGCTGCCGAAGCTGTCGGAGCTCAATGGGACGCGGCTGGGTCTGATCGGCTATGGAGAGATCAGCCGCGAGATCGCGCGCCGGGCAAAGGCCCTGGACATGGATGTCTGGGCCATGCGCCGCACGCCGGGCAGCGGCCCGGATGCCTATGCTTCGCGCATTCTGCCGCCCGAGGCGCTGAACGAGCTGATCGAGGCGGTCGACCATCTGCTTCTGATCGTGCCGCTGACGGACGAGACCCATGGCCTGATCGGCGCGCCCCAGCTCGCGCGCATGAAGCCCTCCGCTTATCTTTACAATATGGGCCGCGGCGGCCTCGTCGATCAGGATGCGCTGATCGCGGCACTGCGCGACGGCCGTATCGCGGGCGCCGGGCTCGACACGACCACGCCGGAGCCCTTGCCGGCGGACTCGCCGTTGTGGGACATGGAGAATGTCATCATCACGGCACACACCGCAGGCAACACACCGCGCTTCTTCGACCGCATCGTCGATCTTCTGGTCGAGCAGCTCGCGCGGTTCCGCGCGAACGAGCCGCTGAAGAAGACTGTCGATCTCGAGGCAGGATATTGAAATCCAACTGGCGTTTGTTTCGTATCGCAGAAGATGAATTCCTGCCACGCAAAACAGCATAGGGTGGCTGTTAAATTTACTAGATGGTGCTAACTATCGCGAATCCGGCATGCCACTCAGCATGCCGGATTCTCCGTGCCTGCCGCGCTGGCGTGACTTCGAAGTCGCAAATATTCGGCAGTCGAACATTCCTTAGGTCCAGCCCCCTCGAAAGGCGCATGAGTGTCACACTCCGATCCGACACATACGTGTAGCGTGAGTGAAACAAAATCGGGAGCAAGAGGGGAAGTAGAATGACAGGTTTCAATCAAGTGTTCGGGAAGACAGGAGTCTTGACGTCGGTACTGGCCGTTGCGGTATCGATGCTTGCCGCACCGGCCTGGGCCCAGGCCGAGCCCGACGTTCCGGCGGATGCCGCCGGTGACGACTCAGATGCGATCGTCGTCACGGCGCGCAAGCGGGCGGAAACGATCGTCGACGTGCCGCTCGCGGTTTCCGCTTTGGGCGACGAGGCCCTGAGCGCTCGTGGCATTGTCGACCCCAAGAGCCTCAACGCCTACATCCCCGGATTCCGGCAGTCGACCCAGAGCGGCGCCACCTCCGCCCGCAGCTTCAACACGTTCATCATTCGCGGCCTGAACGGCAATACGCTTCACCCGGATCGCCAGAATGTCGGTGTCTTCATCGACGGCGTCTCCACCGGCGGCGCCGGCGGCATCCCCGGTTTCGCGAACGTCGAGCGGGTGGAAGTGGTCAAGGGCCCGCAGAGCGCCTATTTCGGCCGTGCCACGTTCGGCGGCGCCGTCAACTACGTCACGAAGACACCGAGCCTCGTCGACTGGTCGGCGGGCGTGGATGTCTCGCTGACCTCGCGCGGCTCGGTCGATCAGCGGGCCTATGTGGCGGGACCGGTCGTTCCCGACATCCTCAGCGTTCGTCTTGACGGGCAAAGAACCCTGTTCGAGAGCGGCTACAAGAACTTCGGATATGGCGGCGATCTCGGCGACACCAAGGAGCATTCGTTCGCGGCTACCGTCATCTTCCAGCCAGTCGAGGATCTGCGCGTCAGAGGCTATTACACGGGCTGGGACAATGACGACAGCGGAAATGCGACGCAATATCTGACCGCGAACTACCAGAACTGCAATGCGGGCGCGGCGCCGACCAATGTCTTCAACTATTTCTGTGGCGGCTTCAGCGACCTTCCGCTGTCGACGATCGCGCAGAACGAGACGGCGAGCGCAGCCGAGCTGGCGTCCCTGAAGGCTGCCGACAAGGTGTTGGGCAGCGACTTCCCGGCGGAGTTCGGCCTCAAGCGCAAGGCTCATTTCGGCTATGTCAGCGCCGACTATGATCTGCCCTTGGACATGACGCTGAGCGGCTATTATGGCTTCCACCGCTCGCGCTTCCAGATCCTTCAGGACTCCGGCCAGCGTTTCGAGACGCTGGGACGCACGTCTCGGAGCCTGACGTCCTGGGACATTTCGAACGACGTCGCCGAGGTTCGGCTGGCCAGCGATCCGTCCAAACGCTTCAAGTTCCTGGTCGGGTTCAACTATTTCCATCAGGACACGGCGGTCAACAGCTTCGTGTCCAAGAATGGCGTCCTGACCACTGCCCTCGCGCCGCAGGGACAGAAGACCGACACCTACGGCGTCTTCGGCTCCGCCTCCTATGATATCACGGACCGCCTGACGGCCAGCGTAGAGGCCCGGCGTCAGATCGACAAGATCCGTTCGACGGTGTTCGGCGCCAACGGGCTCGACATGAGGGGGAAGACCAAGTCGTTCACGCCGCGCGCCATCCTCAACTACGAGGTGACGCCGCGCCTGAACACCTATGCGTCCTACGCCATCGGCAACCGCCCGGCGCAGTTCAACACCAGCCTGTTCTCGCTCGACCCGGCTTCGCAGGCTGCCGTCCGGGCGGTCGCGGATGTCCCGCTCATCGTTCCGGAAGAAAAGATCCGGATGGCCGAGCTCGGCCTTCGCGGCAACTTCTTCGAGAACCGGCTGACGCTGCTGTCGGCGCTCTACTACGGCTGGTGGCGCGACCGGCAGGCGCAGGCGACGATCTTCTACAACCGTCCGTCCGACGGGGCTCCGACCTCGGTGATCCTGCTCGTGCCGGAGGGCAAGGTGGACGTCTATGGCATCGAGGCGGAAGTCATATTCCGCGCCACGCCGGAGCTGACGCTCGAAGGCAATATCGCCTTCAACGAGACGGACATCAAATATTCGGTCTGCACCGAATGCCGGGTCATCAACGGCGTGAGCAACAATGTCGGCAACCGGCTTCACGGCTATGCCGCCGTTACCGGCTCCGCAGCGGCCACCTACCGCCGCGAGCTGACCGACGACCTCGAAGGCTTCGTGCGCGCTGAATATATCCACACCGGCAAGCAGTACGCCACCGAGGCGAACATCGCCTATGTGAAGCCCAACAATGTCGTGAACCTGCGCGCAGGTATCGACACGGGCGATTACAAGATCGAGCTGTTCACGCAGAACCTGTTCGACAGCAAGGTGCCGCTGGGTGCTGCCAGGACCACGGACACCTACACCCTTCAGAACAACCTGGCCTTCACGCCGCCCCAGCGGCGCGTGGTCGGCGTACGCCTCGCCGCGGACTTCTAGGGCAGACCGCATCGCGGAAAAGGAGCGGCCGACCGGCCGCTCCTTCAGACTGCTGACAAAGCCCTGGCGCGAGCCGGGGCTTTGTGATTCTATGGGACATGCTGAGAACGCCTGGCCCTATCCAGACCGCTCTTGAGATGGTTACGCTTGAAGAGCTGGTCCCGCAGGATCACCTGCTTCGCAAGATCGAAGCGGTGATCGACTTTTCCTTCATTCATCCTTTGACGGCGCCACTTTACAGCGCGGATAACGGTCGCCCGCCGCTGGATCCGACCTTGATGTTCAAGGCGCTGTTCCTCGGATATCTTTTCGGCATTCGATCCGAACGTCAGTTGGTTCGGGAGATCCAAGTCAATGTTGCTTATCGGTGGTTTCTTGGACTGAAGCTGACCGATGGCGTGTTTGATGCATCTACGCTCTCGCAGAACCGTCGGCGTCGGTACGATAACACCACGATCGCGCAGGACATCTTCGATCAGATCGTGTTGCAGGCCAT
>Ga0065721_10051220_pt1 | contig 15707 bp, 18 predicted proteins | sample Mesricmetagenome_FD_59108 | JGI IMG/M metagenome (GOLD analysis project Ga0065721, IMG submission 59108) | Mesophilic microbial community from rice straw/compost enrichment Sample: eDNA_1 v2 (version 2) | ecosystem: Engineered > Solid waste > Grass > Composting > Bioreactor | place: USA: Davis... | reverse complement strand
GTGCGGCTCGCCGGCCGCGATCCTGCGGGCGACGTCGGCCGGATCGAGATCCTCACGCGGCGGGATCGGGGCGCCGTCGGGGTCGCGGGCGAACGGGCGGCCCGCCGCCTCGGCGCCGGCGGCGAGGGCCTTGAGGTCGGCGCGGGTCAGAAAGCTCGGATAGACGAGGCCGCGATCGCGGAGCCGGGCGAGGGCCGCGCGATAGTCGGCGACATGCTCGCTCTGCCGCCGGACGGGCCGCTCGAAGGCGAGGCCGAGCCAGTCGAGATCGTCGAGGATGCGGGCGAGGAAGGCCTCGCGCGCCCGCGTCGCGTCGATGTCCTCGATGCGGACGAGGAAGCGGCCGCCGAGGGCGACGGCGAGGTCGTGGTTGAGAATCGCCGAGAGCGCGTGGCCGAGGTGGAGATCGCCGTTCGGGGAGGGCGCGAAGCGGAAGACCGGGCAGGACATCGACGATCGGGCGGCTCCGGCGGCGCGAAGGGTTTCGGGTTTGCGCCGGGGCGCCGTTCATACCAGTCTCGGCATGGCAGGGCGAGTCGGAGCGCCCCGGCGAGCGCCATTCATCGGGAGGAGCGGGCATGCGGCGACTTCACAGCGATGACGACATGGCGGAGGGGCTCGCGGCCCTCGCGCTCGCCGATCCGCGGCTCGTTCCGGTGATCGCGGCGACCGGGCCGGTGGCGCTGCGCCACCGCCCGCCCGGCTTCGAGGGCATGGCGCGGATCGTCGTCGCCCAGCAGCTCTCCGTCGCCAGTGCCGACGCGATCTGGCGCAAGCTGGAAGCCCGGCTCGGCGAGGTGACGGCGGAGAGCTTCGCCGCGGCGCCTGGCGAGGACTTGCGCGGCTGCGGCCTCTCCGCCGGCAAGCTGCGGACGCTGACGGCGGTGTCGCGGGCGGTGGAGGAGGGGCTCGACCTCGCGCTGCTCGCCGAGGCCCCGCCCGAGGAGGCGGTCGAGCGGCTGGTCGCGATCCACGGCATCGGGGTGTGGACCGCGGAGATCTTCCTGCTGTTCTGCGCCCGCCACGCCGACGTCTTCCCGGCCGGCGACCTCGCCCTGCAGGTCGCGGTGCGCGACGCCTTCGCCCTCGCCGAGCGGCCGAAGGAGAAGGCGATGCGGCAGATGGCCGAAACCTGGGCGCCGTGGCGCGGCGTCGCCGCCAAGATGTTCTGGGCCTATCACAAGGTCTGCCGCGAGGGGCGGGCGGCGCTGCCGGTCTGAACGCCGCCGGCCCATCCTTTCCGTCCGGTCCGGGTTCGTCGCCCGCCGTCGATCGGCGGGAGGGGGAGAACCCGCATCCGCAGCCGGCCGGCCCCTGCCGGCGACCGTGCCGGTGATCGGGCGGTTCGGCGGGCGCGGTGGCGAAACCGGTTTCCCCCGGCTCCGTCCATGCACTAGGGTGCGGCCGACCCTTCACTTCGCCACGGGACCTCGACCTCCATGATCCGCATCGACGGGCCGCGCCTTCCCCCCGCCTCCGGCCAGCCGGCCGACGCCCTCGTCGTCTTCCTCCACGGCTACGGCGCCGACGGCAACGACCTGATCGACCTCGGCCGCGCCTTCCAGCCGCACCTGCCGGGCGCCGCCTTCGTCTCGCCCCACGCGCCGCAGCCCTGCGGCATGGCGCCGATGGGGCGGCAGTGGTTCCCGCTGACGCTGCGCGATCCGGACGAATTCCGCGAGGGCGCCGTGGCGGCGACCCCGGCGCTCGACGCCTTCCTCGACGCCGAGCGCGACCGGCTGGGCATCGCCGACGAGCGCATCGTTCTCGTCGGCTTCAGCCAGGGCACGATGATGGCGCTCCATGTCGGTCTCAGGCGGCCGCGCCCGCTCGGGGCCATCGTCGGCTATTCCGGGGCGCTGCCCGGGCCGGAGTTCCTGTCGGAGGTGCGCTCCAGGCCGCCGATCACCCTGATCCACGGCGACCGGGACGAGGTGCTGCCGATCGACCATCTCCACGAGGCCACCGCAGCGCTCGCCGCCGCCGGCGTCGCCACCCAGTTCCACGTCTGCCCGGGCCTCGCCCACGGCATCGACCAGCGCGGCCTCGCCCTCGGCCTCGCCGCGATCCGCAACGCCATCGGCTGAGGAGACCGCCGCCATGACCCGCACGCCGCTCGAAGCCCTCGACCTGCTCGATTTCTGGTGGCGGGCGGGCCCGGCCCGCTGGTTCGCCAAGGACGAGGCCTTCGACGCCGAACTGAAGCGGCGCTTCGGCGACCTGCACGCGCAGGCGTCCGCCGGCGGCTGCGAGTCCTGGCGCGAGACCGCCGCCGGCCGGCTCGCCCTGATCCTGCTGCTGGACCAGCTCTCGCGAAATCTCAACCGTGGCTCGCCGGCGGCCTTCGCCAACGACGCCGCCGCCCGCGCCCTTGCGGCGATCACGCTCGAATCCGGCGACGACCGCGCCTATCCGACCGAGGTGCGCTCGTTCTTCTACCTGCCCTTCATGCACTCGGAGGACATCGCCGACCAGGAGCGCTGCGTCGACCTCTGCCGCCTCAACAGCCCGCGCGACACTTACGCCTACGCCCTCGAACACCTCGACATCATCCGCCGCTTCGGCCGCTTCCCCCACCGCAACGCTGTGCTCGGACGCGAGACGACACCGGCGGAGGCGGCCTACCTGGAAAGCGGCGGCTTTTCGGGGTGAGGGCTCCCCGCCCGATCGCGATCGATCGGCCGCCCTCGGTCGGCCGCGTCCCGGGGGCTGTTGAGATCGTGCGTGCGGGTCTATATCGGGGCGATCGAAGCCTGACCGAAAGGGCCCGCCATGGCCGCCGTCTTCAATGTTCTCATTCCCGTCGCGCTCGGCGCGGTGCTGATCGTGCTGCTGATGGGGCTGTTCAACCTGCTGCGTGGCGGCAACGCCAACCTGTCGCAGGTGCTGATGCGCTGGCGCGTCGGGCTGCAGTTCGTCGCGGTGGTCGTCGTGCTGGTGGCGGTCTGGCTGAAGGGCCAGACCGGCTGAGCGGGGACGCCGGCCGGGCGCGGTGACGGGAGGCCGGCGAAGGCGCGGGATCGCGTGGCCGCGACGCCGGCGACAGGAGGGAACGGGGCATCATGGTCGTACTCAACAGGATCTACACCCGCGGCGGCGACGACGGCACCACGGCGCTCGGCTCCGGCGAGCGGCGGCGCAAGGACGACGTTCGCGTCGAGAGCTACGGCACCGTCGACGAGGTCAACGCCGCCGTCGGCCTCGCCCGGCTCCACACCGCGGCGCTCCCCGAGGTCGACGTGGTGCTGGCGCGGGTCCAGAACGACCTGTTCGATCTCGGCGCCGACCTCGCGACGCCGGAGACCGACGAGCCGCCGCCCTACGAGCCGCTGCGGGTGACCGGCGCCCAGGTCGACGCGCTGGAGGCGGCGATCGACATCCTCAACAAGGATCTTTCGCCGCTGCGCTCCTTCGTGCTGCCCGGCGGATCGGCGGCGGCAGCCCACCTCCATCTCTGCCGGACCGTCTGCCGGCGGGCGGAGCGGCTTTGCGTCACCCTGGCGCGGACCGAGGGCGAGCGGGTCAACCCGCAGGCGGTGAAGTATCTCAACCGCCTTTCGGACTATTTCTTCGTCGCCTCGCGCTGGGTCAACGACCGCGGCGCCGCCGACGTGCTCTGGGTGCCGGGCAAGAATCGCTGAGGGCGAGAGCCGGGCGAGGGCGCTCCGCGGTCTCTCGTCCTTTCGCACGTGCGGCATCGTTGCGGGCCGGGCGGCGTTGACAGCCGCGCGAAATCGCCATTACGGTCGCCCACCGATCTGGAATTTTGCCGCAGTGCGGCATGAGGCATGCGGCGAGAGACGGCCTTTTCGGGCGCGAGGGCCGCAGCGCCGGAAGGGATGAAAAGCATGAAGATCCTGGTCCCCGTGAAGCGAGTGGTGGACTACAACGTCAAGATCCGCGTCAAGGCGGACGGCTCGGGCGTCGAACTCGCCAACGTCAAGATGTCGATGAACCCGTTCGACGAGATCGCCGTCGAGGAGGCGCTGCGGCTCAAGGAGGCCGGCGTCGCCACCGAGGTGGTGATCGTCTCGATCGGCCCGGCCCAGGCGCAGGAGACGATCCGCACCGCACTCGCCATGGGCGCCGATCGCGGCATCCTCGTCACCGTCGATGGCACGGTCGAGCCGCTCGCCGTCGCCAAGATCCTGAAGGCGGTCGCCGGCGACGAACAGCCCGGCCTCGTCATCCTCGGCAAGCAGGCGATCGACGACGACTGCAACCAGACCGGCCAGATGCTGGCGGCGCTGACCGGCTGGCCGCAGGGCACCTTCGCCTCGAAGGTGGTCGTCGAGGGCGGGCGGGTGAAGGTGACGCGCGAGATCGACGGCGGCCTGCAGACCGTCGACCTCGCCCTGCCGGCGGTGGTGACGACGGACCTCAGACTCAACGAGCCGCGCTACGCCTCGCTGCCCAACATCATGAAGGCGAAGAAGAAGCCGCTCGAGACCAAGTCGGCGGCCGACTACGGCGTCGACGTCGCCCCGCGGCTCGAGGTGCTGAAGACCGCCGAGCCGGCCGGCCGCAAGGCCGGCGTCAAGGTCGGCTCGCCGGCCGAACTCGTCGCCAAGCTGAAGCAGGAAGCCGGCGTGCTCTGAGCGCCCGACAAGAAGCCAGACAAGACGCTAGACAAGAAGAAAGACATCGCGATGACCACGCTTCTTCTCGCCGAACACGACAACGCTTCCCTGAAGGACGCCACCGCCAAGGCGCTGACCGCCGCGCTGGGTATGGGCGGCGACGTCCACGTCCTCGTCGCCGGCAAGGACTGCGGCCCGGCCGCCGAGGCCGCGGCCAGGCTCTCCGGCGTCGCGAAGGTGCTGGTCGCCGACGACGCCAGCCTGGCCCACCAGCTCGCCGAGCCGGTGGCGGCGCTGATCGTCTCGCTCGCCGGCGGCTACGACGCCATCGTCGCGCCGGCGACGTCCGCCGCCAAGAACACGCTGCCCCGCGTCGCCGCGCTGCTCGACGTCATGCAGGTCTCCGACGTCGTCGCCGTCCACGGCCCCGACACCTTCGAGCGGCCGATCTACGCCGGCAACGCCATCCAGACCGTGCGCTCCTCCGACGCGAAGAAGGTGGTGACGGTGCGCACCTCGACCTTCCAGGCGGCCGGGGAGGGCGGCTCCGCCCCGATCGAGGCGGTCGGCGCCGCGGCCGATCCGGCGATCTCCGCCTTCGTCGGCGAGGATCTCTCGGTCTCCGACCGGCCGGAGCTGACCTCGGCCAAGATCATCGTCTCCGGCGGGCGCGCCCTCGGCTCGGAGGAGAAGTTCCGCGAGGTCGTGCTGCCGCTCGCCGACAAGCTCGGCGCCGCCGTCGGCGCCAGCCGGGCCGCGGTCGACGCCGGCTATGCGCCGAACGACTGGCAGGTCGGCCAGACCGGCAAGGTGGTGGCGCCCGATCTCTACATCGCCCTTGGAATTTCAGGTGCCATTCAGCATCTTGCCGGTATGAAGGACAGCAAGGTGATCGTCACCGTCAACAAGGACGAGGACGCGCCGATCTTCCAGGTCGCCGACTACGGTCTCGTCGGCGACCTGTTCGAGGTCGTGCCGGCGCTGGTCAGGGAACTCGGCTGACGGGACCCCGGACGACCGGCCTTGCGGATCGCGAGACGAGGTGCCGCCGGCCGCATGCCGGCGGCCGCAGAACGGACGGGTGACATGAGCGGGGAAATCAAGGCGATCGGCGTCATCGGCGCCGGGCAGATGGGCAGCGGCATCGCGCATGTCAGCGCGCTCGCCGGCTTCGACGTGGGCTTCCACGATGTCGCGCCCGAGCGGATCCAGGCGGGCCTCGCCACCATCAACGGCAATCTCGCCCGCCAGGTGGCGAGCGGCAAGATCACCGAGGCCGAGCGCGAGGCGGCGCTCGCCCGCATCCGGCCGGCCGAGACCATCGAGGATTTCGCCGAGGTCGATCTCGTGATCGAGGCGGCGACCGAGAACGAGGCGGTCAAGCGCAAGATCTTCCAGGGTCTCTGCCCCCACTTGAAGCCCGAGGCGATGCTGGCGACCAACACCTCGTCGATCTCGATCACCCGGCTCGCCGCCTCGACCGACCGACCCGAACGCTTCATCGGCATCCACTTCATGAACCCGGTGCCGGTGATGCAGCTGGTCGAACTCGTCCGTGGCATCGCCACCGAGGACGAGACCTTCGACCACGCCCGGATCTATGTGGAGAAGCTCGGCAAGACCATCGCGGTGTCGGAGGATTTTCCGGCCTTCATGGTCAACCGCATCCTGCTGCCGATGATCAACGAGGCGATCTACACGCTCTACGAGGGCGTCGGCACGGTCGATGCGATCGATACCGCGATGCGGCTCGGTGCCAACCACCCGATGGGGCCGCTGCAGCTCGCCGACTTCATCGGCCTCGACACCTGCCTCAGCGTGATGCAGGTGCTCTACGAGGGGCTGGCCGATTCCAAGTACCGGCCCTGTCCGCTGCTGGTGAAATATGTCGAGGCCGGCTGGCTCGGCCGCAAGTCGAACCGCGGCTTCTACGACTATCGCAGCGGGACGCCGGTGCCGACCCGCTGAGACGATCGCCCGGCGGAGGCTTGCGGGTCGCGGGGCGCACGGCCGTCCCGCCCGGCCTGCCGCCGCCTCACGGCCCCCGCCACCTCAGGTTCCCGCATCCTCCCGCATCGTCACCACGGCGACGTGCATCGCGGAGCGTTTGACGAAGCCGACGCTCTCGTAGAGCCGGATCGCCACCTCGTTCCAGGTGTAGGAGTGGAGGAAGGGGCGCTCGCCGCGGGCGGCGATGCGGCCGGCGACATGGGTCAGCATCAGCCGGCCGAGCCCTTCGCCGCGGGCGTCGGGATGGGTGCAGACGCCGCTGACCTCGGCATGGCCCGGCGCCCTCAGCCGCTCCCCCGCCATCGCGATCAGGGCGCCGCCGCGGCGGATGCCCCAGAAATCGCCGAGATCGCGGGCCCGCGCCGTGAACGGGCCGGGCTTCGTCAGCAGCGCCAGCGCCAGCATCTCCTGCGCATCCGCCTCGCCGAGCGGCTCGATCCGCGGGTCGTCGATCGCGGCGATCGGTCCCTCGGCCACCATCTGCACGGAGTCGGCGGTCTCCACCGGGACGAGGCCCGGTGGCAGGACGACCGGCGACGCCTGCATGAAGATCATCGACAGGCCCGGACGGGCGAGGGCGGCGAGATCGGCGAGGCTCTGCGGCCGGTCGTCGACCGTCGCCGCGAAGGGGCTGACGTCCGCCGGATAGCGCCGGGCGCCACCCCGACCCTCGGCGAGGGCGGCGTGGCGGGTGACGAGGGCGGTCCAGATCGGGCGGTCGAGGGGATGATCCATGGGTTCACTCCGTCCGCGGCGCCGGGGCGACGTCGATCGGCTTCAGCGCCACGCCTTCCCCCGGACGGCGCTCGACGAGGGGGCGCGCCTCGAGGCGGTCCTCGATCGCGGCGACCTGATCGAGCAGGCCGCCGTCGAGGTCGGCGCAGAGATCGGCGACGGCGGCGGCGACGACCGGCCACAGCCTGCGGGAAAGGTCGTCGACCAGCACCCTGCCCTCGGGCGTCAGGCCGACGAGGCGGCGGCGCTGGTCGCCCGCGGCCGGGGCGCTCTCGACGAGGCCGAGCGCCTCGAACCGGACGAGGCTGCGGGTGATTCCCGGCTGGCTGACGCCGAGCGCCTCGGCGAGGTCGCCGACGGTGAGCGGGCCGTGGCGGGCGAGGGCGACCAGCATCGGATGCTGGCTCGGTCCAGGGGTTACGCCGGCTGCGACGACGATCTCCTCTGTACTCGCCTGCAGCCGCTCGCCGAGGCGCTTCAGCCGGCTGCCGAGGCAGAGCAGTCCGAGACTGCGGATGACGTCGTCGACCATCGCTCTCCTCTCAGGTTCTTATCAAGTTATATAACCTGATATGTTATTTGTCCAGCATGTCTCCGGGAGCGTGAGGGATGGATGACGCGAGGGCGGATCGGGCAGCGCGGGAAATGTCGCCGGTTGACGGCCGGTTGACGGGTTCACAGCGCTATCAACCGGGTGTTGGCGGTCCACCGGGACCGCGTAAACCTGAACGTGGCCCGTGACCCGCAAGATGATCGCCACCGCCTTCCTCCTCGCCGTGCTGCCGACCGCGGCGCTGGCCGGTCCGAGCTGCACCACCGAAGCCGAGGCGAAGTGGATGTCGGAAGAGGCGATGAAGGCGAAGATCGCTGAAGCCGGTTACAAGGCGAAGACCTTCGAAGTGACCGGCGACTGCTACGAGCTCTACGGCTGGTCGAAGGAAGGCAAGCGCGGCGAGATCCATTTCAACCCGGTCAACGGCGACGTCGTCAAGGCCGATGAGCACTGATGGGTGCCGCGGACATCCTGTCCGGGAAAGGGGAGGGCGCGACACCCTCCTGCGTCCCCTCGGCCGGCGTGCGCGTCTGGGATCCGCTCGTGCGCATCTTTCACTGGACCGTCGTCGCCGGGTGCCTTCTCAATTTCTTCGTCCTCGAAGAAGGCAAGTCCTGGCACAGGATCACCGGCTACGTGATCCTCGCAGCCGTGATGACGCGGATCGTCCGGGGCTTCGTCGGCACGAAGCACGCCCGGTTCAGGGATTTCTTCCCGACGCCCGCCCGGCTGCGCCGACAGGTGCGGGGCCTGCTTTCCGGCCGCGAGGAGCGCCGGCTCGGTCACACATCGATCGCAGGGGTGATGATGCTGACGCTGATGACCCTGCTCCTCGCCACCGGCATCACCACGCTCGACGTCTTCCGGGGCGAGAAGTGGCTCGAGGAGTTGCACGAAATTCTTGCGAACTCGATCATGGTGCCTGCCTTCGTCCACGCCGGAGCGGCGGTGGTGGAAAGTCTCAGGCACCGGCAAAATCTCGTCTGGTCCATGGTCACGGGGTGGAAAAAGGCATGAGGCTGCTGCTCGTCGAGGACAGCGCGAGGCTGCGCGAACTCGTCACCGAAGCGATCCGCGACGCCGGCTGGCGGATCGATGCCGTCGGCACCGCGCAGGAGGGTGAACTCGCCCTCGCGGCGGCGGACTACGACATCCTCCTGCTCGATCTCGGGCTGCCGGACGAGGACGGCATCACCCTGCTGAAGCGGCTGCGCCGTTCGGGCCTCACCGTGCCGGTGCTGGTGCTCACCGCCCGCGGCGCGGTCGACGAACGCATCACCGGTCTCGACGCCGGCGCCGACGACTATCTGATCAAGCCGTTCAACAACGGCGAGCTGCTGGCCCGAGTGCGGGCCCTGCTGCGCCGGGCGCCCTCCACGCTGCACCCGGAACTGGAATTCGCCAATCTCGTGTTCGACGTCGCCGGCCGGACCGTGCGCTGCGCCGGCGAGGATCTGCCGATGGCGCCGACGGAGCGGGCGATTCTCGAGGTGCTGCTGCGCGACGCCGGACGGGTCGTGCCCAAGCGGCGCATCGAGGCGGCGATCTCGGAATTCGGCGACGAAAAGTCCGCCAACGCGATCGAGCTCGCCGTCGCGCGTCTGCGCAAGCGGCTCGACGCGCGCCCCGCCGGCGTCGTCGTCGAGACGGTGCGCGGCGTCGGCTACATGATGCGGGAGGTGCGGCCGTGACCGGAATGACGCATCCGGGGGCTCCGGCGGAGCCCGGTCGGCGCTCCCTCGCCGCGGCCGGCGGCGCGCCTGACGACGGGGCGGCGCCGATTGCGGGCGGACGGGGACGACACACCGCGCTCGGGGTGCTGCTCGCCCGACGCATCGCCTTCTTCGCCATCCTGGCGATGATCCTCCAGCTCGTGGTGGTGTTCGCGCACTATTACGGGGACGATGGCGAACTTCCCCGCCTGTTCGTCGAAGAGGAAACCGAGCGGCTCGCCGCCGGTGTCGGACTGGACGGGAGCAGTCTGTTGTTCGACCTGCCGGCCGCGCTGGCCGCTCGCTACGGCCACGACAGCGCCGGCTACGCCGCCCGGCTGCGGACGGCGGACGGCGCGGTGCTCTATTCGACCTGCGACGACGAATGCGAGGAGCATTTCCTTCCGCTGGACCTGCGACCGCCGACCTTCTGGCTGCGGATGCTGAAGGCCGGGCGGCCGCTTTCCCTCGCCGGCGGGCGAACCTTCACCATCGCCGGCACCGACGTTCTGGTCGAGGTGGTCACGCTCGACGATCCGGCCGACGTCGTCTCGGATCTCCTGCTGGACGAGGTCATCGACCACATGATCGTGCCGATGGGGCTTCTTCTGGTGCTGGTGCTCGGTGCGACGCTTCTGTCGGTACACCAGGCGCTGGTGCCGGTGCGGACGGCGGCGATTGCGGCCGACGCGATCGATCCGCTCGACGCCCGCTCCCGTCTGCCGACCCGCGACATGCCGGCCGAGATCGCTCATCTCGCCGAGGCCGTCAACCGGGCTTTCGGCCGGGTCGGCGACCTGATGCGGTCGCAGCGCGAGTTGACCACCGGTATCGCCCACGAGGTGCGCACGCCACTGGCGGCGATCAAGCTCGAACTCGGCCGCATCGACCATCCCCGTGCCCGCAAGGCCGAGGCCGACGTCGACGAGCTCGCCGCCTTCGTGCAGCAGATGACCGCGCTCGCCCGCCTCGAAAGCTTCGATCACGCGGCCTATGCACGGATCAATCTGGCCGTCCTCGCCACCGATTTCGTCGAAGCGTTCGCCCCCCACGTCTACGCCCGCGGCCATTCGCTCGCCCTCGAAGTGGTGGAGCCCTCCTTCGTGATGGCCATCGAGGTCCTGATTCGCGACGTCCTGCGCAACCTCGTCGAGAACGCGACGAAGCACGGCCGAGGATCGAGAGCGATCACGGTCCGTGTCGAAGAGCGGGCGATCGTCGTCGAGGACGGGCCGGCCGCGGAGGGCGCCGGCGAGGCGGCGGCGCAGCGTTCCGACGGACTGGGTATCGGACTGCGCATCGTCGCGCGGGTCGCCGCTCTCCACGGCGCCGGTTTCACGCACGGTCCGGTCGGATCGGGCTACCGTGCCCGGTTCGCCTTCCCCGGGCCCGACGGCCGGGCATGACGCTTGCGTCCGACGGAGACGGCGGGCTTGATGGAACACCGGCGGCGCGCGGGCGATTGGACAGGGGAGGGCCGGGGAGGCGATCCCCCGGGGGCGACGTGCGGCCACCATCCCCGCCGGCCTCCGGCTTCGGGCGGAAGGCGGTGGCTCGCCTCGGGTATCACATCACAATCAGGGAGACAGACGGATGACACAGGCGAAGAGCGGTGACACCGTTCGCATCCACTATGCCGGACGGTTCACCGACGGCACCGAATTCGACAGCTCGGCCGGCCGCGAGCCGCTGCAGTTCCGCATCGGCTCCGGCGAGATCATCGCCGGTCTCGACCGGCGGGTCGCCGGGATGAGCGTCGGCGACAGTCGCAACCTCGTGATTCCGGCGGGCGAGGCCTATGGCCTCCACGATCCGGAAAAGGTCCAGTCGGTTCCGCGCAGCGCGGTCGCCGACCATGTCGACCTGCGCCCCGGCCTGCAGCTTCAGGCGCGCACGTCTTCCGGCTCCACCATTCCCCTGACCGTGGTCGAGGTCGGCCCCGCCGACATCACCGTCGACGCCAACCATCCGCTCGCCGGCCGCGATCTCGTCTTCGACGTCGAACTGGTGGAGATCCTGCCGGCGGCCTGAGCGGCGGTCGGCGGACGCCGCGGCCCTTCCGGTTGCCGGCGCCGGACAAATCGCGTCAGATATGGCCATGGCGCCCCGCCCTCCTCGCGAGGCGGGGCGCCGACCGTCTTCTCCTCACGCGAACGCCCGGACTTCCATGACCGATCCCTCCCCGGACTACCTGCCGGTCTCCGGCTTCGTTCTGCCGCGCTTCGCCGGCATTCCCACCTTCATGCGGCTGCCGGCGGTCGATTTCGACTCGCCGCTGTTTTCCGGGGTCGAGATCGGCCTCGTCGGCGTGCCCTTCGACGCCGGCACCACCAACCGGCCCGGCGCCCGCCACGGGCCGCGCCAGCTGCGCGACCTTTCGACCATGATCCGGATGCTGCATCCGGTGACGGGGTTTTCGCCCTTCACCGCGGCCAACTGCGCCGATCTCGGCGACAGCCCGATCAATCCGGCCGACGTCGCCGATTCGCTCGAGCGGATCACCGCCTTCTACGACCGCGTCGTCGCGGCCGGGATCGTGCCGATGAGCGCCGGTGGCGACCACCTGATCTCGCTGCCGATCCTCAGGGCGCTGCGCCGGCGCTTCGACGGGCCGCTGGCGATGATCCACTTCGATTCGCACACCGACCTCTACGACAGCTATTTCGGCGGCTACCGCTACACCCACGGCACGCCGTTCCGCCGGGCGATCGAGGAGGGGCTGCTCGATCCGAGGCGCGTGGTCCAGATCGGCCTGCGCGGCACCCAGTACGACGGCGAGGACATGGCCTTCGCCCGCTCGGTGGGCGTGCGGCTCGTCATGATCGAGGAGTTGATGGAGCGCGGGCCGGAGGCGGTGATGGCCGAGGCGCGGGCGATCGTCGGCGGAGTGCCGACCTATTGCTCCTTCGACATCGACTTCATCGACCCGGCCTATGCGCCGGGCACCGGGACGCCGGAGATCGGCGGACCGACCACCTTCGCCGCCCAGCAGTGCGTGCGCGGCCTCGAGGGCGTCGACGTCGTCGGTGCCGACCTCGTCGAGGTCTCGCCGCCGTTCGATCCGTCCGGCGGCACCGCCTGGGTCGGCGTCTCGATGATGTTCGAGATCCTCTGCGTGCTGGCGGCGGCGGTGCGCCGGCGCACGGGCTGAGCGAGGGAGGGCGCCTCAGCCGCCGGCCGGACCCTCCTCGGCCGCGGCGAAGGTCGGCTGGGCGCCGTCCTCGACCAGCGCGTCGATGCGGCGGCGCTCGATCTCGAAGCTCGCCAGCGCCTCGCCGTCGAGGCTCCGCCCCTCGGGCAGGCGGATGCGCATCGGGTCGACCTGGCGGTCGTTGACCATGATCTCGAAGTGGAGATGCGGCCCGGTCGACAGGCCGGTCGAGCCGACGTAGCCGATCACCTGGCCCTGCTTGACGCGGACGCCGGCCCGCATGCCCTTGGCGTAGCCGGTCATGTGGCCGTAGGCGGTGGCGTAGCCGTTGGCGTGGCGCACTTCGATGTAGTTGCCGTAGCCCGACATCCAGCCGGCCTTGACCACCTCGCCGTCGCCGGCCGCCATGATCGAGGTGCCGCGCGGGGCCGCCCAGTCGACGCCGGTGTGCATGCGGGCGTAGCCGAGCAGCGGGTGACGCTGCATGCCGAAGCCGCGGCGGAAGGTGCCGACCGACATCGGCTTGCGCATCAGGAACTTCTTCGCGTTGTTGCCGTCGGCGTCGTAATAGTCGACCGAGCCGTCGGTCGGGTCGCGGAAGCGGTAGTAGCGGTGGGTCCGTCCGCCGAGGGTGATCGAGCAGAACACGATCTCCGAATCGCCGGCGGTCTCGCGGGCGTCCTCCGACAGCGAATAGAGCATGTCGATCGAGTCGCCGGGAGCGACGCGCGAATTGAAGTCGACGTCGTAGGAGATGACGTGGACCAGCTCGTCGATGAGGCGGGGGCCGACGTCGTTGTCGAGGGCGGTCTGATAGAGGCTGGCGTAGAGCCGCGGCCGGCGACCGCCGGATTCGGCGCCTTCCTCACCCGAGGCGACATCGACGCCGCCCGCCGGCTCCTGGGCCGGCACGTAGGCGAGGTCGTCCGAAAGCGCGACGGTCGCGACGTGGCGGCCCTCGCGGTAGAGCGACACCGAAATCGGTTGATAGCGTTCGGTCTCCTCGTCGGCGGCCGGGGCGAGCACGATCCGGAGCTTTTCGCCGGGGGCGATGCCGGCGAGACCGAAGCCGTCGCGGAACGCGGAGTTGATCTCGAGGGCCTCGTCGTCGGTCGCCTCGTTCTCGAGCATCAGCGATTCGATCGTGTCGCCCTTGCTGGCGAGGACCAGCTTCTCCTCGCGATAGTCGCCCGCGGCCGGCATGTCGCCGGACTTGGCGACGAAGGAGACGTTTTCGGGAATGATGCGCACGCCGAGCCGTTCGATCCCCCCGATCGCCGAGAAGCTGTAGTCGAAGCGGGAGGGATCGGCGAAGGGCAGGGCCGCGACTTCGACCTTCGATCCGGTCAGGAAGCCGGCCTGCTCGCGAACGATCGTCTCGAGTGCGGCCTCCGAAAGGGCGGAAACCGCCGGAAGGCTGCGGTCGTCGACCGGAAAGTCGGAGATCTTGACGGCCATCTCGCTCTCGACGTCGGCGCCGTAGAGCGTGTCGTTGCGCATGCCGGCCGGAGAGGCGGCATTGGCTTCGGCGAAGATGCGCAACGGGTCGAAGGCCGGAATGCCGTCGACCAGCGCGTCGGTGGTCTGAACCAGCGGAGCCGTGACGCGTGCGAAGGGACGCATGCGGATGATGTCGCGGTCGCCGTCGCGGGCGATGGTGCCGAGGCGCAGGATGCGCCGGGTTTCACCGGCCTGCCGGTCGACGTCGGGAAAATCGGTCTTGCCGACGATCTCGCCGTTCGCGGCGGGGAAGAGGGGCTTGGGTCCGAAGATCGGCCGCGCGCCGCCGATGTCGGGCCGGCCGTCGAGGGCGGCGTAGAGCGCACCCGACATCAGCAGGGTCGAGGCGCAGGCGGCGAGCACGGTGCTGGCGAGCCAGCGCAGCGACACGGCGTGGCGGTCGGGCGGCGTGCGTCCGGTGTCCGTCGTGCGGATCGGCGGCTCGTCGCCGAGGTCGACCCTGATCCGCGCGTGGTCGGTCCAGACCGCGTTCATCCGTGATTTCGCTCCCTCGTGCTCCGCGGCCCGGCCACCGATCGGTGCCGTGCGCCTCCTCTCGGGTCGTCGCGGCCGCGAGCCCCGTGTCCGTCCCGGGATCAGGACCCTGCGCCGCCGCCGGGCGGAACCGGTCCGAAGATCGCTCCGCCCGCAGACCCCGGCAGTCGCCGCGCCGCGACCGGGACGCCGGCGCAGGATCCGGCCGTGTTTCCCTGCGGGGAAGCGGGCCAGAGCCTATAGGACGACCGCCCGAAGTCAACGAAGTCAACGCCCGGAACGGCGGATCCTCCCGGATGGTCGCAGGCGAGCGTTGACGACAGGAATGAGGCTTCAATGAGGCCCGCTTGCGAGGACCCTTGCGCGAAGGCCCGTGCGTGCGCATCGAGGGGTGGTCTGCACGAGGCCGGGCGGCCTCTGCGCGCGGGTGGCGAGTTCGCGTGCGAAGCGTGCGCCCGCACCCAGGTGGAGGCCGAAGCGATCCCTTGCCGGACCGGGGAGCGGGTGGCGCGCGCGAGTCGAACGGGAAGCCGCGGGATTTTCGGCACGGCGGCACTTCTGGACCGAGACGGTTCGCAGAGGCGCAACGGGAAGCGAGAAGGACGCAGGGGTGAAGAGAGGCGCCGAGGGGGAAGGGAGGATCGGTGCGCCGACGACCGCGCATTCGGCGCCCGCGGCGTCGTCACCTTGGGGGAAAGGAGCTGGACGCCCTTCCGAAAACCGACCGCGAGGGCCACCGGCATCCCAGCGAAAAAATCGGGAAGAGCGCCCGCCAAAGTGAGGTGGCCCCTCGGTTAAGTTCATGAAATTGCGCCGCTATCAGGAAAAAACGAGAATGTCGTGAAACCTTGTTGACAGCTCTGAGGTCGGCCCTTATAACCCCGCTCATCGAACGGGACGGCGCTGCTGCCGGCGCCGCCGGAAAGAGAAGACGGGACAGGGACTTGCGGGTTTCTGGACTGCGGATCGAC
>Ga0065721_10051219_pt1 | contig 15714 bp, 9 predicted proteins | sample Mesricmetagenome_FD_59108 | JGI IMG/M metagenome (GOLD analysis project Ga0065721, IMG submission 59108) | Mesophilic microbial community from rice straw/compost enrichment Sample: eDNA_1 v2 (version 2) | ecosystem: Engineered > Solid waste > Grass > Composting > Bioreactor | place: USA: Davis... | reverse complement strand
AAATAGATTAGTTGCCTGAAATTCTGAACCATAACACAAAATTTATCTTACACGGCCAATACGGAAAAACCGGCTGTTACCTTGCCCCACATAAATTGAATCGCTTGTTCCTGCCGCAAATCGTGCTCCACCTAGATCAATCCAACCACCCAGCAATCCCTCCTTATACTGAACCTGATAGACCAACCCAGGTTGCGTATTCCAATCAAGATAGAATCCCTGCACGCTCGCTCGCAGTTGATAACGCAAAACACTGTTGGGATCTTTGGGATCAGTTCCCTGCAAAAATTCCTGTAGGTTCGATGCCCCGTCACCGTCGCTATCCAAGTCGGCTCCCGGCCACTTCGATACATCGCTTCCCCACATCGCAATCATCCAGTCGTATGGAATCCCGCCATAACTGAATGGATATTGGTAGGTTGTTCCGGACGCTGATTCAGAAAGCGGTGAACGTCGCCCATCGCTCAACACATATGCGAGCCGAAACGTATGAGTGGTGCCCGGCGCCAATCCCATCGCCCGCCAGTAAATGTTGCTCGTCACCACAGTAGCTGTCGCAGCGCCATCAACATAGACTTCATAATTGGAAATACTGAGTCCCTGGACAGGCGACCAAGCAACAGAAAGGGCCGTTGAATCCAGTACGCTTACAAACGGAGCGCCCGGTGGATTGAGCACCTCATTGGTGTTGACGAAGCGTTGTGCAAATAAATCAAAGCCGCTGCCTCCCCCCACAAAACTGCTCCAAACCACCAGAAGGTTTCGACCGTCAGACGCCACGGCGGGATGAAGCTGTTGGCTCACCACCGTTGTATTGATTGCTCGCTCTGGCCCCAGCAAAGAACAATCTCCTCGTAAAAACTGGCCATACACTCCTTCTCGCGAACCGTCCTGTCCCATGCTGGTCCACACCACGAAGTAATCATTACCAACCGAACAGATCTTCGGTCCGAACTGATCTCCTTCGGTGTAAGTATTGATTCGGCGTGTCACTCCGCCAACCGCATTAGCAGAAAACGGACGCGCGAAAACTTCCCAACCTTTGGACAACTCAACCAGATCCCGCTCCATCCACGTCACGGCGAATCCGCCATCCGGCGCAGCAGCTACTGAAGGACTGGCACAGACATTTGTGCCTGAATTAATGAGAAACTCACCGGTAGCAGGAACTCCCGATGCGTTAAAAATCCGTCCGTAAACATCAACACTGTTCTCGAACCGTTGCTGTTCAGAAATCCAAACGATGACATAGCGTCCATCATTCAATGCCGCCACCGACGCGGAACGCTGATTGAATCCGGTCGTCTGATTTGCCCTTGTCTCGCTGCCTACTTTCTGGCCGTCAGGAGAAAGAATCTGATAATAAACATCGCGAAGACTGCCGGAAGCCGCTTGATTAAAACTGGACCAAGCCACCACCACGTTACCGTTGGTCAATGCTGTAGCTGTCGCCTCAAGCTGATATACATTCGTCGCCGTATTGACCATGACATCACCGGTCGTCCACAGACCGTCCGGCGTCAGAAAGCGGGCATAAATGTGCTGAAAACCTTGCTTACCACCCTGCCAGACGAATGCCGCTCCTCCATTTGGAAGAGTGACCACCTGCGGCCGTTCCTGATCGTCGTCACCAATCTGATTGACTCGAAAAACACTCAAACTCCCGCTCTGACTGCTATCAATCCGGCGCGCACTGATTCCCAAACCGGAACCGTCAGTGACAGAATCCTGCCAGACGAGGTATCCGCCTGAAGTTTGCAAACCGAGATCGGGATAAACCTGATGACCGGGAAGATTGACAATCCCATATTCGCCTCCTTGCGGAATATAATCCCCTTGTGCAAACCCGGCCGGAACCAAAGCTAGAACCATCGCGAAGATCAGCCCCGCGCTTCGCTCTCCTGCCCGACACATCCTGCGCGAAACATTCATGGTCGCTAATACGTTTTTTATTTTCACAACACTTTTTAAATTAACTCCGACTGTTTCAGGCCCGCGGCTGACACTTCCGCCAGCATAGAGCGGAAACCCCATTCACGGAACAATTCCGCAAGTCGCGCGGTATTCATCGGCCTCAACCTGAAATCCTCCAGGTTAATCGCCTCAGCGGACTTCAATCGCAATTGAACCAGTTCCTGATTCCGCCGCACTGTGCCCTCAGCCAAACTTAAAGCGTTTCGAATGCGATCCGATTTCACTTCACTCAATCGGCGATACAACTCCGCCACCGATCCAAACCGCGTTAATAACTCAGTCGCCGTTTTCGGTCCGATTCCAGGCACGCCCGGAATGTTATCCACCGAATCGCCTAACAGGCTTAACCAATCAACAATCTGCTCCGGCCCGACTCCGGTTTTGGCGCGCACCTGTTCGGCGCGCCAAATGGTTTCCATCTTATCGTTCGGATTCAGCAGGCCCACCGTCGGCGAAACCAGCTGCATAAAATCCTTGTCCGAACTCGCGATCACCACTTCCCAACCCGACTGCTCGGATTCGCGCGCCACAAAAGCGATGTAATCATCAGCTTCTATTCCGGCCGCACAAAACCGCGCCACCCCGGCCGCATCGAGATATTTTCCAATCTCGTCCAACTGCTTTTCCAAGTCGCCCGGCATCTCAGCACGCTGCGCTTTGTACTCCGGCAAAGCGCTCACACGCTCAGCACACAAACCGCCGTCCCAGACTACAATCCCATGCGTCGGCTCAACCCTGGCCCGCATTTTCGCGAGCATTTTGATAAAGCCATAAATCGCGTTCGTCGGCTGGCCGTCCGGTGCATGCAGCGAGCGAATTGCATAAAAAGCTCGATATGCATAGGCGTGCCCATCAACTATCAAAATGCGCGCCACCGGAATCTCATTTCGTTCTTCCCGTCCGCTCGCGCAAACTCACTGCCCGATACCGGCGCGCGCTTGCAGGAACGGCATTTCTTCATCCAGATGTTTCGGATTACCTGCCGGATCCAAAATCCGCGGCGTTACAAAAATCACGAGATTCTTCTTCTCGGTCGAAGAAGACTCAGCGGTGAAAAGCCGACCAACCAATGGTAAATCCCCCAAGACCGGAACCTTATCCTTGATCTTTACAACGTTGTCCGAAATCAATCCGCCCAAGACAATCGTCTGACCATCCCAAACGCTGCAACTGGTCGTCACTTGGCGAACCCGGAAAATCGGCAACGGCAAAGTTCCCGCCAAGGTCTGACCACTTGCGGTAACGGCTGTCGGCACGAAAGTCGCCGCTGTCTGCAAGTCGTAACCGACAAATTCCGTCAATGTCGGAATCATGGTCATCTGAATGGTGTAACCATCCGCCGCCACAATCGGCAGCACGTCGATCACCGGCCCGAGTGGCACCGGAGCCGTATTCGGAGTCTGGAAAGTCGCGGTTTGTTGAATCAGAGCGTTGCCGCCGGTTTGAGCTGGAGTGGTCGTTCCTCCCTGCCCGGTATTTTGATCAACACCCGTAACAATGCTGCGAACTTCTGAAACCTGAATCTGCGCCTGACGCCCGCTCAGCGTCGTAATCTGACCTTCATTCAACAGGTCAATTCCATCGCGATTTTCAATAGCGTTCAACACAACACGGAACTGCGGATCGGTCAAAATGCCGGTGAACGTTGCTAACGCCGGTGTCGTGATTCCATCCCGACCGTAGGTATTGCGCAACCCAGCGGTCAGCCACTGATCAGTTGAAGACTGCGGAAATGCAGGATTGGGAAACACCGTGCTTGGAGGATTAGCTCCGTTGAGCGACGGCTGTGTGCCGCCACCCAAAACTGACTTGCCACCCACCGAAATGTTTCCGAGATACCAATCAAATCCCAAGGCCTTATTGTCATTCTGACTGATTTCTGTGAAGCGTGTTTTGATGTTCACCTGCGGCGGCGCCACGTTTAACGTCTGAATAATCTGCTCAATCAGATCCAATTCATCCGGCGTAGCTCGCACCCACAATTCACCAAGGCGATCATTAAAGAAGACACTCTTTCCGAGGAGCGGATCGAGATTGATGCCCATAGTAATAAAGAACTGCCGAACCGCTGCGTGAACGGCTTCCATGCTGTATTGCCGCGTAACACCAGGCAGACCACTGCCTCCCTGTTGCCCGCCACCGCCACCACCACCGCCTGCTTGTCCTCCTGCCGTTCCTCCAGTGAAAATTGAAGCACCACCACCTTGATTTTGCCCACCACCGCCGCCACCACCACCTTGATTACCCGTAAGGCCAGTGACGTTCACGCGCGGAACAATAAACGACGAACCTTGATTCTGCCCGCCCCCACCGCCACCGCCACCGCTACTGGTGGATTGAATATCGAGGAACATTCCATCTACACCGACCAAGCCTTGATAGAACGTATTCGGATCAACTCGATAGGTTCGTGTTGCCAACTGAAGCGCTTCCGCTCCCTTCAAACCGATTTCAATTGCGTAATCCTTGAACGTCACCTTCAGCGGACGCTCCGCCATCGTAGTGATTGCATCCAACACATTGTTCAAGGTCACCCGACGCAACGGAGACGAAAACGTGACGTTGATTCCCGGCACATCAACCGGATCCTCTGGCTGCGGAGGCAATGCTAAACCCGTCGCTGGGTCGATCGCCAATGGCGTAGCCTGTGCCGCAGGCGGAGCATTTGGATTAATCAAAATGTTCACACCTTCCCGATTGGGATCACGCTTAGGAGATTCACTACTCAAAATGCGAACTATTTCGCTCAACGGCAGCGTGTCCGGAGAGCCCTCAGGGGGGAAAATCTCAAAGCGAATGGTGTTGAGCTTATTGACGATCGCCTGCCGACCTTTTCCAGTGTAAATATCTTCGCGATCAGCGTACGGATTGGGCACGGGGAGATTTGCTCCGCGACGCGGCTCGTTCCAGGCTTGCGCCACTTCCAAAATGCGTTTGCCGTTGTCCTGCGCAGTGCGCCCCCGGCTGATGCGATACCGATCTTCACGAACTAAATCTTTATAACGCAGCGCAGCGGAATTTTGAGGATCAATCGCCAATGCACGATCCAGTTCAGCATCTGCTTCGTCGAGTTTTCCGGCTTCCCGCAAAACGCGCGCATTTTGCACATGGGTATTAGCATCCAAACGCTCAGTCTTGCCTTTGGCCGACTCACGAACAGCATCCGGCGTTGGATATGTGCCGCGCAATTCAGCAAGGGTCTTATCAATCGCCGCTTTGAAAGTGAGAGCGTTTGAATTCTGCGGATCGACTTTCAAAACTCGCGTCACCTGCGCATCAGCCTCGTGATAATCACCGCGACGACGAGCCTGCTCTGCCAATTGCAAACGCACAGCCGAAAAACCTGCGATGGCCTGCTTGGATTCCGCCTCGGCGTTGTTAACGCCAATCCGATCCACCAGTTCCACCGCTGAATCGTAAATACGGGCTGCTCCCGGCAAGTCGCCGCGCGTCACCGCTTCGCCGGCTTCGCGAATCTTCTGGCGCAGTAAAATCTTATTGGCCTCCCGCGCTACTGCTGTATTGACCGCCACGTCCGTATCGGCCGTTTGAGCGGGAACGATAGGCGCAGTTGCGAGTAAAAGTGCGAAAACTTGAGTGACTGCTGCTACTTTTGTCATGGGTTGACTTCTGTTTCGTGCTGCTGGTGATCTAAATGCTGACTATAAATTCTATCGCTTAAACTAAGCTCGACATTTCCTCCATTATTGCTGCGGAATCGGCACGGGCGTTTTCTTCTGGTTCGATTTCGCGGAGACTACAACCTCGTTCTTCGTTATGGCAACGATATTGTACGTCTCCCCACCGAAAGTCAGAGTTGCACCCACGCGCTGACCAATCCACGGTGGCCGACTTTCCAGCGGATAACGCAAATCGACCATGTATCCGTCCACGCGACGAAACGGATTCTGTTTACTGATTTCAATAATCTCACCCGTTTCAGCAAGCTCCAGTTTCAATACCGGATTATCCTGCGGACCGCTCGCTTCGCGAATCGTGAACGCGTCGGTTTTATTGTTCAAAGTGGCGAAGTAGGCTTTCCGACCACGCTTATTTCGCTCCGCCGCAGCTTCACGCTCCACGTAAATCGTATAACGCGGCGTTGCTTCGCTGAGATTGACACCATCCAGACTGATCGTCAGATACAGCGGAGTCGCTTTGAGCACCTGCAACGCTTTCGGACCGGTTTCTTCACCAGTGGTCACTTTCACCACGCGACCATCCGCAGCGCGTTGCCACAAAACGGGATTAAACACTTTATTGGAGCTGGCCAGGTCTAACGATGCAGCAGCACGCAATTCCGCCACCGCCAATTGTTGCGTCGCAAAGTTGAGCGGCTCCAGCGGCTTCGGGGGCACAACAATCGTCTGCTCTTTCTGATTCAAATCATTGCGCTCGCCGCTGATCATCGCGGGCAACAGCGCTGCGCCGATGGCGAGAATCAGCAACACGCCACCGAGAATGATCTTTTCGTAATGTTTCTTGAGTAAGTCCATGCGGCGGCTATTGGGCAGGCAACAATTTTATTACGTGAACCAGCATTGTGACTTTGAGTTCCTGCTCTTTTAACAATGTTTGCAATCCGGACCGCGTTCCTCCCGGTGCGGCAGCGGCCACAGTCGGCTGAACAACCGGCTGAACCGGATATTGAGGATTCTGACCGTAACGATTGATTCCCGGCGTACCGTAGCGATTCGCGCCAGGCGTTCCATAACGCGATGCGTACACAGATTCTTCTGCCATGGGACGCACAGGTTGTTGATAATACACTGGCTGAGCTGGCTGCCCATAAATCGAAGCCGGATCTCCCGCCGGCGCCGGTTCAACGTTAATCGCTTTCACCACCAGTCCGTAACGCGATTGAGCAAAACCCGCCACGACATCGGCCAACTCCGGCGTGAAGCAGCGGAAGGTGATTTCATACGGCGTAATCAACGCGAGTTCGTTGGTAATCGCACTCGCTCCCAGATAATCCGTCGCCGGTCCTTGCGCATCATCTGGCGAATCCGGAATCCTTTCGCGGCGGATGCCTTCGAGAAAATTCACCTTCGCCTGATTGATGATATCGCAAATCGCTTTCACTTCGCCCAACTGCACCGCCAGTCCTTCCACCGTTCCCGGCGCATAGGTCACGAGGCTCGCTTGTTTTTCAAACGAAAACTTGTAGCGCGGCGGCAACCCGACGCTGCTGTTGGTTGCTTCGCGCTGCAACAAAGCAATCGTCTCCTGCAACGCCGCAGAGAAATCACGATTGGCGAGATTCGTGCGAGTGAGATTCGCCGGCGGCGTCACTCCAGCGCGAACACAAGCTGCGTAAATCGTGATATCTTTTCCGCCGGGAATCGCCGGCACTGGCTCCAACGCGGTGGCAAGCTTTTGATTGAATTCCCGCGCTTCGGTCTGCTGCTCTTTTGCGAGCTTGATATTATCCACCTTTTTTCCGTCGCCCGGCGCGGGCTTGCTCGCGTACAGGGTATCGAGTTCTGTGTACGCTTTATCAATTTCTTCCCGCTGCGCAGCGTTATTGCTCCAACCGGAGAAACTGTACCAACCGGCCGCCCCAAGCAGCAGCAAGGCGACCACTGCGCCGATGACGAATGCAAGATTTCGTTTGATCCAGTCCATGTTACAGTTTCAACGGTCGCTTGAGCGCGAGAGTAATACCGAAGCTGAAGGTGCCGGTGGCTTCATCTTCTGAAATTGAAGGATCTAACTGAGTTCCTTGCGGGTCCACCAGCGGACTGCGCTTCAACTCATCCTGGAAAGCAAACGCCAATTTATTATTCGCCGAAGCATCAATTTGCTTCAGACTCACCGCCCGACATTCCAATTTGATCGTCCCGACAGTGTTCGTCGCGGCTTCCGTTCCAATCCCTTCAGGAGTTGGCGGACGATATATATCTTCTTCCGCACGGCCATAGCGACGCATATACACCTCACTCATTTCCGGCGATACGGTGGGCGTGGGCGTACCCATGACAGAACCAAACAGCCCCGAATCGCCCGCTGCCAGCGGCGTGAACGAATTCATCTTCTCGACCCAGACTCCCGTGTCCGTGCCAAATTGAATCTTCGTTGCCTCTTCGGTTCGAATCAGCGCTTCCCGCACTTCGTGCAAAACCAGCGACCATTGAGCGCGCTCGGAAATCCATTCAGAATATTGGTCTGCAACCTGCAATTGCTTCTTCAAGTCCTTATAAGCGCCTCGGAACTGCTGATCTTTGCTCCGCAATTGATTCAGCTTCGGCTCCAGATCCGCGAGCTTATCACGTTTAACAGTCGCCAGCTTGTTGAACAGGAAGCCGACCGCCAACGCCATCAACGCCAGACTCGCCAGCGTCGCAATGAAATACGGCTTCTTCTGATTGAATGACTGCCAACGCAACGTGCTCTCCGGCATCAGGTTAAGCTCAACCGGACAATTCGCCATGTTGCGCAGTCCCAAGCCGACCACTTCGCCCAGTGAATGAGCCACGCGGGAGAGATCTTCCAGATTTATGGAAGGATCGATTTGGATGCTGCGGAACGGATTAAAGTATTCCACTGGCACATTCAGTTTTTCCGCAAAGAACTGTGCCGTGTAAGGCATGAGAGACGCCCCGCCAGCCAAGTACAACCGCTGCGGCGCTGAACCACCCTGCTGCCCGCGATAAAATTGAAGCGTCTGATTGACCTGAATGTGCAAGCGCGTCATGAACTGCCGCGCAATCTTCGAAATCGCTGCCTGATGCTGATTTTCCGGCTCTTCGTAAGCACCGCCCAAGCTCACAAAACCTTCATCAATCTTGATTTTTTCTGCCTGATCGAACTTCAGCTTGGCTTCGTTCGCAAAATCCTGAGTGATGGAATTTGCGCCGAGATTGATGCTCCGTGCGAAAACTTTGCCCTTTTCGAAGAACAGCAGATTGCTCGTTTTTGCCCCGATATCGAGGAGCATCGTACAATCTTCGAGTTCACCGTAGTTATAGCGGAAAGTGTTACAGAGCGCGGCGGGCGAAACATCGCAAATGTCCAATCGCAACCCATTCGCTTCTGTCGTGCGGAACAGGCCTTCGACGATGTCCGATTTAATCGCGACCAACAGGACTTCCAGTTCGCCCCCCGGCGTTGTGCCGAGAATTTGGTAATCCCAAACCACCTCAGCCAGCGGGAATGGCACGTTCTGCTGGGCTTCGTATTGGATAATCTGAGTGACTTTGCCGGAGTCCACCGGCGGCAATTTCACGAACTTGGAAAAAACGTGGAAACCCGGGGCGCAGACATTAATACCTTTGGCTTTCGTGCCAAATCCGGCAATCGCTTCCTGCAAGGCCTTGAGAACCACAGCCTCCCGCTTGGTCTCCTGAGAACCTTCCAGACCAAGGGATTTGATGACGTACTGCTTGAGCACCAAGCCGCCGGCCTCGTTTATTTCGAACTCAGCCAGCTTGAGACTGCCTGCGCCGAAATCCGCCGCCAAAAATGAATTGCCTTTAAGCATTACGTTCTACTGCCACTAGGTTCAATGCCGCCTCTGCTATTAAACAATGAGGAAGCGGCGCGTTGGTTATCCCAATTCCCCAGGCCGGTCAAACTTAAAAACAATTTCGGCTCGCTGCGAACCGCATTTCCGAACCGGAAGAATAGCGCGTGATGCTTCACACATCGGAAAAGCGCAGTGACAGAGCCGATTAATGAAACAGCGAGAAAATGCAGCTATGCATTCATCAAAATAACCCGCGCATTTCCCGATTTGGTAAGAACGCCGCATTTTCGGAAGCGGGAACCAGAGCACAACAGCATGCTCGATTTGAAACTGATTTACTTCAGGCAGAACCAGCGAGGAGTGACTTACTTTTTGCGGAAATAGAAATTCGCAATCTTCCGCGCCAGCGTGGTGGCGATCTGTTCGTCGGTGTTCGTTAACACAATTACGGCCAGTTGTTCCTCCGGAAACCGTTGTAAACTGGCCGAGAAACCGGACGTTGAACCACCATGGCCCACGACTTTTCGCCCTTCAACTTCATCCATAGACCAGCCAAAACCGTAGCGCGTCGGTTTGCCAGAAGGCAGCGTCGCCGGCGTCCACATTGCAGTTTTGCTCGCAGCGGTAAGCAAATCATCGCGATCCAGCGCCGCATTCCATTTCGCCAAATCTCCAACCGTGGATACGACTGCGCCCGCTGCAAAAATATCCGTCAGGTCATAATCGCGATTAATCCACACACCGTTAGTGCGTTCGTAACCGTGCGCTCGATTTGGAATAATCGTGGCAGGAAGACGATCCGTCGTGGTGTGCATTCCCAACGGTCGAAAAATTTTTGCGGCCATGAATTCCCAGTAATTCGTGCCGCTGACGTTTTCGATGATGTAACCGAGCAACGAATAACCGGTATTGGAATAATTCCACGATTCGCCGGGCGCAAAATTCAACGGGCGATTTTTGAACTGCGCGATGAATTGTTCCTGCGTCAGTCGTTTGGTGAGTTCGAAGCCGGACAAGCCGGTGTAAGATTTAATGCCGGAAGTGTGCGTGAGAAGATGTCGAATGGTAATGTTGGTCCAGGTATCCGGGATGGACGTAAAATGTTTCTGAATTTTGTCATTCACCGAAAGTTTGCCTTCCTGCTGCAACAACAGAATTCCCGCAGCCGTGAGTTGTTTCGTCACCGAACCGATTTCGAAAACCGTTTCCTCGCGCACCGGCACGCGATGTTCCAAGTCGGCGAAACCATAGGTCGCCGTTTTGACGCGTTGGCCTGATTTAATAACCGTCAGTGCAACTCCCGGAATGTGGCGTTCGGCCATTTGTTGCCGGATGTAATCATCCACCGCATCGGCGCGGCAAACATCAGACCGACCCGCAATCAGAAGCACCAACAGCAAGAGAAGTGAAAGCGAACGCATGCGGGATGTTAGTCAGAAACCGTTGTGCGGCTCAAAAGTTTCGCGACGCATAAACATGCCGAAACAAAAGAGCGCCGCTCATGGAACGGCGCTCTTGCCTTGCGAGGGCCCAATCACTCAAACGTTCCGCCGTTTGGCGTGACCGGTTCCGGAACGCGATTCTTAATCGCCGGAATACTCTTCAGATACGCGAACACGGCTTTGAGATCGTCATCGGTCAGATGCGATGACGCTTGCCACGGCATCGGCGGCAGAATTGGCCGACCTGCGCCCATGTGTTTGCCGGAGCGCATCGCGCTGATGAACATTTCTTCTGTCCAGATGCCGAGACCGGTATTCGTGTCGGGAGTGAGATTTGCGGCGTAACTGATTCCCCACGGTCCGGCCCAGGCAGTCATTCCAGCAGTCGCAGCAAACCACGGACCAGGTTTCAAATCCGGCGGCGGCAATTGCGTGTCTTCCGGATGACCGGACAAAAACCGCGTCATATCCGGCTCCGGACCGTTCTCGCCCACCTTCAACGGCGTGTGACAGGCCGAACAATCACCAAACTTAACGAGATATTCGCCGCGTTGAAGTTGCACTTCGGTTTCCGGTTGGGTCTTCGCTTTCGTCGTACTGCCAATCAGCACCGCGATGCCGCCGAACGCGAGCACGACAGCGGGGAGAACATATTTCGATTTCATAGATATTTCAGGGTTGGGTTATAGGATGGAAATTCGCGCCTGTGATATTTCACAGCGGCGTGTGAATCAATTCAAAGTTCGACGCTTCGGTGATCAACGCGTCGTCGCGCACGTTGGCCTGGAGATATTCGCGCGTGGCAAACTTGCTGCCGCCGGGAAATTTCCAGCCGGTAACCGCGAAGTCCGGTTCATGACCGACGATGAAAGCGCCAAGCCACATCACCGCTTCCGGCGTCGGGATATCAATGACACCCAGCGGACTCGGGCAATGATCCACCCAGCTTTCCGTCGCCGACGGCGAAATGTATTTCATCACGAGACGCGGTTGTTTCTTCTTTTTGAAATTCAAATCGAACTCCAGCGAAAGAATGTGAAACGGCCCGCCCCGAAATTCGATGCTGTCGCGCCAACACGGGCCCGGTGGCGGCGTCATGCTGAAGCTGTCGTAACTCACCGTGCCCGTGCCGGAGAACGTCTTTCCGCCCTGCCAGCGCAACGGCAGATTTTTGGCGCTGACTTTGGATTCAATGGTCACCGGTCCGGCGACCGTGACAATGTGCGAATCAAAGTTCAGCGAGAAGCGCAGGCAATCGCTCAATTGCGCTCGCACAAGCACAGAATCGTCCGGACATTGAAAATCCACCCAATCCGCAAGCACGAGCATCTCCGCAATTTGGTTCGCGTTATGTTGACCACATTGCGCTGCGAGCTGCGTGACGCGGCTCTTCGCCCAAATGCAGGAATCGAGATAAACGGCACTCGGCAAAGCGGCGAGCAACTCGTCAAGCGCCGCATCCTCGGACGACGGTTGCGGAAATCGTTCGTGATGCACCACCACGCCGTCGCGGAAAATTGTGATGCTTTCCAAAACGATTTCCGGCTCCGTTGACGCCGCCGTGTTTTGCCTGGAAAAATTCGAATTCCCTTCCGCCGCAAACACTGCCGCGATGTGGTTCGTATAAAAGTTCAACAACGCCTGATCCGCTTCTGCATGAGTCACCAGGGCAGGTGTTGCGCCGACCATTCGCTCTTGCAAAACCACTCCGGCAAGCGTTTGCGCCAATTGCGCTGCAGACGAAGTCGGCAAGCGCTCCAACTGCTCTTTAACTTCAGCGCGCGAAGCGTTCACCACACCGACACCCCCCAAACGCGTGAGCCAGGTTGTGACCGTTGTGTTCGTCGGTGCATCGGGCAGCAAATAAAATTCTTCGCCTTCTTCACCGAAGGTAAAACTCGTGACTGCATTGGAATTAATGTTCGCCGCGCGAATCGTCAGCGTCGTCGGTTCTAACAACAGCAATCCGTCGGGTTGCAACATCACGGCGCCGACCGGACTCGCTGCGAAGGGCAAGTTACCGATGTTCGTAATCGCGGTCAGAGTAATGACTTCGTCGGTGAGTAATGCGCGCGGAGCGATGTTGAGTTCAAATACAACACCAGCGTGATTGGTAAGTTTGATCAGACCGCCATTCGTAGTAATGAGCGCGCTAACGGTTTGGTTGGTGTCCAAGTGCGGAATGACACTGAATGCATTCGCCACTTCACCAGGCAATGCCACGCGACCGCGATAAAACATCCGGGGCGCGTTTCCGAAGTTCGCGTGAACGAATTGCAATTGCCCATTAACCGCCGTGCCCGCGTGCAGTTTTTCCCAGACCAATAAATCAGACGACGCTTCGATAACGTAGTTACTGCCGACGCTGCCATTCAGCCGAAGCAACGGCTGACCGTTGGGTTGAATCACCGGCGCGAGCAATTGCGGAGCGACGGCTTCGGCGGCCGTGCTCGAGATTTTTGAAATCAGAAAAATCATCAAAGCAATCGCGAGCAGCATGAATTTACCCGAAGCATTCCACGCCACCATTTCCGCGGCGCGCAGTGCCTGCCCATACGGTTTGCTGTCGCGCAATGTCTGTTGCGACGGCAATTCCGACGTCTGGATGCGCAGCGCTTTTTGCTGGCGCGACATCAGCCAGTTCATCGGCGTGAGATGATCGGTGGAAGCCGGACGCGGAGACGAAAACGACATTTTCGGGTGAGAATTTTCCGGATTGTTTGAGCCCTCCTGGCGTTGCGTTGGTTGTGGCACGAATGATAACTTCGACGTCAGTTGCATCGCCTGCATGTTTAAGGAAGCCATCACGCCGGGTAAATGGACCGAACGGCCCAGTGCCGCGGAGTCAGAATTAAGCGACACTGCGTCCATGTTCCGCTTGTTGTTTGAGCGAAGCGCTGATGCCATGACGCTCCAGGATCCGCTGACCGGCGCGTTCCTGGACGTCAATGAAGCGACCGTTCGCTTAACCGGCGCTTCCAGCAAAGCGGCACTTCTCGGCAGCACGCCTCTCAGCATTTCACCGGAACGACAACCCGACGGTTCGCTCTCCGCTGACAAAGTCAAAGCCGTCATTCAAATCGCCGTTGAACGCGGCAGCCATCGTTTCGAATGGGTCATCAATCGCTTCGACGGCACGCAACTGCCGGTGGAAATCGTGCTCACGTTGATTCGCGGTGGTGAACAGCCGCTCCTGTTAACCGTATCGCGCGACATCACCGAACGCCGACGCACGGAAAACGAATTGCGCGAACATCAGCAGTTGCTTGTTTCCGTCACCGACAACATTTCGGAAGCGATTTATCGCACCGGCCCGAATCATGAATTGATCTTCGCCAATCGCGCTTACCTGCGCATGTCCGGTTACACATCGCTGGAAGAAATGCGCAACGTGCCGCGCGAAAAACTTTACGCCCGCTCCGAAGATCGGGTGCGGTTGCTCGAACTCCTCGCGCGCGATGGATTTTATCGCAATCAGGAAATCGAATATCGCCGCCGCGACGGCACGCATTGGTGGGGATTGAACAACTCCATCGCAGTGCGCGATGAACAGACCGGTCAGGTGTTGTATCACGTGGGTTCGGTTTCCGACATCACGGAACGCAAACAGGCCGAAGACGAAATCAGAAAGCTCAATGCGTCGCTCGAACAACGCATCGCCGAACGCACCGCGGAATTGACGGCGAGTGAAGCGCGCTTGCGCACGATTCTGGAACACGCACCCGAAGCGATTGTCGTGTTCGATGGCGATACCGGAAAATTTGTCAGTTCGAATCAACACGCATTGAATCTCTACGGCGTCACGGAGGAAGAATTAACGAACATCGGCCCAGCAGACGTAAGCCCGGAGTTTCAACCGGATGGTCGCCGTTCCGCCGATGCCGCGAGAGATTGGATCGACCAGGCTGTTGCCGGCGAAACGCCCAAGTTCGAGTGGCTGCATTGTCAGAAATCCACCGGACGCATCGTCCCCACTGAAGTGCGTCTCGTGCGATTGCCTGGCGAAGGGCGGACGTTGATTCGCGCGAGCATCATTGACAATACCGAACACAAACGGACGGAAGAGAAACTGCGTCGCCGTGGTGAACAGATTCAAAAACATCGCGACGTTCTGTTGCGTCTCGCTCGTTCCGACAAATCCGATTTCGATAAAGCTATCCGGCAGATCACTGCGCTCGCTGCGAGTACGATGGAAATCGCGCGCGTGAGTTATTGGTCGCTGCAAGAAAACGACTGCGCGCTGGTTTGTGAGCTGTTGCATCTCGGTTCATCAAACTCCGCTGACGAAGCTTTCAAAGGCACGCGTTTATCCGCTGCCGATGCGCCGGCGTATTTCGAAGCGTTGTCCACCAAACGTCCCATTACCGCCGGAGATGTGTTAACGCATCCGGCTACGTCCGGGCTCGTGGACGGATATTTGCGTCCGCTCGGAATCACCTCGCTGCTCGACGTCCCGGTCTGGGTACGCGGCGAAGTGGTGGGGGTAATTTGCCACGAACACATCGGCCCGGCGCGTGAATGGCCGCCCGAAGAAATCGACTTCGCATCTTCGCTCGCCGCGATGGTTTCCCTCGCATTGGAAGAATCGCATCGGGCGCGTTCGGAGCAGATGCTGCGCGAGTCGGAAGAAAAATTCCGCGCGCTGTTCGAGGCTTCAAGCCAGGGCGTGATGTTGCACGACGAACATCAGTATCTCGAAGTCAATCCCGCTGCGGTCCAGATGTTCGGTTACAGTTCACCTGCGGAAATGATCGGATTACATCCGAGCAAAACTTCGCCACCGATTCAGCCGAATGGCGATGAAACCGCTGTGTTGGCGCAGCGATACATTCA